>OGCM01001980.1_pt1 | contig 21302 bp, 26 predicted proteins | sample 1570151 | NCBI WGS metagenome assembly OGCM01 (sample SAMEA4370582, study PRJEB24528) | human gut metagenome
ACGGCTTCCAGTTCACCTATGACGCCCAGGGGCGGGTGCTCACGGTGCTCAGCCCAAATGTCTCTATTGCAGGGATGATATGTACATCCTGTTCCTAAATGCGTGATGTTAGTGCAAAGACAGAAAGCTAAATCGTTTTCCACTGGAAACAGGAACAAAAGTTATATTCATTTGAGAGAAAAGAGAGGATGACAGAGATGGATCAAAAGTAATTTGGATCAATTCTTCAAAACAGTCTGGGGGGAAACAACAAGGAAAAGCAAGTCAAGACGCCTCGCCTTTCCATTGTAGGGCATCTGCTGCGGTGGGAGGATGTGGTCATACAAATCAGCAACATCTCGTTGGTCAGTACATCCAATTTTCAGCAGACGGCGTTGCCGGTATGGGCAATTATTATGAGCGTGATCGGCGTCGCATTGCTGCCCATCATTTGGTGGGCGGGACTGCTGTGTCTGGCGCTTGGCATATTTGTGATCTGGGCCTGGTACACCGAGAGCCAAAAGACGAAGAAATATAAATATCTAAATATCCAGCTGAACTCTGGGCGTATGTTTTCGTTGTTATTCGAGGATAAAGAGTTTTTGAATCAGGTCCTGGATGTGTTCGCCAATATTTTTGAGGATGAAGCGGACCAGGCCCAAAACAGAGATATTCGAATTGATATTCAAAACTGTCATGTGGAGGACCGATCCAAATTGAACGTCATCGTAGATAGCAGTTCGGCCGATCATGGCGGCACTGTGATCGGGGCCATCAACATCAACAAAACAGAGCCCCATCGGTAAAACCGGGGGAGATAGGCATAGAGGAATACATATGAATATCAACATCACGGCCAATAACTGCTCGGTCAGCAGTCACTCACAGTTGATTGGTTCAATCAAAGAAAACAATGTGCACCAGGACCAGGAGGAAGAAATTCTGAATGAACTGCGGGCTATCCGAGAGAAATTGGCGTCCGCAGAAGAATTGTCCAGCCAGCTTGCCGCGTTGGAACAAGCGATCCGGGAAAGCAACCAGCCCAAAATTCGGGATATTGCCCTGCAGTTGACCACTAATTTTTCTTCCTCGCTTTTGTCCAGCCTTGCCAGCGGCGGGTTGCTGGCGCTGCTGGGTGTATGAAACATCCTGGCGCTGTGAAGGATAGTAACTAGGGAACACTTTTCTGGTCTATACATGTAGGTCGTTTTAACTTTGACTGAGGGGGCTTATTGACCGGAGCGTGAATCAGCGGCGATTATAACGATGGGTGGCACCACCCAGGAACTAGAGTGCGATGCCCGTCCTAGCTGTCCCATTATAAACCTATACCTATGCGAAGCTCAGTATAGATACAGAAGGCCCACCTATGCTGAGAGGCATGGGTGGGCCTTTGCAAAAGAAATATAATTTGTAGACGTCTAACAATCGAGCAGTAGCCAAAATACAATGAGGAGACGTGGTAAGATGGATTTTTTAGATGAGAAGATCATAGAGGCGCGGCGGAAAGAGGCCCAGAGAGAGCTGGATATCCGCGAGGATGGGCTTATCGTCAAGGGAGAAAAAATTGAGTTTCAGGATACTCCGCTGTTCCAGGAGAAGATGTCGATTCTGCTTCCGGTTTCCTTTGTGGACATGCCGCAGAAGATTGCGAGGCTGAAATATCCCTCCGAGCAGCGCCCCCAGATCATCAAGACCGATCTGCTGGGAAGCACCAATTTCGCCTTCAATCTGTTTGACAAGGCAATCAAACCCGTTCAGATGCAGTCCGCCGCCGACGGCATGAAATCCATTTTGAAAAAGGTCAACCCCGCTAATATCTTCTATGAGAGCGGGACGGAGCCGCTGGGCGAGACCATGCTGAGCTGGTTTGAATTTAAGGGGCATGGAATTGATACCCAGATCTATTACATTGTATTCCTCACCTCGATTGGCGGCAAGCTGATGCACGGCATTTTCAACTGCGCGGTTGCCGATATGGAGGCGTGGAAAGAGGCGGCCTTTCAGGTGATCCGCTCCATTCAGGATCGGACAGAAAATTAGGGAGGGAGCGTTATGCGGGAATATGTGTTGAAGCTGGCCCCATTCCAGACGCTGGATGTCTTGTCCTGCCATGTCAGAAAGCAGCTCAACGACCACGCTCGGTTTGAGTTTTCTGGTTTGATCCGTGCGGAGGACGAGGAAAAATACCTGAATACCGGCATGGAGGAGATTCAAGTCAAGCTGCTTCTTGAGTGCGAGGGTGAGCCTGATTATCTTCTCTGCTGCGGCATTGCCCAAGACATTCGGATTCAGAAGGTCGGGGATCTCCGGCAACTCACGGTCCAGGCCGTCAGCGGAAGCTACCTCATGGATCTTGTTCGGAATGTGCGGGTATTCCAGAACAGCGGGTCTACATATGACGCAGTTCTGAAGCACAATGAAAAGAGCTACCAGGACGGGGGCCATTCCATGATCGCCGGCGCAGGCGCCACGATTGGGAATCTGCTCGTACAGTACCATGAGACCGATTGGGAATTTGCCAAGCGGCTGGCCAGCCATTTTAACGATGTGGTGGTCCCCGCATACCGGACGGATGGTGTCAACTATTCTTTCGGCCTGCCGGATGGCCGGCAGAATATCGGCCTGTCCAAGAGCGCGTATACCATCCGGAAGGACGCCGCCGGCTATTTGGAGAAAACAAAAAACCAGGGGGCGCCCCTGATCGAAGCCGATGCCCTGTGCCTGGAGGTTGACAGCCGGGACGTTTATGAAATTGGGGACAGCTTCCCCTTCCGCGGCCAGACGTTTTATATCTACGATATAGAGAGCAGTTTGGACGGGCAGGAACTGGTACACCACTACAAATTGAAATCCAAGGCGGCACTCCAGACCATCAAGCAGTACAATGAGCGGATGATCGGAGCCTCCCTGGAAGCCAATATTGTCGGGGTGTCCAAGGACACGGTGCAGGTCAGCATTGCGGCGGACGGGATTCAGGACGGTAAGAAATGGTTTTTGTATTCTACGGTCTATTCCTCGCCGGACGGGACCGGCTGGTACTGTATGCCGGAAGTCGGCGATTCTGTCCGCCTCTACCTCCCGAACGAGAAAGAAAAGGACGGATACATCATCAGCGCGGTTCATCTGGAAGCGACCGGAGAAGCCCGCAGCACGCCGGATAACAAGTCCCTGAAAAGCAAATACGGCAAGGAGGTGCTGTTCACGCCATCCCTGCTCCGTCTCACGAACAATAACGGCATGTCCGTGGAAATCTCGGACGAGGACGGCATCATCATCAGCAGTGATAAGGGCGTCACCATTGAGGCAAAAGAGGGGCTGCAGATCGCCAGCCTGGAACAGTCGATTGAGGTCGTCGCGCCGGAGTCCATTGTGATGGAGCAAGGGGAAACCAAGCTGACGCTAAAGGATGATATTCACCTGGATGGCGCGCAGGTCCACATGGAGTAAAGGAGCGTGCCGATGGAGCGAATGGAGCATATGGCTTCCCTTGCCGCAGAAGCAATGCGGCGGAATTTCACAGATGAAATCGGGGATATTTTTCGGTCGCTGGGGCAAGGCAGCCAGCAGATCAAAGACAGCATTGCCTCCGCCGTCATAGACGCCTTACATGAAGCGGCGCGAAGGGGGAAAGGCCCGATTGCCTATGTCACCTTTTCCCTTTTGCAGAGCAACCTTCTCCTTGACCGCTATACGCTGCGGGTGGATGCCTTGAACGATCGATTCCTGCTTGACGATGTCGAAGCAGCCTCCGAGTGGGATTTTCAGTTTATATTTCAGAAGCTCGGCCCCGATATGGATGCTGTCGCCGCCAAGGTACGGGAGACGATGACGCGTGTGCAGGACTACGAGCTGAAAGAGCTGGAACGCGCCTACCTTCTGAACTATTATGCAGTTGCGCTTGAGGTGATCCGGGCGGCGCTCCCCTCCTGCCTTCCCGCGTTGATAAAAAGCCCGGCTCCCTGGGCCGATGAGGTGAATTTTACAGTGGGGGGATATATGGAGCAGCAACAGATCATTTGTCAGTGGAGGCCAATGGTATGAATTATTTTTTGCTGGAGAGCGACCCTCTCTACACGGATGCCCCAGTCCTGCGGGACTGGAGCGGAAAAATTGACCGCTCCTCTATCATGCCGGGCAAATCCCATCAGATCCCCGCACGCCTGATTCTTGACATCTACCCAAATCCTCATGTTGTTTTCACTGATGTAATTGATTTCCCCTTTTTGCTTCTCTCAAAAACCTGTATGGACGTAATCAAGTTCTATGAGCCGCAGATTGTCTCCAAGCAGATCATCCTGCTGGATTCAGAAAACCGGCAGAAGCAGACGTACCATCTCCCTATTCTCCCCCACCTTGACTGTCTTGCGGAGGAAAGCATTTTGTCGCCTGACCGAAGTGAGCTGAAAGAAGGAATTTTAGATACTGGTCATATAGGTAGAGATGGGATTTTTCACATTGCTGGTCTCTCCCGTTTTTATACAGTCATCCGGCTGGATGTGTTGGAGAGTATGCTGAAGCGCGGCGCCAGAGGCATAAAAATTACGCCGATGAAGGCGGTGTCTGACGAAGGGAGGAATGACTGATGGCAGGCGGAGCATATTCCGGATCTGAGTACGATGTGGAGCAGCAGATGTACCAGGCCATGGCAAGCAAAATGCAGAGTGACGGCGTAGATGTTACAGCGGAAGAAATTGCGCAAACAATCAATGAGCAAAGCTCTCCTAACCCGCCGGAGCCCAGCGAAAAAGACGAGGAAATCATGGCACAGATGGCGGCCTACCAGGCGGAACATTATCAGCCTTCCGAAGCCTATGTTGTACGAGGAGCGTTGCTCCATTGTCAATATGGCTCCCATTGCAGGCGTATGAATCTTCCGCGTTGCCACGGTGTTTATACCATGAAAAAGCCGATTGTGTTCAAGCGGGATTGTAAGGGCGGAACAGAAGGAGCCGACATTAACATTACGACATTTGGCGTTTGTAGTTGTCCGGGCAATCCAACAGGCGGAAGCGTATGCTTGGAAAAGGAAGCGCCCAGGAATCCAGATGGAAGTTTTACCGGCGAGGCCGCCAGTGGAACTGTGACCGGAACACCATGTATCCCGGATATTATAGATGTTTGGGACGGCACACACGCTGAAACCCATATTGGAAAAGAAAATGAAGAAGCGCTTACCACGCGTTCGTTCCTTGTGTGCTCATATGGCGGTTTGATTGAGATCATCCGCAGCGGGCAGGAAGATGATGATTGAGCGTTGAGGAGGTAGTACATCAATGACCACGTTGGACTATACCGGCCTGCGGTTGACGGGCGCGCTGCGCATCGAGCATCTGGCCTCTCTGTCCCTCCATGTCGGGGTAAACGACCACGGCTGGGCCGTAGTGGAGGGCGAGGCTGGGGAGGACGCCCTGGAACAGCTCCAGGGCGCGGTGGCGGGCCGGGAGCAGGTCATCCTGGCCCAGGACGAGTCCGGTGTGGAGCAGCCGCTGTTCGCCGGGATCATCAGCACGGCCGGCCTTGTCACCTACGGCGGGTACAACCGCTTCCGCATCGAACTCCAGACCGGGACCATCCAGATGGATCAGGTAAAGCGGAGCCGGAGCTTCCAGGACGTGGGGCAGCCCTACAGCCAGGTGGCCCAGCGGGTGGCGTCCGGGTACGAGGATGGGGCGGTGATCCCTACGGTGGGGCTGGACAAGCCCCTGGGGATACCGGTGATCCAGTACCGGGAGACGGACTGGGCGTTTATGAAGCGGCTGGCGAGCTGGTGCGGGGGCGTGGTGGTGCCGGAGTCCCATTACAGCTATCCCAGACTGTGGTTTGGATTCCCGGAGCGGGCCTTCACCTGCACATTCCCGGAGGACTGCTACACCAGCGGCATCAGCCAGCGCTACTATGAGCTGGGCGGCCCGGCAGCGGGCTACCGGCGGGCAGATTTCCTCTACTACGATGTACCCAGCAGCCAAATGTGCGACCTGGGCTGGTACACGGTGTTCAAGGGGCAGGAATTTCTGATTTGCGAGAAGTGGGCAAAGCTGGAGCGCGGGGAGCTGACCTTTACCTACCGCCTGGGCAAGCCCGGCCTGGGCTGGGGGCGGAAGCAGTACAACGAGAAGATCAGCGGCATGACCATCCTGGGTGAAGTGCTGTCCACGGAGCGGGAGACGGTGCGGCTGAAGCTGGACATTGACGAGGGGTGGTCCCCCGGCGGCCCCTACGCCTACACCTGGCGTCCTGAGACGGGGAATATGATGTACTGTATGCCCCAGGCGGGCACCAGGGTCTCCCTCTACTTCCCCAACTATGACGAGCAGGCGGCCATGGCGGTGAACTGCGTGCGCACCAACGGGTCGAGCTGCGCCCGCATGAGCGACCCGTCCAAGCGCTCCTTTGTCACTGAACATGGTAAGGAGATGAATCTCTATCCCCAGGAGATGTCCTTCCTGGGTGGCTCCAACGGCAGTATCCGGCTGGACGATAAAGAGGGTATCTTTGTCAAGACGGACAAGAAAATCACAGTGGTGGCACAGCAGGGCGTTTCCATAAAAGCAGATACCGCAGTCATGTCTGCTCCCATTGGTGAAATCTCAATGGCGAAAGGTAGCATACTGACTGGTGCGGTAGAGAGCACACAGGTCCAATCAAACCAGTATGATCTTCTTGCCTCAGAACATACTCATATGGAAGGCTGGAACCAGCAGACATTTGAAGCCTATGATGATGCTCCACAGGAGGGGAGCTTTGACTGGGGCGGTCTGATTACTAACGTGTTGGCTGGTTTGGCGGTTGTAGCTGCGGTTGCAATTACTTTAGCATCTTTTGGCGCTGCTGCTCCAGTTGTTATCGGAGCTATTGCGGTTGGCTCTACAGCTGTAATCGGGCAGGGATTTTCGGACTACGCATCAGGCACGGTATCCAGTGTTGAAACCTATATGGCAACAGGTTTTTGGGGTGCGGTAGCTGGTGCGGTGAGCGGCGGTGTAGGCTCAGTGATAGAGGGCGCTATCCCAGCCGGAGCAACTGCCCTTGCAAAGATGGGAATTGTTGGTGGCAGTGGTGTGTTAGAAACCATGATTGAGAATACAATCATGGGGCAGGAAACCACATTTGGAGATTTAGCTTTTGCATTTATAGCATCCGCTGGCCTTTTTGGTATAGGAGACAACCTGATTCCTATTTGGGATCAGTTGAGACGCGGCGGGCAAGCGGTTGAAAATATGGTCGCCGATGCCGCCAGAAGTGTCGATAATATCCTCAGCAGTGCCGCCAGACAAGCGCGGAATGAGCTTGACCGCATTGGTGATGAAGTATATGCAACACTAGATGATATGTTCCGAAAATTGGAGGATATGTTCCCGCCTCCCAATAGACAGATGTATGCCTATGTTACGGCAGAGGGACCAGTTGATTTTGTGGGCCGAGTGGATGATACCTTTAATATTCACTATATAGATACAGAGGCATCTAGGACAGCAGGTATAGATGTTCCGCCAACAGGTACAGGTGGGGCGCAAAGAGTCTCGGAGACTATAAAAAATTTAATATGTGAAAGCGATGCTGCAAAAAAATGGGGAATATTAAATGACGGAACTAATCAGGGCGTAAAGCACTTTAGTGATTATTGGGAACAGTATCCAGATAGAATCCCTACATTGGAACAGAGACTAGGCGTTCAAGAAGGAACATTTAATAATTCGCTTGATGGATTTAATAATTTTACAATGCAAGCAGAACGTGTCATCAGTGAAGCAACATCAGCCGGGAATGTTAGAGCGATAAACGGGAAGATGATTTATTATGTCGAGAGTGTGGTGAATCCAAAGAAAGGAGTTATAGTAATAGTGAGTGACGGAAAAATCCAATCTATGATGCCAAGCAATCTAAAATCATTTAATAAGATGCAATAGAGGGAAAATAAAATGAAAAAATACATAATAAGTGAAATTTATACGGATGGATATGAAAGAGTGGCAATAATCGAAGAGGTTGGGAAAGATGAGAAAATAGCTGTGCACTTTCTTGAGTATGATGAATATTTAGCAAATAATGAAAAGTCACAGAAAAAAGGAAAAGGTGATATGTTGGAAGGAGACATATCAATTGATTTAATAACCTTTAGCCAAAAAACAAATGAAAGCCTTATCCACCGTCAAGAAATACAAAAATCCCCACATATCGAAGCGATTATAGAAGTAGCTCAAATTGTTGATGAATATTCCGTATATGCTCTTTCATCTATATCGGATGAAAACATTTTGATTGAGTTTGAAAATGCAGTAAATTACAAAATTGGAGAGAGAATTTTTGTTATTGGGTCTTTGGAATTGAGTGAGGTGACTTAAAAGAATTGTACCAGCGACTCTAGAGGATGTGATTCTATTCGTTGTTAGCGTCAGGCGAAATTAACCACTCGCAATTATCGCCTGACGCTAACATCGTTACATATTTTACTGTGCCAGATAATCGTGGGTTACCACTAATATAGCTGTTCGTTACACTCTAAAGTGATAGTCATACATTTTCCATAAGATCGATATGAATTGTGATACTGTAGGCCGCTTTTTCACTGGAAGTGGCGATATCTTCTGTAAAAAATCCCGATTAGTACCCCAAGCAACTCTGACAGCTATTCTTAAATTGCGTTCTACCTGCTTCCAATTTGTCTGGTGCCGCTTTGCTACAGCTGGGTAGAGCCACTTTGTCATCATCGTCAGCGCCTCCGGGTTGGCCTCAACGATCTCAAGGGCGGTGAGCATCTGGTGGTAGCCCTTATAATTTGGTGTAATCCCAAGCTGGAGCAAAATGGCGTGGTAGTCCATAACGATCATTCCTTCCGTTCCTTATTTTGTCCAATGAGACGTTCAAACAGGTCGGCGGTATGCCGGAGCCACTGTATGTACGCCTGTTGGTCCTCTGGAGAGAGCTTCAAAAACCACTTGGTCCGCCCGAGCAGGTACTCCAGCATACCGCTCTCCATGCAATCCATCTCATCGGACAGGAGGATCTGAGGGGGAATGCCGAGGTGGAGGCAGATAACTTCCAACGTATCAAGACGTATGGAGGCGCGCTGAGTTTCGATGGAATTGACGGTCGCCTTTGCGATGCCGATCTCTTTGGAAAACGCGGCTTGTGATTTGCTCCCACGGAGCGTTTTCATGTTCTTCGACAGCTTTTTCGACAGTTCCACAAAAATCACCTCCGATTGATAAGAATAGCGGAACTCGGCAGGAATTGGTAGGTCAATATCCCGGCCACCCCGGTCAATATGGCGACCGCTCCATGCCCGGCGGCTTACACACTCTGCAGCTACACAACTGCGGCGGATCTCATCAGGGGATTGGCTCAGCCAGGCACAGCGCCCGGCATGCGGCGTCTCCCTGCATCTGAATGGGGGAACAATGAATCAGTATCAACGGTTAAAGTTTTATATTGCCTGCTTTTTCAAAGACCTGAAATGGAAGTTCTGCGCGGACAAGCAGATAGAGGAATTTGAGCAGTCACTCGTACTGGAGGAATCCGTGGGTGATGCTGAAGTCAAACTGATTGAGGACATCATTTCCATGGATGAAGAGGAGCAGAAAGAACAGAAGCCAGCTCTGGAGCCCAGGAGGACCATGCTGTTTATTTCAGGGCGCAGGAGACGCTGCAATTTTCTGAACGCCTGGTGGTACCGGAGAGCGATCCTGCGGAACTACCACTGGGGGAAACAGCGCGGTTTTACGGAGTATGTGGCAGACCCATATAGTCCCTTTGGCCTGCTGGCAATGGAGACGCTGGGGCGGCTCAAACGCTCTGGAGAAAAACTGCTTCTTTACAGCGTACACAGTTGCCATGTGGGACAGCGGCGCAGCTACCGCCTGATCCCGGAGACCGGGCTTGAGGTGCTCTTCCTTGAGAACGCTGTGTGCGATTACATCTACCGCCAGCTCATTCCTGAGGAGGTGCCGGAAGCAGTATTCACCAATGTTGGCGCTTTCTGTACCGAAGGCGGAATCCTGATTTCCAAGCGGTGGATACCAGCCTGGCTTTTGGCTGCATGGGAAAAGCCATGACCGCGCAAGACATGGTACTTTGGGCAGAGAGTCCGCAGGCCCCGGGGCCGTTATCTGGTATCTTACTTATTTTAGATGATAGGCATAAAAGCAGACAAAGCAAAAGATGTAGACCCGCAAAACGGGCCCACATCTTTTCATAGATTGAGCATATAAAACTGGGGAACTTTTTATAGAGCCATAGGCCGGCCATACGCATGGACGCCCTGGACCGACAGCGGATGAAGCAGTCCCCGGCGCTTCGGGCGCAGGCATACCATGGCTCCCTGCCGACCTTCACATTGCGCTGCTCTGCAGCGCTTCGGCCGACGCCTGAGCTGTATTCCCGTACTCCATTGTCTGGCGAAAGAGGCGATGCCGCCAGAGAGGCGGAACTTCTTCCATGCTTGACCGTTACGATGGTCCACGGTCCCAGCCGCTCCTGCGCCGTCTGCGCTGCTGCCCCCGGACAGCACAGAGATGTGCCCGGCTTTTCTTTCAGGAAGTGGACGATGTGTGCCCGCACCGTCGAAAAACAATTTGCTTGAAAGCATCGCCGCCGCAGCGCTGGTATCTGAGCCCCGCGCTGGATCGGAGCCAGCTGCCGCAACGCACAGGATAGCGGGCACCGTATCCGTAGCCGATACCTCCAACAGCTTTGGTTTCATAATCCGTCACTCCTTTCGCACCACATGCCCTATTTTCTTGATTTTATTATACCATCGGCGTCTGTCACTCACAAGCGCCGGGACAAAATTTCGCGGCATCCGATGCCGTGCTGCTGGTTTTTCATGGTTTTTGTCCCTCTTTCCCATAGCACAGGAAAAGCGGGATAATATTGACGCCCACAAACTATTATGGTATCTTATAAAAGAGCTGGTAAAGCTCACCCGGGCGATGGAGTCCGGGGAACGTACTTCCCTCCGTATGAGGGACGTGATCTGTCTTTTAAGGAGCCGTTCAGGATTGATACACCTGTGTGGTACCTGGCTCGCCGAAGTAACCTTTGTGAACGGAATGGCGCCATGAGCCTCCGCGTGAGTAATCCTTGTGAAAGTGCGGGGGAACGTATCTCTCTTTTAAAGGCGGCGCAGCGCCCCCAGTCCCCCCTCTGAACTGGGAATAGTCCCTGCGCCGCAGGCAGTAAAAAAGGATGTGAGAGCAGTCGCTCTCACATCCTTTTTTGTTTATGATGGAATAACCGGCTCTGCGGCGCATTAACACTCACCGCAGATTTTGACCGGCGAAGGAAACGGGCTGCCTATCTCTCCCCTCCCCTCAAGAGTCGGTTGGAACATATGCGGCCCAGCTTCAGATGGTCCAATACTGGCGTACCGCCGTCTCCGCATCGTTCTGGAGAAGGTCATACCGCTTCGCGAGCTGGCGCACGGCTTCCTCTCTGGCCACGCCAAGATCCCGCATGAGCAGTACAGTCTGCTTCAGAGCGGTTTCCTGCGCCTGTTTGGCAACATTGTAGTCGTGGATGGCTTGAATTTCTTCCTGGTTAAAGAACGAGATCATAATGTCAGAAACCTCCTTTTCCCGCGTCAGCAGAAATGGCGCCAGTATGTTTTGGCGGACACACTCACGCAGGGTTTCCTGAACAGCCTTCAGCATCGCACCATGCCTTCCACGCATCTCGTCGGAATCTGGCAGAAACGAACGTATTGATCGATGCCGCCGCCGCTTCCATCGTCCCGCAGGATCTGGACGGCCAGCTCCATGTGCTGCACCCTGCCATCCTCCGGAGCACTTTCAAAGAGCCCGGACAGCGGTAGTGTATCAGGCGTTTCCCGCCGATTGGTATAGACCACATACAGCTCCGGCCTCGGGACCAAAACCGCCTTCCCGGCGCACAGGTCCAGTTTCCGTTCTTTCACTATAGTCATTGTACCGGATTATCAGGGATTTAGCAGGCGGCCGCATACCCTTTCCAGGATATTCCCTGGCCTTCTGCTTCAGCGGAGTGACCGGTCGGAACCGTTGCTATGCCTTTATCTGTCAGGCTGAGCGGCGCTCTTCAAAGAAAATGCGTCCACGGTTATCATACTGCATGGGAAGCCCCTGGACATCTGAGAGCAGCCGGTACACCTGACGCAGCTGCTGAAGGTCAAAGTACCCAAAATGGCAGTCCGCAAGGGGGAGCCCCATCTGTCCGGCCAGCCATTCATAGAGGGCGTCCCGCTTCCGGCGCGCCTTCGGCTTGCCTCTCCACAGCGCGTCAAACAGAGCGTGGCACATGATTTTTCCCTTGCGCATACGGCTGTCGGCCAGAAGGCCCAGGGCCTCCCTGGGCCTTGGCTCATGTGTGCCGACGTAGGCCCCACAGCACGTACACAGGTAGCAGTAGCCGCTGCCGTATTTGCGGCCATACACGCGCTCATTGGAGGTGTAGATCACCTGGCCCCCGCAGAGGTTGCAGGTGGTCGGGTGGGTATCGACTGCGCACGGGCGCCGCTCCGGCTGCCCGGACTTCTTATCCCGGTTTCTTTTGTTTGACATGGTATCCTCTCCATCATCAGCAGGGTATCGGAATCCTGCGGTTTGTTTTCCATGCAGCGGGCAGGCCCAGGCGGGTCTCCGCCGCCCGCGCCGCCGTCCCGCGTCCCGGGGGCCGCCCTGCCCAGCAGGGCGGCTCCGCAGGAAGCAGTTTTACAGTTTTTCCATGCGCTCTTTCACGAGGGCCTCGATCAGGGCCGCCTCCATCCGGCTCCGGCTCCGGCTCTTCCCGAGCTTGACCCCTCTTCGGCGGCAGGCAGATTGAATATCGCTCAGGCACATATCGCAGTAGACGTGCAGTTCCACCGCCTCCCGCACCTCGGCTTCTGTCTGCGCCAGCTCGGCGCCGCGCTGGTCCGCGCCGGCTTGGCGGAACGCCTCCGCCTTCTCTGCCTGCCCGGATGCGAGGTACCGGCGGTACATATCGTTCTGAAAGTCAGTCATGGCCGCGTTCCTCCCATCAGGCCGCTTTCCCACGGCTGGGAGCGGCATAGCGGCCAAAATTCAATTCGCGGATGATCAACTGGATCATCTTATCATCGTCCCATGCGGCGTCCATCCTGGCGCGCTCCGGTCCTTCGCCTACATGGACGCTCACCCGGCCGCCATAGACCTGCATCAGCACGTCGGGGCGTTTGGCGCATACGATGGACAGATTTCCGAGCTGTTTCATGTTCCATTCCTCCATGATATTTGTTTGACACTCCCCATGGCTAAAGCCAGGGGCTTTACGCCTCCGTTTGGTAAAAGGATCTCCAGCGGATGAGCGGCGGCGCGGCCCCGCGTGCGGGACTGCGGCTTCAAGGCCCTTTTCCGCTCACGCTTTCTCCGGATCGTTCGGCTCCGGGGATTCCCCCGGCCCATGAATGGAGTCATAGTGTCTGGAATACTCCAGATATCCTCCGGGCTGTCCATGTCGCTGGAAAAGCCATGGAAATAAGTTTGATTCATGGCGATGTCTTCCTTATGAAATTCAGTTTTCTTCCTGGTTAAGCTGCCCGCAGGTGGACCACAACAGGTCTGCTCAGGTCGGCGGTCACATAGCGCCGCCGTACATTGACGGGGCGAAAGCGCCCGTCCAGCTCGCATTCGGTCAGCTGCTCCACCCGTCCGCCGTCCAGGGCAAACTGCGCTCTCAATTCACGCAGAATGCCAAGCCGCTCTGTGAGCGGCGCGTCCGGCCGGCAGCGCAGGCTGTGGGCATAGACGTATCCACGGGGATCTTCTCTGACCTGGAAGCCATAGGTCACGAAGGACTTCGGCTTTCTGGCTCTGGCCCGTTCGATGCGTTTCACATAATCTATGGCGGCCTTTCCACCCTGCGTCACGCACAGATAGCCCATCTGCTGCCTCTGGCTGTCTGAGAGAGGGATCTCTACCGGCCTATGCCCGGAAAGCCCCTTGAATGCGTGAAAGCTCTCCGGAGCGTACCTGTATCCCTTGATGTGATATTGGAATCTGTTTTTTTGCATCAAATTCCCCCCTGTGCTTCGGTCCGGCCATATCTCTCCGGCTGTTTCGCGCCCTGTCCCGCGCCGCGGACGCGGCCCGGGCCCTTCAGGCATGCTTCAAAAGCGATCTGCACGCCAGCGCCAGGCCGGTTTGGAGCTGCGGCACAGCTTCCAGCATCTGCTGTGTGATGCCAAGGCAGTCCAGCGTCTCCGACACGTCCCGTGTGTAGGCATATTCGTGGTTGGAAAGTTCTGTGCGGAACATCTCGTAGATGAATCCCCGGCCGGTAGGGTCTGCGCCAATGGCCTCCTGAAGCTCTCTATGGTGCCGGGCAAACATGCCTTTCAGCGCCGGTAAATCGCTCTTTCGGCAGAAACCTCCGGTGCCGGGCAGGGCGCACACCTTGTCTTTGTCGGAGGACCGAAGGCCGAGCCTGCGCAGCCCTTCCGCGAACTGCCGGGCATCAAAGGCGAACATCAGGGGGAAGTCGTTCACCTCCGCCTGATGGCGCTCCCGCATCTCCTGAAACCGGTTTTTCTGCATACTGCTCATACTATCACCCTTCTTTTCGTTTTATCGCGCCGGAGACTGTGGCTCCTGCCGGGGGTGCTTTTCCAGCCATTCCTTGTCATAGCGGTGAAGGTAGCGGTTATAGGCAAGCAGCGCGGCGCGTTCCTCTTCACCCGCTTCATCGCCTGATGCAACGGTGACGAGCTCCCCGCCGTCTGCAAATCCGCCGTCTCGGTCAAAAAATTCCTGCCGGCCCCGGCCGTCCAGGTCAAGCTCTGGATCGTCCAGGTCCTCTTCCCCGAAGGGGCAGCAGATCGGGCAGGTGTAACGGTGGCAGCAGCCGCAGAGCTGTCCGGCATCGTCCTCCTCGGCCTCCCCGCATTCCGGGTACCTGCACCCGTACCCGTTGTTGACAGGGGCTCCGTTGTAGAAATAGGGGCAGGTGTGGGCGAACAGATCAAAGTCCGCCAAGACTCGTTTTGCCATCTTCTCGTAGTCTCCCTTCCACCATCTGCGAAACTGCTTTTGTGCCCGGCGGTTTTCCCAGGGATGCTTCCCATATCCGGCGCCGATCTGACTGCGGGGCCCGCCTTCCGGCTGCTGAGCGCACGGAAAGGCCCAAGACCGGGTAGCCAGGAGCGGCGGCAGGGAATATAAGGGGCCGGGCGGCCTTATCAGGACCGCCCGGCTCAAACATGGTTATGCCGCCAGACGCTTCTGCGCCTGGATACTGCGTGCGCGGATCTGCAGTTCATCAGACAGATACCGCAAAGAGGTATATTGTTCATCCACCTCATGGAGCTCCTGCTTGAGGATGGATTCGTAATAAATTTTCTTCCGCTCCAGCTCCCGGATGCTCAATACCATCCGGTCCATGATGGCCGGACTCTGGTTGCCGCTTTGGATGAGATGGGTGGCCCTTTTTTCATACTCTGCCAAATCCTTTTGGATCGTACGGTAGAAGGCCAGCGTCATCTTGCTTCGCTGCTTTTCATCGTCCACTACGAACATACTGTTGGCGTCAAGGGGCAGCCGGTCGGCGTATTTATGCTGATTGTGCTGCTCTAAAAGGGCGATGAAGTCCTCAAAGAGCGCCAGCTTCGGCATATAGTCCCTGGGGATAAAGTAGATGCGCCCGCGGGCCGCCTTTACCGCCTGCATGGTGTCCAGATAGTTTTGCAGCAGCGTGTCGATCTGCCGGCGGCTGGCGCAGGTCTGGTAGAGCGCAAACAGCTCCTGCGCTTCCTGGCAGCAGGAGAGCGCGTCCACATTGGGATCGGCCTCCAGGTTGTCATAGGAGAATACGCCGCTGCCCCGGTCCAGGCTGATATTCGCCAGCTTCTTGTACTCGTTGGTATCCTCATGAAGTGTCTCCTTGACCAGCTCGCGGGAGATGATCCCCTTCGGCCCACGGTTATCCCGGCAGTAGACATTGATGATCTGCGGAACGCCCGCGTCCTTGACCACCAGCCTGTGGTAAATATCCCCGGTGGCACTCCGGAACGCGTCCGCCAGAGAGGAGCGGCGGATGGGCTTATAGGGGAAGTCCACGGTATCGCAGAGCCTGGCCAGCACCTCGCGGTCAATTAAAATGCTGGAGAGGGTGTAGTAGAGGATCTTGCCCAGCACCTCGTCGCTGTCCTTGGAAACGGCTGCAAACTGGCTGAACTGGATGGTGTTATTGGTCTGATTCATTTGAAATGCCTCCCTTAAAATCTATACCTGCCCTCTTTGCTGCGCTTCAAGGAGATCATGCTTCGCTGCCGGAGGGCGAAAAGGGCTCGCCGTCGGCGGTGTGAACATTCGTATGGCCCACACAGGTCCAGTGGAGCACTTCCTCCCCGGTGGCGGCGCAGTCCTCGCAGCGGTAGCGTCTGTGTACCTCATGGCCGTCTACTACGGGGGTCTGGTACTTCAGCCCTCCGCCGCAAACCGGGCATTGTCCCTCCTGGGGCTCCCCGGGGAGCGTGATGATGTGGCTGGCGCACTGAAGGAAGTGAAGGATCAGGCTGGGCTCCAGCTCCGCTGCGGGTCTTTTCCTCCGTCATAAAATTGGACATCCTCACTTGGAGGCCGGCGGCCAGATCGGATACATCGTGTTCCCGAAGCGAGACGCGGCCGTTTTCCAGAAGCATGTTCCACGCAAGCAGGAACGTGACCGGATCTCCGTGCATCAGATATTGAAAATCTTTGAACTCCATCAGATTCATCCTTTCCGGTTTGTTATTGGCGATCGGGCTGCGGCCTGTCATCAGAAGAGAGCCAGCGCGCCCGGGCGGCCTGGTATTGGGGAGAAGCCCTGTTCTTTTCGATCAGCCTCTCCAGGGAGCGGATCAGCTCTTCCTGATCCGTAATGAGATAAAACGCATGGCTGTATGAGAGGAAATTGCCGGCGATCACAGACGCGCCCGAATACTTCCGGGCGGTTTCACCGTCTATCCAGCGCGGAGTCCGGTTGACAAATCCCCCATACCGCTCGAATACAGGGTCCAGGGTGTAGGTCTCCAGGAGCCTGTACAGGTCACTCAGCGTGCTCTTTTGGTAGGGGTAGGTGTTGCTGCCGTTGGCAACGATCTCAAGCATCTGCTTCACCTCCCAGCGGAAGCCGGAGGTAAAAGCTGTCGCCAATGTCGCTTGTGGCCTCCACGATCCAGCTTCCATGGTAAGGAATACCGTAAAAGCCGCACAGATGGAGTACATCCGCTTCTGTGACGCCGGACTGCCCCAGCGCGCTGAAGCAGTGGATCACGCTCTCATTGTTGTCATTGCGCCGCTCAATGAGCTGGACGCGCCCCATGAGCTTTTCCCGGATGGATTGTGTGTCCATCTCCATACTCCTCCTTTTACGCCGCCGCGGGCATGGCCCACGGCTTGTTCTGATAGACTTTGACCTGTTGAAAGCCGGCCTGCCGGTAGGCCCAGAAGCGGTGCTGCCCGTCGATCACCATGCGGTTGACGCACACCAGGGGTGGAAAATCCGCTGTCCCTTCCTGCAGGAGCCGCAGATAGTTTTTGGCCTTCCGCATATCTTTGGGCGGGTCTACCGTCAGTTCATTGACTGGGAGCGTCAGCTCTTCCCACTCGCAGGTGTGGATGAAGCCGCGGTCCTGCTTGGGATACTCCCGTTTCCACAGGTCCTCCAAATAGATCGTGATAAAATTGGAGCTCATATCCAAAATGTTGACCCCCTGCTTTGCCGCATAATTGCGGGCGAGATAGAAGTCGTCAATGCCTTTGAATGTCATATTCCAGTTCATCACGCGGATTTTGATCCCACGAATGGACCGGACCAGCGCAATGATCTTCGTCAGCGCGTTCTGAACACGCCAATTCATGAGCTTGTCCATATCCAGCGTGATAACTACCTCCTGGATCTGCTCCATCTGTCTCAGCGTATCCTCCAGGTGCTTGACCGCGGTAACGCCCGCAAAGCACAGGAACAAGGCGTCATCATCCAGAAAGCTCGCCACATCCCCTTTCAAACCTCCCTCTGTCAGGTAGGCGGTCGTGGCGCTGGTATTCCCGGTAACATGAATCCACGCGGGGCATCGGACTCCGTGGGGGCGGCCCCGGCTGGCGAGCCAGCGGTACTTCCGCTCCGGGTTTTTCTCATCGTCCAGACGGACCTGAAGGCCCTGGATATACCCATCCATTGTGCAGTAGGGCACCAGGAGGCCGCTGTGTCCGGAGATGTTCCAAAAGCCGTCCTTATCCACATAGAAGCCCGGGATTCCTTCCAGGTCATGAAAATCAGACAGCATGCCGGCCAGCAGTCTCCGGGCGGACGTGCCGCTTGGGAGGCTGCGGTACATATTTTGACTGATACGCTCCTCTGACAAACCGCGGGAGAGCAGATCATTGTGATGCTTCGGAGAGAGCGTCAGATGGGAGAGCATATCATAGTAAACATCATGCCGCATGGCCAGGGGCTTTGGCTCCGGCTCGGGCGGTTTTTGTGACAGGGGCTGCTGAGGAAACCGGTAGATGCCTCCATCCCTGGATAACACCTCATGCGCCTGCCGATAAGAGGTCCCGTTCATTCTCGCGTACAGGGATACGCTGTTTCCGGAAGCCTCGCATAGATTACAGCGGTATTGATTTTTCCGTGTGTTGAGGGAGAGATGATATTTCCCCGGGCCGCGATCGCCGCAGAATGGGCACGAGGCTTCCACCTCGTCCCATTCCAGCGTGCGATCATTCAGGACAAGCCCACACCGCCGCGCTGCTTCCAAAATCGGGATTTCCTCATATAGATCGTGCGGGTAATGCCTGCCCATCCGTGCAACACCGCCTTTACGCGGCCTGTTCGCTCCGGCCTGCCGGCGCAGCGCCCAGGATCTCAACACGGAGCTGTTCGTTTTTGACTACCTGCGAGATAAAGGTCTGTCCGCTGGGCCTCACATTGTCGATCACAGGGACACTCTCGCCGTTGTCAATGAAGACAGGGTAGTTGATCCCGGCGATCTTCTTCAGCAGTTCGGATACCTCCAGACCGGCCTTGATTTTTTCCGACAGGGAGAGGATCACGTACGGCCGGTCCTCATAGTTGAACTTGAATACATCGCGCACCTCGCCGGTCGTCTTGGAAACCTCATAGAGGCTGATGGAGACGCGATTCAGGTCCAGGTGGTCAAACCGCTGCCGGACCCGTTCCGCAATGTAGCTGGAAAGCGCGGTAAGCAGCTCATTTTTCTTGACGATCTCGGCGTTGATTTCCTCCGCGCTGATACCCGGGGCCACATCGGCCACCATGGAACTCCCCTGCTGCTCGGTCAGCACCTCAATTTCCGCTTCCAGCGCCTTTGCGCGCTCCTTGAAGCACTCCAGCTCCACCATTTCTTCCGAGGAGAGGCGCCCCGTCTCCAGATCCAGCTCTATATTTTGGATCTCCGAGATTTTCTGCTGGCGGCGCTCATTTTCCGCCCTGACAGCATCGACCGCCTGCTGGCGGCGGAGCTCTATATCGGCAAGCTCCTGATTGCACATGGCGATGTCCTGGGCCCGGAAGGCTTCAAATACCTCTCTGGCCTTTTCGTCCAGTCCGTGCAGCTCGTCAAGCTGCCCGGAAAGCTCTTTCCCCTGTGCGCAGATCCGGCGGATCGTCGCCTCGAACTCATCCTTTAGGGCGGGAAGCGTTTCCTGTGTTACCGTCTGGTAGCACATCGGGCACCGGATACCCGGCTGCAGGCCGGCCAGAATGTGCCGGTGGCGGGCCAGCTCCATGCCGAGCTCGTTGATCTGCTTCTGTGTGTCAGCAAGGGCCTGGGCGTACTGGCTGTGATAGACATCAGCCTCACGCTTTGCCCGCTTTTGCGTCAGGTCACGGAACTTGGCGTCTAAATCGTCTGTCTGCGGCAGGGACGCCTGCTCACGCACATATTCTTCGTGCAGGGAATAAAGGTCGGCCAGTCGTTCTTTCAAATCGGAGCCATCAAAGCCGGTGGTGCGGATGGATTCCAGCTCCTGGATTCGGATGCGGCAATCCTGAAGCTCCTTTTGGCGGTCCGCCAGCAGCACTCCGGACTGCTCCCTCTGGGATTGAAGCAGATCCTGCTGCCCCTGGCAGTAGGTCAAAGTGCTCTCCAGCTCCCGGATCGATTCCCGCGTCTGCTTGACCAGGGCCTCCGGGGAAAGGAAGGGATTTTGAGCCAAAATGCTCTGGTTGTGTTCGCTCAGCTGTTCCATTACCTTTTCGTGGGGCACCTCCGGCATGTACCGTTCAAAGAGATCGCGTCCCTTGTTCCCAAGCACCTCAATGAGATACAGGGGATTGAACACCGCCAAAAAGAGGTCGCGTTCCGCAAAGACGGTATTCAGGTCCTTTGCCGCAATGGGCTGTCCATCCCAGAAGACATCTGTGTTGTCGCCGACCCTGTTCCGGATCAGGCAGTGGGGCTGCCCTTTGCCGTCCACAATCTGAAGCTCAACACTGATGTTTTTGCCTGGGGCGCGGAGCCTATCCATCCGGTTGCTGCCGAAAAAGGACACTCCGGTGATGGCGTAGGAAATCGCGTCCGCAATGGTGCTTTTCCCCTGGGCATTGTGGCCGAAAATTGCGTTCATGGGACCAAACGAAAAGCTGCGTTCTTCCGCAAAGCACTTGAAGCCCGATACCTTCAGGGATGAGATCTCAAACTGCTTGATCGGTTTTACCATAATGCAAAACTCCTTATGCTGCGTTTTCTTCCGGTGAGCCCACAATTTGATACGATTCCAGTATATAGAGGACTACACCGCCCTTGTTCTGCGTAGTGATCTGCGCATCGGAGAGCAAAACGCCCGGTGCAATTCTGGTATCCAGATTCCGAAGATATGCCTGGAACACAGAATTGTTCTCGTCCGCCAGCTGGAGACTGAGACGCTGCCCGCCGTTGATGGTGTTTTTCAGCCGTGCCCCAGTGACCAGAAGGCAGCCTCTAGGAATCGGCCGGCTGCCCTGGCCCTGCTGCGGGGGCTGCTGAGCGCCCTGCGGGGGCGCCTGGTACTGGCCCTGGGGCTGCGCGGGCGGTCTGCCCTGGCCCTGCTGTGGGGGCTGCTGGGTGCCCTGCGGGGGCGCCTGGTACTGGCCCTGGGGCTGCGCGGGCGGTCTGCCCTGGCCCTGCTGTGGGGGCTGCTGGGGGCCCTGCGGGGGCGCCTGGTACTGGCCCTGGGGCTGTGCGGGCGGTCTGCCCTGGCCCTGCTGTGGGTATTGCTGAGCGCCCTGTGGGGGCGCCTGGTACTGGCCCTGGGGCTGCGTGGGTGGTCTGCCCTGACCCTGTTGTGGGCGCTGCTGGGCGCCCTGCGGGGGCGCCTGGTACTGGCCCTGGGGCTGCGCGGGCGGTCTGCCCT
>OGCM01002006.1_pt1 | contig 21023 bp, 20 predicted proteins | sample 1570151 | NCBI WGS metagenome assembly OGCM01 (sample SAMEA4370582, study PRJEB24528) | human gut metagenome
ATTGGTTGATAAAATCCTGCCCACGTTGCAAACTAGAATTTTTTAACGAAATCACAGCCACAGAAGTAGTTTTAGAGGTCGGAGCAATAGACAGGCTGTTACAATAACCTTTTGCCACTCTCATTGGTTTGTTGATAGTCGCAGTTATATGACGTACGTTCTTCTCCATCCGAGGAACTTTCGTCCCATCCTGCAAAGCTACCGAATCAACTTCCTGAAAGAAAGCCAACGTACCCTCATCAGTCGGGAAGATAGCAGGCAATTTTTCAAAGTGCTTCTGATATCCTTTCTCACCTACAGTCACGTTCACATCCATACTACCTTTAGGCTGTAAGGTCATTTCCACTACCATCGGAGAGCTTAGTTTCTCAGCCTCCTGAGGTGTCAAACTCACCTGCACCGGAGACGTCTTATACAAACCTTTAGCAGGAAATTCATCCTCATCTGCATAAGTTATATATAGGTTTAATTGATTAACCACCTCTTTAACGAGCGTTTTCGAACGCAAAACTTCCAACTCATTATCAATATTCTTGGAAGAAGTCATCATACCGCTTAAGCCCATATCCTCCAGCTCCGAAGAGAGTCCTGCGCCTCCACCCTTCTTCTCATCTTTTATCAAGACAGTAGCTGAAATATTATAGATAGGTGTAGCCCAATGCAGATAAAACCACGCACCAACAAAGCATAGTAACACTGCCCCTACAAACCAGGGCCAATGGATAATATATTTAAAAAGTAATGCCTGAAAATCAATCTGTTCTTCACTAGTAGCATGACTTTTCTCATATTGCTTTTCTTCTTTCATAACTCTTTCTTTTTATTTCAAGATGTTAAACAATAAGCTGGCTATAGAAACAAGGATAGAAGTGGCAGAGAACCACAAGCTTGTGCTATTTCCCACGTCTGAGTTTCGAGCTTTCGCCTTATTAGGAGTTACGTATATGATATCATTCTGTTGTAAATAATAATAAGGAGAAAGAATAGTCTCCACTTTATTCAGATCCAAAGGAATAATTTCCTGTTTTCCATTGGCCTTCTCACGTATCAGCTTAACATCATCACGCAAACCATATACAGTCATATCCCCTGCCATAGCCAAGGCTTCCAGGATGTTCACCTTTTCATTTGAAATAGTAAACGTACCAGGACGAGCCACCTCTCCAATCACAGAAATCTTGTAATTCACCATGCGCACCGTCACAACAGGCGTCTCCGTTATGTAAGTCTTCAGTTTCTCCACGATCATTTGTTCGGTTGCTTTCTTGGTCAGACCACCCACATGAAGTTCACCTAGTACAGGGAAATTTATATTACCCCCATTATCAACTAGGTATTGCTGCAGCACAGGTTGGGTAGTAGTATAGTTCAAAACGGCATTGTTTTGTGTAGCTACCGTCAGGTTGAAGGGAGCCGCCAGTTCAGGACTGGTACACGACACCACAATCGTCAGCAAATCTTTGGGCATAATCTTTGCATCATACAATTGCTCGTCCTGAGTGCTATGCAATATCATTTCTGCATCCTGCAGATAAGGCACCTTTTTGTAAGACTGACAGGCAGTCAACATAAATGCCACCCATACGCAATAAGCTAAATATTTCATTCTTTTCATATTTTTATTTCCAGTAAAGTTATAATTAGTAAATTCCTATTTCCTTCATGGCAGATTCCACCTTATCAAGAGGCACATTGAGCGTACGGGCAATGTAGAGTGGAGAAATAACATCCATGGCACCAAACTGACGTTCCCTGCCTATGAGATATTCGATGTTTTTCTTAAGGTCTCCAAACGAATTCAAGAAAGCAGGCACTTCTGATTCCGAGACTCTCCTTGCTATAAACTTCTCTAAAGTCTCGCTTCCGTCCTCCCCATACTTGCCATCCTTTGCTTCAAAAATAACAGAAGGCTCTATCACATGTATGGTATGCCACGCTCCAGCCGGTATCTGAATGCCGAATTGGCCCTCTGCAGGAGATAATACATGGCGTGACACCTCTTTAAAGCCTTTTGTCCTTACCACATCCGTACAACGGGAAGTCGTGTCGTGAACATATCCGTCCACCTCCTCATAGATAATCTCCTCCAGTCTGCCGGCAACACATATCACCGTTTCCGCAGTCTTCTCATGCCGATGGATAGGCACTTCTGTTTCCGGCAACAATGCGTTGAGCATCCGTTGGCTGCTGTCGGCAGAAGAAGTGCGCAAGTCGTAGTTCTGACGCAGACGTACATTTCCTTTTGCCTCAGTCCAAAGAGATTCAAGCAATTCTTTATTTATTTCCATACCTATTATTTTTCAATGATACGAGATATTCTTCATGCAAATGATAATACTTTTTCATAAACAATATGTAAGCTACAGTCAATATGGTGAATGCCCCCAGCAAATACATCCAATGAGCAGGCGTTGTGTCGGGACAGAGATAGATAAATCCAAGAGAAATCAATAACTGCATAACCATATACAACGATGCCACCATTACATGCCCAATCTTTAATTCATTAGTCATAATCTGGTAGGCATGTTTACGATGAGCCTCCCCCAAGTTTTCATGCAACATAATACGATGCGCAATAGTTAAGCAACCATCCACACCATATACCAATAAGAATATCAGCCAAGTAATATCCGTAGTTTTGATTATCACACTGCCCAGCAAAAACAGTATGATAAAAGCAATGCCGATAGAGCCTACATCCCCGGCAAAACACTTAGCTTTACCTTTCGGCCGAAAATTAAAAACACAAAATACCAGTGAGGCAAGAATTGTAGATATAATCAAACTCTGTTCTACAAACACACCGTTTATATTCACCAATGCCAGCGGAATCAATACAGCCAAAGAATATCCTGCCGTAATGCCATTGATTCCATCCATAAAGTTTATCACATTCGTTGCACCGACATATACTATCAAGGCCAATAATATAATCCACCACATCGACCAGTACAATATATCCAACTGGTAAAAAGCCATGACCGCAGCCACAAACTGTATCACTAATCTCACAGAGTCTGGCAATGAATGAATATCATCCACCAGACTCACACCGGACACCAGTGTCAGTCCCGCTAAGAACCAAGGATATTGAAACCCGAAGAACAAACTCCAAGCCCATACACCAACCAAGAAAATTATACCTCCTCCACGCAATGTAATGGTAGAATGCGATGACCGCTCATTGGGTTTGTCGATGATATTAAAATGGTCAGCCACTTTGAAGTACGCCAACTCCATAGCAAGAAGAACCACAAAAGTGATTCCGTAGATTAGGTGTATATTCATAATCACATCTACTGCTTAAAACTTCTAATAGTATCTGTCAATCCATCCCTCGCTCTTATTGGCATCTGCTTGATGCCTAAAGCAGACTTTATTTTGCTATTACTCACCACATAGTTTTCTGTGAGTTTCTGCATTCGAAGAGGATTGAGCGGAAGATGAAGCCATCCCCCCACCTTTGCAACCCCGTTCATTATTTTTTTAGGGATACGCCAAATATGAGCCTTTTTACCAAGAGTCTCGCAAATAACCTGAATGAGCTCATTAGTAGAAAGAGCTTCATCGTCTCCCATATGGTAAATTCCCGAAGGTACGTTTTTAGTTAAAAGTCCTTCAATTACCATACAAAGATTTCCGATACTTGTAAATGAGCGACAATTTTCAAAAGCACCAAGAGGCCAAGGAATACCTTTATTCACTACTCCATAAAGAAGATTGAGGTTACCTTTATTGCCAGGACCGTGAATCATACAAGGACGCATAATGTACACCTGTTTGTCTTTTATGACAGAATCACTATCATCAAAATTGTGATAAGGACGTTTGAGAGCTTTAGGTGCAAAATGCCCGATTATATAGTTCTCTGCTTTAATTTTGCTTTCCCCATAAGGACCTACCGGAGTCGGAACACATTCCTCTGTAAGACACTCCCCCTCTACTCTGTCAGAAGCACTCTTCACTGTAGAAAAGAATATAAATTTCTTTGTAGACTCATGGGTGAGATACCAATCGAAAATGCGTTGGGTAAGACCTTTATTTACCTTGAAGTACACATCCGCTGCACTCTTATTACGAGTATCATGAGCTTTACCTGCCAGATGGATAATGGCATCAATCTGCGGAAAATCAGTGCTATCCAAATCGTCCCATGAAAAAGTCTTTACTACCCCTTCTTTCTCGGGAGTCACAATGTCAAGCCCATAAATTACATTTTCAAGAGAAAGTGCTTTTACAAGATTAGAGCCCACAAAACCATGGACACCTGTAATTAATATATTCATATTCGTAAACCGTTAATATTCGTTTCCTCACCCCTCGTCCTATTACTCTATTTCATCAAATCTGACATATACTTATCAAGCACAGGCACAATATCGCACTGAAAATCATTTGCACGAGGAACAAATTTTTCAAGCTTTGGCCATGCGTCTACAAGAGAATAGGTTCCATCAATGATATATCCGCCATCACTGAGTTTCTTAACAAGTTCTGTTTGATGATTGTCTGCCATCTCATTGAAATCATGCAGACGAGCCATAGCTATAATTCTTTTACCAAGTTTAATACTACTAAATATTGCACCACTACCGGCATGGGTAATAATTACAGATGCCTTTTTGATATACTCCTTAAATTCGTTTTCACCCGTAAATGGTATAGTTGTAAATTTATCTGTCAAAAAATTCGTATATCCAATTTGAGCAACAACCTCTTCTGTAATACCATACGTATCAATCAATTTTTCAACTTCTTTCAGGCAACGGAGAAATCCGTTAGGCTGAGTTCCCACTGTTACAAAAATCATACTCCTAAAACTAAACTAAAGTTCCATAATAATCAGCTTTTCCATTGTACACATCAACCATTTCCGGCCATTGTACAATGACTTTATCTGCTAATCGTCCCACAATCTTTCCGGAGATAGTTTTACTATACACCTTAGCGCGAGTTTCTATGTAAACAAAACGAGAACCGTGCAGTTTCGCAATAAAACATAAAGGGACAGCTATATTGCTGCCGGTAGATACAATTACTTTGGGACGATATTTTTTCCAGATTGCGTGACACTGACGAAATAAAGTCCAATAAGCGGACAGATAGCTCGCATGAGTCAATTTTCGATTTTTATCTTTAGTAAGTTCGTCACGCTTATCTGCAAAAGCCATCGCAAACTCAATAGCCTTAACATCCTTAAGAGCAGGAATATTCCTATTTGCACGCTTATTGTCGGTAAGTACAACGGAATCATACTTCCCGAATAAGTTCTTCAAAGCCATTAATTGCGCAAAATGTCCGCCGTCATTACTGGCAAACATTGCAATATTATTAAGTTTTGACATTTGATTAGTATTTATTATTGTAGATCAAACGCATTTACATTTTCTCCTTCGAGAAATATATAATCCTTATAGTACAGGTAACACTTTCCAATTTTCTTTATACAATAGTCAGCAAACTCTTTGCTCGTATATATCTTACAAATAAATAGATAGCAAAAATTATAAGGGTTCTCTCCTACGTATTTCTCTATATATCTTTCCTGCTCATTTTCAGGGTTGCAAACACAATTATAAGCATCAACCGAAAACACATGCTCTCCATCGGAGTCAATAATTGTATGTTTGCATATACCCGGATTTCCTATTTTCCATTCGCGTTCAATCGTAATCCATCCACCTGCTTTTATCGGGAAAGATGATAGTTCATCATTAAGTGCATCGTATTCTTCCAACCCTGTATGAATGTTACAGTGTCTCCTTCGACAAAGTAGGTGAAAATAGATTTCTTTAGAATTCGTCTCAGGTTTTGATATACCTAAAGAATTGGCTGAACCTGAATACATCTGTTCAGTTCCACCAGTTTTTGAGCCAAATTGACACCATGAACCTTGAATACTGAACCAGGTTATGGCCTTGGGGTAAGAGAGCATAGCAGACCTCATATCTTCAGGAATAAATATCTTTATTTGATCTTTAAAATAAGTCAGTGGATATTTTCTAGAAGAAAATTGTATACGTACTTTTTTCTCATTTTCCGAAAGGCTGTCACAACTGAGCATTAGCACTTTACGGTCCAGCCCAGCCGGATCTGAAACGAACTGATACTTTACCCCTTCACATTCAGTCTGAACCTTGAGGAATGTGAAAAGATTACTTGACAGGTCATTTGAATATGGCTTATAATACTTTACATTACGGTTATACTCAAAAGAAACCTGCTCTCGCACTACTTTTTTTTCATCATTAAACTGCACTTTCCCCTGTTTGAAAAGCCTATAGTTTTCAGGCTTCACTTTCTTTCCATTTCGATATATAGCCACTTCTGACAAATCCGCAAACTGATCTTCACACTGATATGTATTTTTACCATTGACAGCTGTCTTCAAAGCCTTAGTTTTAACTTTTGTTATCTCAATCAGCATTTTATTCCTCCGCATATATTGCTTTATATCAGGAGAATTATCAATATTTGTGATATCATAATAATTACAAACAAATGACTTTGAATAAGCGTCAGGTACTTGAAAAAATCACACTTTAACAGTCCTGCCTTGCTTTCAATAATACCTTTATAATTTTTGGAAGCCGATATTGCCTCCTGATAAGTATCGTAAAGATGAGATAAAATTTCTACATAGCCTGAAGGTCCCTTTCTTTCATCACCTATTCTGATATAGTTATAATAACGTCCAGTTTTCTTAGACTTTAAGCCAAAACAAATTGTCATTTTTTTTAGAATCAAAATTTTCCAGAACATTCTTTACGTAGACCTCCTTAATATACCTATTTACTTCTTTATTATCTGAGTATGGCTTTTCCCCCTTTTGTATAGCATACAAAGGAAACAGCCACAACAACACTATTGCAAAAAACAAAGACGTAAATACCTGTTGCATCAATAAACTATTTCGTCTGTTTTTTTCCCTGTAAAAAACATATCTATACATCTACCTAAAACCAGCGTATATATTTGATTTTCAACGCACTCTCAACACTTAATATGTGCATATTCTTCTGATATTTCATTTATTCTGACTTTGCTTCCCATATCCAAAAGAACTTCTGAAGTAAGATAATCCATAAATCCGCCAAGTGAAGTAAAAGTAAGTTCTCCAAAATATATTTTTCCATTTACTTCATATAGGTCAACACGAAGTATCGGAAACTCTTCAGATAACTTAGATGCAACCTCAAGCATACGTTCAAAACACTTTGGTTTAGGAAGAATTTCTTTACCTTGTCTGTAATGCTCCGTAAACACAGACCACTCTGGATGATAATTCCAATCCAAATCATAGACTCCGGTATCAGCCCCTTTCTTTCCTCTATTCCAAGCACACCATATACAATAAGGCTTACCATTGAGACACCACACCTTATAATCGATTAGCGAAGAGGTGTTAATAGATTGTTTATTAATATCAAGAAGTTCCTCCGCTATGACACAAGGCTGAATTCTGGCATAATGGGGTTCACCCGTAACATCACCATACTTAATTGATACAAGTTTATCATAAGTATCTATAACAATAGCTTTATCAAGTTTATCTTTATCACGACATATAAGAATATCACCACAACCGTTATTCACTTTTAAGACGAACTGATTGGGAAGCCTGTCCCAATCTACATCACTTGCCTTGTCCCATCGACCATAAAGTTTTACCAGTGTATCTCCAAGTCCTAGAGACTGCACATATTCTCTAACCTTATATTTATCAGCTAAGTCAGCCCATCGGCTAGTATCACCATAGAACTTGTTCCAATTAATCTTTTCGTTAATATCGGTAGGATGCTCATAATTCGGCATCTTATGAAACTTGTAGAAGTACTTCAACCGAGCTACTTGTATAGGCTTTAACAAATGAAGTTTACAGAACAAAGTTACAACTGCAAGAATGACTTTCTTCTTCATAACAGTATATTATAAAATATTGATATCTTTCAATAAGTCTTTTGTAATGACAGTCTTTATACTATAATCGCAAATCTGTTGTACATCCAATCAAGAGATTAGCACAACTCATCCTATCTTATATTACTCGTTTTTAAAATTTTATCATAGCACCCTATTAATTCTTTTTTTATTGCCTCAGGCTGATAGTCCCGACTTATTCTGTAACTAGCTTCACCATACTTCTGCCTAAGCTCTTCACTTTCAGCCATCATTTTCATAGCCAGATATATCTCTTTATCATTTCCGGGAGTAACAAACACCCCACTCACACGATCTTGAACAATAGAAGGAATCCCTCCTACATTAGTGGTTATGACAGGCTTATGATATGACTCAGCCTCAAGAATAGAAATAGGTACACCTTCAATAAATGAAGGAAGAATGTAGACATCCGCCAAGTTCAATAAATATTGTTTCTTCTCTTTATCAACCCAACCCTCAAATCTTACTAATGTTTCTATTCCCAGCTCTTTGATAATTGAAAGAAGTCTATCTGTCTCCCCATTCCCCCCTATATGCAAAACTATCCTATTTTGAAGTTCCTGCTTATGATCTCCTATCGCCTTCAAAACATTGAAAATACCTTTGTTATCACAAATTAACCCAAGGAATAGAAAATGTACAAGTCCATTCTTTTCAACATTCTCAATGTTTGGTTCCCTTATCACATTTCTGATAGTCACAATATGCCTACACCCGATACTTTGGAAATAATTATTCCATTCACCGGAAAGGCACACGACACAATCCACTATTGCTAAGATAGCATCCACTTTTTTAATATTTGAGAGTCTGAATTCTTTAAAGCCACCCCCGTGACAATGAAAAACAACTTTCTTCCCCATCATCTTTGCAATCTTTATTGCATATTTCTTTCGCCAAAAGCTAGTACCAGAAGCAGAGTGAATATGTACTATCTCTATTTTTCGATCAGTAAAAAGTTTCCAAATGAGCAATAAATATCCACTGACAGCATACCATACTTTCTGCACATTGTTCAATTCACTTGCAGCAATCCTAACAAATTTGAAAGGATGAATAAAAGTAGAATAAGTATTGAGTACACTAGCAATGCCTCCTTTGGGCACCTTGTAATCCATTCCCACAAACAGAACTTTCTCAAATATACTTGATTCAGACATGAAGTTTATTCATTAAAGTATTCCACATATTTTCTTGCACACTCAGCAATTGTATAAGGACTGTTGTCCTTCATGCTCATTGCATTTGCCTTAATTGAATCATAATTATCAATGGCTTTTATTAAAGCATTCTTGTAATCTTCCAGACTATGAGATTTACTGAGAAAGCCATTTACACCATCTTTAATCAAATCCACAGCTCCGCACACTGGAGTACTCACAGCTGGAAGTCCCGCAAGACTTGCTTCAAGAAGTGTGATTGGCATTCCTTCAAAATTTGAGGATAGACAAAAAATATCGGCATTCAGCATATAATCAGCCACATTTTTTCGAGGTCCGACAAAGTGAATCCTATCACACGCCATTGATACTATCGACTGTCCTTCCGGAGTATTAAATCCTGCACCCACGACAATCAGGTCAATGTTGTACCCCTCTTGTACCAGTATGTTCACTGATTCAATCAGAAGCTTCTGGTTTTTTACCGGATGACATCTCGCAACATGAATCAGTAAAAGGGAGGAAGCATTGTTTTTAAGCTGATTCACCTCATTGCTTACCGCCCCAAATAAATCTGTAGAAACTATTGGAGCTCGTCCATTAGTTATACAACGTACAGGAGTACGCGAATAAAATGCCTTAAAGTCAGCATAGTTCTTTTCTGAGAGACAAGACAATTTAAAACGACCCAATCTTCCCAAAGTATTGCAATACAACCTCAGCAGTCCCTTATCGTAACCATTATGCAAATCACTATGTACGGAGAAATACACTTTCTTCGAAAAAGAAAGCAATCCTGTAGCCAATGCACTATATTTAAGGGTAGAAATCATATGTACATGAATCACATCAGGATTGAGTGCTTTGAGAACGGTATATACCCTCCACTGACTAGACAACTTGAGACCATTTGGAAGTCCTAAATTCACATAATGTACACTATCAGAAACCTCCGATCTAAAAAAATTCCTAACTTCCGTTTCCTTCTTATCATCCAGAATAGTAACAAGATATGTTTCGTTTTCTTTAACTAACTGATTGCTTAAATCAACAACAAAGCGTTCTGCACCTCCACCGGCTAAGAATGTTATTAGTTCTACTATTTTCATTATTCCTTTGTTTTTATTTTCTTTACAGACCCCCTAGACAATTGCTAAAAACTCAACATTTTTGGTTACCACAGATCCTTCCATAATCACCACATCATTTCCATTATTTACTACCCTACAACACACACGAGTTTATGATTGCATAATCTCCAACGATTGCTGATTTGCCGTTGTTTGTTCCAATATCCACATACCCATAAATTATATATTACCTATACATCATAACAACAATCAAGATATTTCAACAATCAGAGAAAGTAAATGCATCTTTATACCACATTTCTTTATCTTTTAATCAACCATCGATTTTGAATGTACTCAGGATGTTTATTCTCTCCAATTACTCTACCAGGATTTCCTACAACAGTACTATTCGAATAAACATCTTTCGTTACTATTGAACCTGCACCAATCAATGAGTTCTCGCCAATATGTACACCTTCTATCAAACAAGTCATAGGACCTATATATACATTATTCCCAATAATTGCTTGATTACCCTCATTTGTGCCTATATTACTCATCTGAGACAAATTAACATTATTGCCAATAATGCACCTAATACTAACACACATGCTCATTGCATGCCCTAAATACAAACCATAGCCAATCTTAGATCCGGCATGAACACGACAATCATACTTAAGTTTATAATGTTCATGACGCAATTTACATATAGGATAGAAACAGCCACGATAACTTGCAAATCTCAACCAAAACAAATGTTTAAGTGCTCTATCACGAAATGACTTTAACCATATCACCCCAAGACTATCGACTCGTCCAAAAATCCTAAAATAATCACTTTTCAAGAGTTCAAGACAATCTCTGTAACTTGTAGGAATAGGAATATCTATTTCGCTCCCGTTTCTAGTATTATAGTGTTCAAATTTCATAACAATTTATTTTTTTAAAGCCCTCTTTACTAAAGCAGCGACCGCATTCACCATTTTACTCGCTAGCGGATAACGTTTACCAAGTACATCAACAACAATCACTCCCTTGTAAGAATTCAAGGTATGAAACGACTGTCTCAATTCGAAATGAGGTGATATCATTCTTCTAACTTCTTTAAAGACCCATTTTCCATCGACAAAAGAGGTTTCTTGCAAAGAGATACCATGACCATAATTGGTATTACTCTCTTGTGCAGGACGATACACCCTTCCATTAACTTTGAAAAAATATCCAGCCATTCGAGCAATACGCTCTGGAAAAATGTTGCTCGTCACATATACAAACTTTTGCTTCGTGTCACTCCACTCATATTGGTCAAGCTGAAAGCCATTTGCATACTCGGCTTGTGTCGTAAATAATTGTGGTTTCCCAAACAAATCTGTGAATACAGCATCTGTTAATGGTTTATCAGACAATTCATGAATTAATGTCATGTCGTCATTTATAGGATTATACTCATAGATATTAAGCACACCATCTTCACTGTTTTCTGGATAAACATATATCTTATCATCTTTACGATATATGATAGGAAAACTCAGATGTCCCGGACGCTCCAATATAACTTTCTTCTCTATAACATAATTGTTCCTCCTGTCAATCACTAACTTCGAGATTCTTCCCTTAGAAATCTTCTTTGTCACCTCTTCCACCAATACAATAATAGTATCTTCAGTCACATCAAGAATAAAAGGGTCAGCAAACCAAGAATTGGGAAAATTATGAGTTACAAGAGTCAGTTTAAGTTCATCGCCTTTAACAATACCTTCAAAAGTATTATCCAAGAAACCGATTTCCCAATGAAGAGAAGTTAGCTCTTTATACAATTTCCGCAATACATTCATAAATAATAGAATTTACAATCGGTTCCTTAGTGTTGTTTTGAATTCTCTAAATAAACTATACCAGAATGGCCTTGAGTCTTCTTTAAAGTAGGTAATGAAACATGTTGTACGTCGATAATTTCGCCACCACTCTTTCAATGAGAACTCACGTTTTAGCATACACTTAAAATAATATATTTCTGGCATTAAATAAGTAGTGCTAACAGTGGACGTCGACAACTCTTTTTGCCAATCACCTCCAGAATAATACAAATAGTAAATATATGGAATATTCATACCAGCCGATGTTTGACAAATTGCATTTCCATCATTTCTGAAATTTGTTTCTGTAAAATAATTTTTACCAGTTGACTTTTCTTTCAAAAACTCAATGCTGAAGGTTCCTGAATAGCCGACCCTTTTAATGAACTCTTTAGCTTTACTAAGTGTATCTAAGAACTCCGGTTCAACCTTATCAAATTTCAAAAAGAAAGTATTATCTATCCCGTTAGGACGATCAATATGTGTACGCCCTGAGATAATTATATGTTTTCCATTATCCATTGAGCAACCCAAAAACTGGAATTCAAAATCCTTTATTATAAACTTTTGAATCTGTATAATCGGACAATGCTCAGAATTCGCTAAAAACTCCTCCAATTCTTCTCTTCTCTTACAAATTTTAATATTTTTCTTGCTTCCCTCCACACTTGAAATAGCCTTGGTTATACATGGAAACTCAATATCTGCAGGCACTTCCCCATCAGATACCATCCACGTACGAGGGACATCAAGCCCAACCTCTCTTGCAAGATCAGACATATATTCTTTACTCATTTTACGTTCCAAACTTCCTGAAATATTTGTTACTGGAAGTATAAAAAAGGGACTTAGCCGCTGAACAGAAGAATCAAGTACAGAAGACACGTTATCATACGATGAATATACTATCGCCTTGTTTTTTGTATCAGAAAAATGTTTTAACATTTCATCAACCACTTGTTCTGGTAATGAGCATACCCAACCTTCTATTACATACCTACTTTTGAGTACAAAGCTGTTTATATTTTCGCCAACTATAAGCACATAAGAGTTGAGCCCTTTTTGGCCGAGACTCTCAACTATACCAAGAGTATTATGGTGGTCTGCACCAATTACCAAAACTTTATTCTTCATCTGACTCTATTTATTATATATTTCAACATATTCTTTAGCAATTACATTCCATGAACCTTTTCCTAATCTTGCACTCTCAGCTATATTCTCACTCATCTGCTGAAGAAGAACAGGATTATCAAGATATGATTGTATTGCAATGGCAAGGGCATCTACATCCTTAGGAGGAACAATAATTCCTGTCTTACCATTATCAATCATCTCAGGTAACCCACCTACATTAGTAGCAATTACAGGAGTATTCAGTGCAAATGATGAATATACTACTCCACTCTGTGTTGCATCAGTATAAGGACACACTGTAAATAATGCACCACGAATTAGATCAGCAAGTTCATCAAGTTCTATAAATCGATTGACAATCTTTACATATTCATATTTCTCATACTCTGAAGCATCGAAATACATTTCTCCACTACCTGCAACAATGACTTTTACATTAGGATGGACTTTATGCACCCTCTCCATCGCCCGAAAAAGATATTCTACCCCCTTATATGGAGAAATACGTCCAAAGAAAAGTACATAATTCTCCTTTTTCTTGTTTACATCCCCATACATACGAAGCATATCATAATATCCTAAATGCGATGTGAATATTCTATCTTTAGGCACATTGTATCCTTTTGCGAATACATCCACTTCGGCTTTATTGAGAACAATAAACTTCTTGACGTACCACTTTACAATCGAACGACGAATATCCTCTTGCCTATCACCTTCCCCTGTATGAGGTTTTCCGTCATGAATTGTAACGACTAATTTATTTCTAAAGAACCACAATGGCACAAAATGGAATAATGATGGTGTTTCAATATATTGAATTAGATCATAGTTACCCTTTTTAAAAAAGGACAAAACATTCATCGCTACCATAAAACTACTCCAACCAAAGCGGCCTACCGGCTCGTTTGCTATGTAAATATTCTCAATAGGGACATACGAAGAAAATATTTTCAGTTCAGAATAAGCTGTTAGCGGGAATATGCCACTTTTAGGAATAATCTGATTAATATTGAACACTGTAGATTTTAAAGAACGAGGGGTCATAGAATATAACACAGTCACATCATGACCTTGTGCTATTAGTGCTTTTATCAGTGGAAAATCACAATCGCCAAAGCACGTACGAGAATAATAAAGTATTTTCATATCTAGACTCTTAGCCTATTTTTAGTGAAATGATAATCTGCACAAGGAATAATCGTCAATAGCATCATATATGGATTAAGATAGTTTGACTCTAAAAGTCCCATTACGAACAAGATAATTATACACATCCTCGATGCAAGGTTCGTATTACGAAAAAGTATTATATAAAAAAGACCGTATAGCAAAGCGCCAATATAACCAAGAGATAGTAGAATAGTTTGTACACCATTAGCATAAAAAATGAAATTCCCGTCATACATCTCTATTCCAAATCTGTTTCGTACATCAGGAATACCAATAATCTGTTCATCAAAGGTTAGCTGATCAAACATTAAATAACCTCCAACAACTCGAGTAAAACCACTCGCTCCTTCAATAGAGAATTCTTCAGTTCGCGAAAACATCTCCTGTCCCATTTCACTGCCAACATACATGTATATTAAAGCAATAATTAATGGAACGAACAGCATAATCATTATAAAACGTCTAATAATATTCGCATTCCAAAATATACTGAACATTTTCACAGCAAAGAGAATCACCAATCCGACCATTCCGGAACCAGACTTCAAAGCTATGAGAGAGAAGATGATAAGAATGCCCTCCTTATTCAACCACTTTTCCTGTTTATTAGTTTCAAACCATATCAAAGCTAGATAGCTCACATAGTAATAAGCCATATATGATGGTTCAAGAAATATCGAACATGGACGCGAACCTGACATCTGATGGGCAACAAGTTCTGCATACGACATCCCCTCATAAGTAAACCCACCTGTGAGATTTGGTACAAAACAAAATACATGAGAACCTGTGGCTAATTTCAAAGAAAACTGCACCCAAAACAAAGCAGCCGAAATCAGAACCACCCATCGCATATATCTCTTAAGAAGCTGTAAATCAAATGATAGTATACCTCCTATAAGGGCAAGAAAGAATAAAAAGAAAAGCCATCCACCCGGAGGAATCAGAGTCCATAATTCAAAATGGTGATGATATATCCATATCAGACAAATATACACAAACAAAAGCCAAAATATAATAGGAATCACATTAATTTTAAAATTGTTTCTGACTATAATATATGCTGACAAAAACAGTATTAAAGTGTATCCCAAACCAACTGGAAATGGTATCTCATACCAAGCCAGTATCGGTAACAACGCAAGAATCATCATGGATACTTTGCGAAGCCATGGCTTACAGTTGCTTTGTATATTTATACAAGCAGAAATCATCGTTATTTTTTTAATTGATTGAGAACCTGAATCATCATATTTAAATAACTTTGGTAATACCTTGCAGCAAAAGCCTTCTCCTTAACAGCATCAAAAGATAAAATAGCATCCATAACAGCAGGTGCTGATGTAGGAGAATAATCCTGACCAGATATAAAAACTCGATACTTCAATAAATCAGCTGTACTCAGAATATGATAAATCTTACTTGATTCTCCATTAGTCCATTGACCGTCAATCTTCGGAATTCCGTAATTGTCAAAACAATAGAACGGGACACCATTAGCTATAGATGTCACAATCGGATGCATATTGTTTCCTACATACCCTTTCGAATACTTAATCAAAGCATACCATTCTAAAGGTGATATAGTATCACCTGCTGTGTATTGAATATCGCCAAAGGCAGACGCATCAGCATAAGGCAGTTTTACACATACAAGACCATTTTTATTAGCCAATTCTTGGAATTCATTAATCCAAGCCTGATTCACAGATTTCTCTCCCTTAAAACTGAGTAGAATATAGTTTTCAGGAATATTGAATTTCTTAATTATGTCTTCTTTAAAAGGTACCAAATGAGATGCATTGTGGTTAAACGCAAAGACAGGATCAGGTGTAACTTCCGGAATCATTTCTCCATCAGTAAGATATGCCACCATCTTTTGGGCCCAATCATCACGAACAGACACATAGCGAAATTCCAAAATAGACTGCTTCATCCGAGACTTAGTTCTACCCTTTATAAAATAGTACATTGAATCCTGAGATGAGCCGGATATTACCGCAATCGGAACCGGATGGTCCAAATATCTATTGAATGCCCCCCAAAAACTGTTTGGATACATTCTATCACTAGTAGGATGCCCAATATATATGATTCTCTTACAAGGAAAATGAATACGTTCACGCAAAGGATGATGCTGAATAACGGCATCGCTACCAATAATTACAGCCTCAATTCTTTCCTTTTCAATTACTTTTGCTACTTGCTTATCTGTTTCACAAAGTTCTGTCATTGGATAGTATTGTTTTCTCATACGAACATATAAATCTCTAACCTTTAGTAGGGACCGCTTCTCATAATCTTTACTGAAATCCTTAGGAATCCAATTTATCACCATAGGCTCATCACCCTGTTTCTTGATATATTCGACAGTAGAAAGGAGCTGCAAAAATGCGCCAAAGTTACAGGCTGCATGATATGCTAATAATCCTATTTTCATTTTTATCGCTTTAGAAGATGCTGAATTTTTGATTTAATATGCTCTCGTTGACCCTCATCAAATGCAAATCTGAACATTAATACAGCAAAGAGCAAACAGTATATTGAGCATACAATTACAAGCTTTAAGAAAGAATTAGAGATCATAAAGTGAGGAATCATCGCAATAATAACAGGAATAACTATGATTATCATAGTTGGTTGAATAACATTCTGAATATATTCTTTGACACTCATACCTGTCAATTTATTCGCCATAAACAATCTTACACACAAAGAAGTGAGTTCCAGTATCACAAAAGCTATAGTTGTATAATATACAGAATACCCCATCTTTAAAATGACATAGGCTATAGGAATATTCATTAGTAGAAAACTTCCCATAATTATCTGATAATTACGGATTTTTCCTGTTGCCTGAATAGCAGCCATAATTCCCACTGAGTATTGATATGTTATAGATAAAAGAAGGATGTACTGAGCCAACTTCAATGTAAATGGTGGAATATTATCTTTTAACCAAAGAGTCAAAACTTCGTCCATCTCCATGATGAAAGGAACGGCAAAGAACGCAAGAGCAAGTACAGAGAACTTTGATGAGATAAATGATATACGAAAAAGTCTATTTCTATCATTCATTCCTTCACTTTTCATCAACTGAGGATTAATGGCCTTTTGAAATGTAGCAGAAAAATGTCCAAGAGCACCATTTATCTGGTTCGCAACCCCATATGCTGCATTTGCTATTGTACCTAAGAAAATATTTATAATAACTGCAACACCTTGATTCCTTCCAATCATTGCAAGACCTGCAAAAAGATTCCATCCAGTAAAGCCTACCATCTCCTTGATTATGAACTTTCCTCGATATGTATTTAATTGTATACAATAATCTTTGTAAGCATACCGGCACCACCCATATTTCATAAAAAAAGTCAAAACAGAAATAAAGGCGACACAAGCACCATAGTAAATCAGCTTATCCCCAGAAATGTACGCAATAGAAAGCGCAACAGCAAGCATCAGTACAGAATCAATTAACTCTATGACAGAAAAAGGCAACATATCCTCTTTCGCATTGACCAAAGCATCAAATGGAACTGATACAATCTTTGCAAAGGTGCTAAAAATAAGGAGTTGATAAATAATCTTTGCACACCACACTCGCTCTGGAATAATATTGAGTCTATCAATCGCAAATAACCCAATAGTCTCAAAAGCAACAACAACCAGCAAGCCTAGGAGTAAATGTAAAAGAAAACTTGTATTATAAATAGAATTAATTTTTTCTTCATTTTTCTCTCCCATCGCAACAGACATAAATCGTTGGGTAGAGACAGTCATTGAGTTATTCAAAAATGAAAGCATCGCCACAACTCCTGCCACAAGATTGTATAAACCATAGTCGCTCGCTCCCAAGGCATTCAACACCAATGGAATAGAAACGAAAGCAATTGCCAAGGACAGGATAACCTTAACATAAAGTACGATTGTATTAAATATTACTCTTGTTGATGTTTGCATACTTTTTAATATAAATGCGAAGTATCATCTTTAAAGTGATAGCCATACTGATAACCTTTACGTTCCCTTTTACCTATGACTTTTGCGGGAACTCCAGCGACAATTGTATATGGTAGAACATCCTTCGTCACAACAGCTCCGGAAGCTACTACAGCTCCTTCGCCGACCTTAACTCCAGGAAGTATTATTGAACGACTACAAATCCAAGCATATTCTCCAATTTCAGTAAGTGCTCCTTTACCACAAAAATATTTATCGTTATAATCGTGATTAAGCGACCAGATAACAGCCTCATATGCAATAACAGCATTTTTACGAATTATAAGACCTTTTCTTGCATCCAAAAGACATTTAGGACCTATATTAACCCCATCCTCAATTATTAAACCTTTAGGATTCCTCACTGTGAATCCAAAGTAAAAATGAACATTCTTTGAAGCCTTTACGCCACTCCATCGAATGAAAAGATTTCTGAGAGTTTTACTTGGAAGACTTGGTATAAATCTCTCAATTAATGTGCTTTTAAGTCCATTTATTCCTCCTCGAATATTATTGTATATATTCCTAGCTAACTGTTTCATATATAGTATTTCTTATATTCTCTATATTTAGAATTGTCATGTTTGTATAGCAACTATCTTACAAAGTTCTCTATAGTATTGAGTCCAAAAATGCTTGGAGAGATTCTCCACAAAACCTAGCTTCAATTTGGTACTTGAAATAAAATCTTGCCCAATTCACTGCTGTACACATTTTTCACCTTGCAACGAAAATATTTCTTTTAATCTAGAACCTGATTTTAGTGCTTACAAAAGCTTATACAACATAAAACAAATGAAATATACAGAGGAACAACCAAACAATTTTATTGATTGAAGAAAAAGGCTATTTTAATCTCTACGGAAGATATCGCGTGTATACACTTTCTTCTCTACATCACTTAAACACTCATCAAAACGATTAGCAATAATGGCCTTGCTTAATTCTTTAAAACGAGTAAGATCATTAACGACTTTGGAGCCAAAGAAATTTTCTCCATTGCTAAGAGTAGGTTCGTAAATAATCATTTCTGCCCCCTTTGCTTTAATACGCTTCATAATCCCCTGAATAGCGCTCTGCCGGAAATTATCCGAATTAGACTTCATAGTCAAACGATACACTCCTATAGTGACAGGCTCCTTTTGACCATCGTACTGATTGTGTGAATTATAATCGTACCATCCAGCCTTGCGAAGAATGGAATCAGCTATGTAATCTTTTCGGGTGCGGTTACTCTCTACAATAGCAGTTATCATGTTCTGAGGTACGTCCTGATAGTTAGCCAAGAGTTGTTTCGTGTCTTTAGGCAGACAATAACCGCCATAACCAAACGATGGATTATTATAATGTGTTCCAATACGAGGATCAAGACCAACACCCTGTATGATTGACTGAGAATCCAGACCTTTCATCTCCGCATAAGTATCCAATTCATTAAAATAACTGACACGCAAAGCAAGATAGGTATTAGCAAACAGTTTAACAGCTTCCGCCTCCTTTATACCCATAAAAAGAGTAGGAATATCTTCCTTGATTGCACCTTCCTGAAGCAATGCAGCGAAAGTATGCGCAGCTTTCCCTAGGGCAGGAACATCAGCAATGGATTTAATAGCTTCGTTTTCCTCGTCAAACTGCTCACCATCAATCAGTTTTGGATAGCCAACAATGATACGACTTGGATATAAGTTATCATAAAGAGCCATACTCTCACGAAGAAACTCCGGAGAAAAAAGCAGGTTAAGCTTCCTGACTCCCTTACGGGCATACTTCAAATAAAGTCCACGGCAATATCCAACAGGAATAGTAGACTTGATTACCATCACAGCATCAGGATTGACACTTAAAACCAGGTCTATGACATCCTCTATATGATGGGTATCAAAATAATTCTTCACCGGATCATAGTTAGTAGGAGCCGCAATGACCACAAAATCAGCGTCACTGTATGCCTTGGCACCGTCAAGCGTGGCGGTCAGGTTCAATGTCTTTTCAGACAAATACTTCTCTATATACTCATCCTGAATAGGTGATTGTTTACGATTGAGCATATCTACTTTCTCGGGAATCACATCGACTGCCGTCACCTGGTGATGTTGCGACAAAAGCGTTGCTATGCTAAGACCAACATAGCCGGTACCTGCAACAGCAATCTTCAAATCTTTTGTATCCATTGTTGATTTATGTTAGTGTTATAGATTATTCTAATTATTTATCTAGGACCTCAAATCGCGGTGAGTTCTTCGATTTAAACTCAGGTACCACTTTCTTCATCAACTTCACCGTATCCATGATCTTTACCGTACGGGATAGCTTCTCAAACTCTGTATAAGTATCAAGAATATCAGCATATTCATAGTGACGTACCTTAGCTATCATTATCTTCTTATTCTCGGTAGGAATCGTATTCTCCTTATCACTCAAGACTTCTTCATAAAGCTTCTCACCGGGACGCAAGCCCGTAAACTTGATCTCAATATCTTCACCGGGACGATAACCGGCAAGTTCAATCATACGGGTAGCCAGGTCGACAATCTTCACGGCCTTGCCCATCTCAAAAACAAAAATCTCATTGCCTTCACCCATCGTAGCAGCCTCCATCACCAGGCGACAAGCTTCGGGAATAGTCATAAAGAAACGGATGATATCAGGATGAGTCACTGTGACGGGACCAC
>OGCM01002024.1_pt1 | contig 20707 bp, 16 predicted proteins | sample 1570151 | NCBI WGS metagenome assembly OGCM01 (sample SAMEA4370582, study PRJEB24528) | human gut metagenome
GTCAATAAGCGGATTTTCATAATGAAGCGTAAGGAACTTTTTCAGTTCCGAATTGTAACAGAGAAAAAGAACCCTTTCTCCGTCCGCGGCATGACGCACGGCTTTTTCAACGGCTATCATGGTTTTCCCCGTTCCGGCGGCGCCGTTTATGACCGCACTTCTCTGCTCCGTGAGGAAATTCAGAATTCCGCTCTGTTCGCCCAGCATTCTGTGGAACACGGCGTGTTTCAGGTCAATGTCGAATCCGGGCGGAGGAAATATGTTGAATTCCGGGCAGAGAATCTCACGGACCAGGGCACGGAAATCCACGTCCGAAACATCGGTGACTATACCGGCAGGGACCTCCAGTGCAAACAGGCGGTCAATATACGGTGTGGGATTGGCAAGTGCTTCACTGCCCAGCGTAATTTCCCTGTCCGCTTCCGGCGGCATGTCAATCGCCTCAATCCGGGCATCAGAAAGGGATGGGAACCATACCCCGTGCAGAAATTTGATTTTTTCCGTCAGAAAGCCGAGACGGCTATTTCCGATCAGTTCCATCAGTTTCCATTTATTTGCCGACGCCTGCCGGAACGGACCTCCCGAACGCATCGGTGCTCCGTTTCCGTACATCCATCGGCCGTCACGGAAGGAAACCGCCCCCGCTTTCGCTTCCAGGCACAGGATTCCCCTCTCCCTGTCGAAAATGATAAAATCCGTCTCGCTTTCATTCAGAATCCCGTCCTTCACTTCCGTAAGTCGGAAGGAATGGAAAACCATGCAGGAATCCGGCAGTTTCCTTAACGCCTCGAACATCACGTCTTCAAGACTTCCTGTCTGAAACGGGTTCGGTATTTCCGGAATCATTACGGCCATCTTATTTCATCCCCCTGATTTTCCCCTGATTGTTTTCATTAGGTCCGTCCGGTCCGTAAATGCACTTCATTCCGCTGGCCGCTGCGATTTCCATGGCTTTTTCCTGACCGGAAGCAAAATACATGATTTCCGAATCCTGCCAGTAATAATCACATTCCCAGGTACCGGAGTTCCCGGGCACGCTGAATTTCACGTCCCGAAGCGGCATCTGTTTCCCGGCAAGCACGCCGCTGCTTTCAAGCCATTCGGCGAAATTCCGTTCTCCGTCGGTTTCCGAAAACTGTGCAATGTCGGAAACCACCGTTTTCCAGCTTTCACCGCGCATGTCCGTTCCCGCAGTGATGAACACGCATTCATCCTTCCGTTCGTTTTCCACCGTCTTCCCTTCTGGGGCTCCAGTCACGTGTTTCCACCCGTCATTTCCGTATAACTGTTCATGGAAAAAACCGAGTCTTTTATTGCCGTATGTTCCGGCAACCACTCCGCGATCCAGAAAAACGTTGAATTCTTCACAGCAGGTTTCCGGGAGAAGGCAACAGGAATAACATGCCGCAAGGTTCAGAGAATCCCTTCCCTGGCCGTTGCTGAGGGAACATACCGGGTCATTGGAACAGATGACGGCCGATTCGATTGCCTTTCTGTATATGTGCGGGAACGTGTCGCATTTTCCCTGACGCACAAGTCCGCCGAGGGTGCCCTCCGAATCTCCGCTTGCCGTGTAAATCAGGATTCCGGCCATTTCCTTTCCGTCCGCGGCTTCACCGCAGTAGATTCTTTCCTTCAGTGAGGACACGTTGTATCCGCATTCAAAACTCAATTGCTTAATCAGCAGATGCGAAACGGTATGAAGAAGCAGGAATTTCCCGGAAATATCCCGTTTGTGCTGGCTGCCGATGAATGATTTGTCATAGTTTTCCTGTAGCATTTTCACGCGCTTTTCCAGTGCTGCGTTTCTGCTTCTCCACTTGTTGATTGCATCCTCGTCAAATTCGATGAAAATACCCTCACCGTACACGTTGTAGCCCGGATACCAGTCATCTTCCGCTTTTTTCACGGAAACAAACTTGGAATTTGACTCCCCATCCGCTATCATGGATGCAGAAAAAGGGCTGATTCTTGAAAACCCGAGCATCACCTGCACTTCGCGGATTTTTTCAATCAAAGAAATGCTTTTTACAAACGGAATGCCGTACGTTTTTATGTCGGTTCCGACACGCTTGAAATCATCGTAGTCCGTTCCCGTGACAGAGGCGCGCCCGGAAAGGGCTTCGAATTCCGCGGCCCTGTATTCGATGCTGCCCGTATCGTAATTAATCTCGTCGTCTGCAGACATCCGCCTGCCAAGAATTTCACGCACCTGTTCCCGTCTGCATCCGATGTTATCCGCAATCTTTTCCGCATATTCATCAATCTTGTTCTGTATGAAAACACTCGTCTGTTCTTCCGGCAGGTTCATGCTGTTCTTCATGTCCATGGCCGCCTTGATTGTGTTCCTGAACTCTTCATACAAGGCGCTGTCTTCGATGCGGCTGTTGATGATATCCGAAAACGGCGGAATGACGAGGGAACTTGCCGTTACCGGGAAATACACGGAAGAACTTCCCCTCTGCAGTACCTTCGGATAGCACGGGCACGCATCCGTCTGGTTTTTCCACGGATGTCTTCCTTCGCACGTGAAATCATATTTGTTTTCCGTTTTCTCATCCAGCAGTCCGAATAATCCGTCATTGAAAGCATCCTTCAACGTGGCCGATGCATTGCAGGTGGTGCATTTCAGACTGAGACCTTCCAGTCCTTCCGATGCGACTGGGCTTGTCGTGAACGTAAGCTGCGGGTTCGCACAAACCGGTTTCGGGCTTCCGAAACTCTTGGCGTGCGTCCATTTCACCCACGGAAAATCATTGATGTGTCCCCGCTCGCATACCGTCACGATTCTTGCCACGACGAGTTCAACGCGATCCTTCGGACAGTAAAGCCTGCGGCTCATGTTCCGGTTGTTTGTTTTTTCCTGCTCCTTCGCCTTTTTGTCAAATTCGGCAATCCATTTCGAAAGGGGCTGGAAGCGGCGGCATTTCGGGCAGAAGTACCATTCCGGGAACCTGGCATATGCGATTCCGTCCCGGTTTTTGCCGCCTGCCGGCATTCCGAAATACCGTACCCCCAGTGATTTTTCCAGACGTTCATCGTGAATGCGCACGATCTGATCGTTCCAGTATTCCGGTGCCGCCGTCATGAGTGTCTGGGAAGGGAAATCAACCATTGCACCGACACCGTACTGCAGCACAGCCTGGGATGCACGCACAGCATGGGATGTTGCGTTCAGTCTGATTTTTTCAATGTTTTTACCTGTCATCCTGATCGTCCTCCTTCCATTCGATGATGGAGCCCGGCACCATCACGTCAACGTTTCTCATGGATGTCATGGTTTCGAATGCCGGATCCTCCCGGAAGGTTCCGAATACTTTCATCAGGCGTTCCCCCGAAGCATCCGGATTTTTCACCATGAACTTTCTGCCATAGCAGAAAATCTTCCCCGCATCTCTCGCCAGATCGTCCCATTTTTCCAGAATGTCCTCCATTTCCCTTTTAAGGTCGGCGGAGTCGTCCTTCATGTGAGGATTGATGCGGCGGTTGACATCAACGCAACGGTTTACCATGTATCCGACGATGTCATCAACCGTATTTTTGTTGTCTTCCACACGGAACTTTATTGCATCGGTTTCACCGGACAGCCCGCCTGCCGAAAGCCTTATGTAGGCAATCAGGACCGCGTGAAGCGCCCTTTTCCGTGCCGGCGCCGAAAACGGGGTGGCACCCGTCGGTTCCACATGACGGTAGAAGGATTCGTGATACGGTCTGAACTGCTCGTAATGGGACCTGTCGCGACTTTTTCCTCCGTCATACATGGCAAACGCCACGCCCGGATATTCACGACCGACACGGCTGGATGCCTGAATGTATTCACTGGTGAGTTTCGGCTGTCCCACCAGAAGCATCACGTTCAGCCTCGCCACGTCAATTCCGACGGAGATCATGTTCGTTGCCAGTAAGACATTGCACGGATACGGCGGCAGGTGGTTCTTCATGTTTTCCGTTGAATACTTATTCTTTTCCAGTTTGTCCAGTGTCTGGTTCAGCTGGGTGGTGGAAACACGGCTGGTCAGTTCGTCCGCGGTTCCGATTTTTCTCACTTCCGCGTTTGATTTCAAACGGTAACACATTCGCTTCATGAAGTCTTTGACATCATCATCCACCATGGTGACCGCCTTGCCAAGATCCTTCAGACTGTTGAAATAAGCGGTGAGCGTCCACAGTTTGTCCCTTACCTCGTCACTGGCATTCATGTCCTTCGCTTTCTGCAGCATCGCGGCCATGGAGCGGATTTCCATCATTGCCTTGGTCTTGCCCGATGGCATGAGTCCCACGTATTTTCTTCCGAAATTTTCCTTACCGTAATCAATCTTCTTTTCCCTTGCGAAGAAAGAGTCCTCCGCATCCAATGCCGGATGGGGGAATTGGATGACATCCCGGTCGTAAAGAGCGGCGCACTGTTCCACCGCCCGGCGTATCGTCGCCGTTGACGCCACGATTTTCGTCACGTTTCCTTTTCTGCGGCAAAGGGCATCCACAGCGCTCTCGTACAGACCGACCATGGTTCCGAGCGGACCGGAAATCAGATGAAGCTCATCCTGTATGATAAGCTCCGGTGCCCGGTTCCCGGAATTAAGCGCAAAGAAATTTTTGATCCGGTTCTCCCACGGAAGCATCGCGAATTTATCCACCGTTCCGAAAAGGAGCGTCGGCGGTTCGTTGTACAGTTCCTCGTCCACCACCTGAACTGGAAGACGGTTCCCGAACGGGCATGCCTGCCTCGTGCAATAAAGGGCAAAGTGATTCCCTCCGTGCATCTTGTAGCCGAAAGCTCCGCGGATCTTTTTATCCCCGTCTCTTTCCGGCGTCATGCGGGTTCCGCACCACGGGCACTTCAGGACCTGGAACTTATTGTATGTGTCCTTGGCATATTCCAGATTGTAGGAGGTTGCCTTGCGAAGTTTTTCCAAATTCTTTTTTGCCCCGTCATCAGTGTTCGGCGTGTGCTCCCCTCCGATCCACAGTCCTATGGTGATAGGAACCGTTCCGAGCGCGTAATGCCCGTACACGGAGTTTCTTGATTCGCAGTCCTTACGGATCAGTTCGCAGGCACATATAAGCGTCGAGGCTCTCGTAAACTGCTGCGCCGCAAGCAGTCTGAGCGTATACCGCATGATGACGGTTGTTCCTCCGTCCTGTCCTGGATACCGGAAACGTCGGTAAAAAATGGTCATTGCGGTCAGGCCCAGGTATGCTTCCGTTTTTCCGCCTCCGGTCGGAAACCAGATCAGATCCACCAGGGAACGGTCGGCGCTGGCGTCATCAGTCACCGAGGTCATGTCCAGAAGCATGAACGCAAGCTGGAACGGTCTCCAGGCATACCGATCCTTTGAAAAGATTTCATCTGCCGTTCTGTAATCCATGTTCCTCAAAACATCCGACAGGACTTTTTCATCCGGATACGATGCCGGATATTCCCTTTGGACCGCAAGCTGAACACGTTGCATGAACATGGCACGATTTGCAAGCTGAAACGCATCCCAAGCCATGTCGTCTTTTTCAAGAATGCGGATTCCGTTCCGCATGCGTTCACACGCTTCCCGACAACCTTTCAGGTTCCTGTCCGCAGCCTTTGCAAAACGCGGTTCCAGTGCATGCGAACGAGCAACCAGATCATCGATCCATGCGGAATATGCATCGACCAGAGTTTTCAGATCATGGATTTTCACACCCTTTTCCGTGGTGTCCAGATCGGAAAGATATTTCATGGACAGTGTCCGGCCGTTGACCCCGCAATCATCCGGAAGCGCGAAATCCATGGACGGAACTTCAAACTCCGGGAAGAAGTCATTGCATATGAATCCCGTTCCGCTATCATCGATTTTCCAGTTGACTGCCGTTCCGAGTCCGGTTCCGTATACATGCTTGTTTCTGTACTGGAGTTCCAGGGATTGTTCTTCCGCATCAAGAAGATCGAAATTTGTGGTTCCAGAATACTGCACAAACGAAAAACCATTATTTTCCGAATCCACCCGAAGCTCCGGTTGGAAAATACAGTTGCTGCTCTGCGGCCGTTCCGTTTTGGCATTGACCACCATGATCGTCAGGGCCGTGGTTCCGTTTTCCATTTTCCTCCTGAGAGCCGTGATTTCCACAAGACCGTGATCCGGAATGTGCGATTCATTTACGTAATCCCCTTCACCGAACACAATCTCGTAATTATTCATTTCACGCGGTTCCCTGACGTAACCGTTCTGAAGCTGGTCGGCGAGTTTATACAGATGATCGATGAGCTGATCCTCATCCGTATCCAGCAGATCCCGTTCTCTCAGCTGACGGACCGTTTTCCGGTTAATTCCGTTAATCAGTCTCAGGGTCTTTTCTTCCTTATCATATCTGACGTAGCGGTCAAATTCTTCCGGGGCGGTCCATTCTCCCGCTTTTGCGGGCGTAAACGGAATCCTGCAGTCCTCCATGCGAGCATCCCTGTACGTGCCGTACTTTAAGGATATCCTGACACGGTCGGTATTTCCCCGGACAAAAAACGTGATCCCGAAAGAGGACGGCATGTTCTGGGCCGCCAGACTGACTTCCTCATCCAGATTGTCTTCCGAATCCGGGTCATCATCGATCTCGTCTTCTGTTTTTTTATCCTTTTCCGTTACCGTGATGTCCGTACCGATATAATCGGACGCATCAAAGTCAACTGTTTCAGCCTGTTCCGCGTCTTTCTTTTCGTCTTCCGGGACGGCGCGGTCCACGTCGTTCCCGTCCGCCTGCATTTTGTTTTCCTTCGGAAAAAGAATTCCGATGGAATACCTTTTTTCCGGAACGGTCGTGATCAGTTCATGTTCCGCATCCGGGACGGATACTTCCGATCCGGGACCGAGAAGTTCCGCTTTTACCAGGGCGATGAATTCGTCCCTGGCCTTAATCATTTCAGACTTAAATCCCATGTTTACAATCCCCCGTCAAGATCCAATGGCCGGTTTGTCATGTAAGCCGGCACCGATCTGTTATCCTTTATTATCGTTTCTATTCTGAGAACCGCCGCAAGGGTTCCAAGGCGTTCACGAATCTCAGGCGGAATTATTCCCTCGGGCGCCTTCTGCCCTTCCAGAAATTTAATGATGGCTGCGCCCAGTTCCTTCAGAATGTCTTTCCGCAATCTTCTGATTCTTTTACATGCTTCAAAATACTCGGCCGCATGGTCGAACATATCCAAATCATTCGTCAAATAAGCAATCTGCTCCAGTGATTCCACTGACTGCGGAGCCACGGTGTGCGCATCCTCATCGATCCAGTTCATTACGGTGTTTTTCTGAACCCGTACACCGTTTCCTTTCATTTCTTCCGCAATTTTCTTTGGCGAATGACCGGTCCTTTCCATATGTTCCAGCAGATCATTTTTCCATCTGCGGGACATTTCATAATCCCTCATGTTTCCTTCGCTGATCCGATTACCGTCAATCAGTTCCTTTAAAATGTAATCGACGATATCCCGAGTGTCTTCATCACGGTTAAGGAATATCATCCGATCCCCGGTTTTCAGATCATCCGCCTTTTTCTTTTCGGCTTCTCCCTTTTCATCGTTCAGTACGTATGCTTCATAATGTTTGGAAAGCATGGCTCCTTCCCCGTCCTCAAACCGAACAAGCACGGAAATATCCACGGGTGGAACCGTGTTGTTCTCTCCTTCCTGGCGCAAGGCTGCATCGAACTTTTTCGTGACGATTTCTTCCGTGTAGGATGCAATTTTCTCATCCACATTCTCGATTTCATTCACATCCGTGACGGAAACATTTTCTTCGATTTCATCATTACCGTCATCAGCCGTGCACTGACGTTCATTAAACAGCCGCTCCGTCACGCGGCTCCGTTTCTCCCTTGCGTGGAACATGACGGCTTCCGCCTCGTACAGAAGCACCGTAATTTCCGCAGATGACATACAGCGGAAAATGTCAAAATGTTTTCCGATCAGATTCCCGACAACCAGAATGCGGTCATATGCATGGGTTCCGTCAAAACGGGCCATCGTCACGATTTCAATACCGGATGTTTCCGGGTCAAGTTCGGGCAGTACATAATTCCATATGATGTCGGCATAATACGCCTTCGGAACCACCACGGCAATCCAGTGTCCGTGATTTTCTTGAATATATTCCTTCAGGAAACGGCGTTTCGGTGAATCGTCGTATCCCGCATAGTATGCGGTCTCCAGTGAGTCCGCAATTTTCCCCGCGGCTTGTGTCAGGTTGGCCGGCAATGCCTTCAGTTTTTCTTCCAGTTCTTCCAGGCGGACATGCGGCTGCCCCACTTCCCTGCGGATTTTTTCTTCCTTAACGGCATCCTCCATTTCCCTGACGGAAAACGGTGCCGTCATGAACAGGTTCATGAGAGAATATGCATTGGGAATTATGTACGCTCTTTCATCCTCGTCCAGTTCATCCATTCTGACATATCCGATGGCTTTTTTGAAATCCCGGTATGCCTTCCAGTCCGTTTCACCGTGCAGAATCATCTTATGAATTTCACGATCCATCACCGCATCCGCCTGACGTTGCAGTTCGACGGTCAAATCATTTCCGTTTACCGGAGGCAGGGTATGCTCCAGAAGGAAATCCTTCGTGCAGGCAAACACTCCCGCTTCTCCGTATTCCTTTATCAGTTCTTCCGCACAGGACAGATCCATGCCGCCGGACACGACCGAAAAACCGACGGATTCCCTGGTCATGACCTGCCCAAGTTCCGTGATTCCTCTTTCGATCAGACTGTTCCCGCATACAAACATTCCTAGATATTCGTTTCCGTCCGATTCCCATGTCATGTCCAGACCGACGGATATTTTTGACGCGAATTTTATCATCGCTTCGTTCTTCCCGGCATTGCCGCCGTACGGATACTCGTTTCCTTCCGTAAAATACGATGCGGTCACCAGATCCTGAAGACGTATTTTCAGATTTCCCGCCTGCAGAACCAGACCGTCCATGCAGCGGTTTGCCCGCTGACGGTCCATGACGATGATGACGGAAGCATCCGTCACAGAAGGGATGTCCTTTTTATCGCATTCAAGCAGCGTCGCCAGGAATTCTTCCCGGACACGGTTCCCGCGTCGGATTCCGCGCCCGTCATAACGCTCCGACTGACCGTAATACGGCGTGATGCGCGCCCAGCTTTTTCTTCCTATCCTTGCCGTACCGCCTCCGTAACGGATACTTACCCGTTCCACACCGTCCTCATCCGTATTCAGACCGATAAATTCCGCTCTTTTACGATCATAAAGAACTTTATCCCCTGGTCTGAGGTTCCTGATGATGGATTCAACATCCTTTTCATTCCCGGCTATTACGGTCAGGGCCGCCCATGCAACCGCAATTGCGTCAAAACACGGTGAAGCCAGATGCAGCACGATGCTTCCGTTGTTTTCCGCCCTTCCGGCTTCATCAACCAGAAAATCCATGAACGACTGCAGGAGCAGTTCTCCGGAAATGAGCTGATCCTCAAAATAAACGTCGCATTTTTTCATGATCTTTTTCAGATACTCAACTTCCACCGGACTCCCTCCTTTCGCGTTACATTTCAGCCGAAAATTTTTTCTTTTCCGCCCTCAGTTTATAGCCGTCACTGTCAAATTCCACGCATTTTGCACGTTCCAGCCTGTGCAGGTAATTATAGGCGGTGACGTTGGACTGTCCGAGCGCCGTTCCGATGTCCTCCGCACGAAAACCGTTGCTTAGTCCGATTTCCGAAACAAGCCGACAGCATTTTTCAACCGTCTTCGGCTTCTCATTCTTCAGCAATTTCCGAATATCGTTCTGCACCTTGAGCAGTGCCCCGGGAATTTTATAATGCTCCCTTTCCTCTTCCGAAAATTCCGCTTCCATCCGTGTCACACAGTCTTTTATGAACAGCGCCATCTCCTCAATGAGAGGTATCGAAACGGAATTGCCGAACTGCTTGAATTTCTGCTGATTCGACATTTTTTCCGGGAATGAAAAAGTCTCCTTCCCGTTCCCGTCAAGAAACGCATAGCCGATAAATCCCTGAAGGCGTCCCCATTCTTCCGGGGTCATGGTTCTGATGCATTTTCCGTTTATGGGGGTCTTCTTTCCCTTCACATCCGTTCCGGCAATATCGCGGCCGTTGACCGGATCATAAATCAGATTTCTTTCCTTGCCGGAACCTCCGGTTGCAAGAATGGTATGCGCAAGCGGTCTGGTAATGGAAGTATCATTGACAACCCGATAACCGAATCCGTTTCCGTTGCTTTTCTGTCTGGCCCGATGCTTTTCCAGCGTTTCCAGAAGACCAGATGAAAGGAAAAATCTCTCCGAAACCTCGGTATCCAGAATATCCAAAACCGAATGGAATATTTCTTTCCGTCCTTCGGTCGGAGTTTCCTTCGGCAAAACATCCAAATGTTTTCCGAAATAATCCCTGCTGAATGCCACCATGTACACTCTCGGCCGGTTCTGCGGAAGCCCGAAATTCTTCGTGTTCCTTATGAAAGACTTTTTATCAAATGTCAGTTCGCCCTTTTCATCCCTTTCCACACCGATGACATGGTAGTTCAGCTCATTTTCCAGGGTATTTAAGATGATCCTGAAAGTCTCTCCTTTGTTATGACTTACCAGGTTTTCCACGTTTTCCAGAAACACGACCTTCGGCATCGTACGGTCGATGATTTCCGCTATGTCGAAAAATATGGTTCCCTTCGTGACATCACGGAATCCTTTTCGGAGACCGACTTTGCTGAATGCCTGGCACGGAAACCCCGCAAGCAGCACGTCATAGTCCGTCCGCGTCACCAGTTCCTTAAATGCTTCATCCGTCACATCGTGTCTGGGATCATCACCGAACAGATGCTGGTACGTTCTGCACGCATATTCATCTTTTTCCGCAGAAAGCACGTTTTCGAAGTCTCCGGCCAGTTCAAATCCCCTCCTGATTCCTCCGATTCCGCAGCACAAATCAATTGTTTTCATGATCCCTTTCCCTCATTCTCCTCTTTTTTCAGGCTTCTTAATCCAAACCGATTTAACGGTTCCGTCCGGCCTGTTTTTGCCATCTGAAAAATATTATATTTCCTTTAAGTATATCACAGAATCCGTTTAAAACCGTCATGTATTTCGCAATCTTTGCTAAAATTTTCCATATTTTGCATTTTTATACAAAACATCCGTTTCGCGCCGTACTGACGGATGAATGTGACGAGATTTTTTCACGCGGATTTTCAATATAATTATGGGAAGAAAACATGAATTATCAGTTTTGGGGCAAAAGAAGGACAAGAATTTCTCCCTGTCCTGAATATTCTTCATCCTTGAAATGATTCAGTCTCTTGTGGGAACTGATTATTCCATATCTGTCAGATCATCAACCTTCATGTCGTCTGAAAAAGGAAATAAATTCATAATGTAGTTCTTTAGAATTATATCTCGTTTCATAGATTCTGTATAGTGTCTCACTCAACAGATATAATACCTTTAGACCAAATTTTTGTGCTAAAGGAGATACGCGATGGATTTAAAAGCTGTGGGATTGCGCATTAAGACCGCAAGGGAAGCAAAAGGCTTAACACAGGAAAGCTTAGCTGCTCTTGTCGATCTCAGCTCAACGCACATAAGCGTCATCGAGCGCGGTATGAAGACCATAAGACTGGATAAGTTCGTTGCCATTGCAAATGCCCTGGACGTTTCCGCGGACTCGCTTTTAGTTGATGTTGTAACACATTCCGTGGATGGATTGTCGAACGGTCTGCCGAAAGCAATCCGTACTCTTCCACCAGATGAACAGAAAAGATTGATGAAAGCTCTTAAGGCTTATCTCGAATAGGAGGATCCCTGTGATTCTCCATTTTTTGTCGTTTTTTGTCGAAACACGTCGAACGAAAATAATTTCCTTCCAATCCTTTATATGTTATATTTGTTCTAAAGAACAATATATAAATCTTTGTAGATGATACTTTATGGAACAGAATGAAACTTTGGAAAATGATGATGTGTTGGAATTTGATTATACCGGTACGGATCAGGCCGGTAATTTAGCGACCATGGCAGAAACGCTTTCACAGGACGAAGCTGCGGCAGCCATGGAGGCGATCGAAAGCGTTAGACGTAAACACGCTGACGATGCGGTACGGGATTTCCAGGCATGGTTTGACGCTGCTCTTCTGCCGATCCTGAAGGGATTTGCAGAACTGACCGGTGCCAAATTGACTATCCGGCAGGATCATTTTCACGATATTACCGCGGTCTTTACCGGTCGGTGCGGGTTTGATATCACGGTCACCCAGAAACGGATGCGGATGGTTATGGCTGTGGCGGATCATACCAGCATCAACAGGTGGGCAGAAAGCGATACCGTGGAATTATCGCTTATCTTCGGTTTTCATGAAAACAAAGAATAAAACACTCAGGCCAATAAAGCCAATGTGGATTTTTACATTAGCTCTGTTTTTATGATAGAATAATAAAAAATCAAAATCTATCCTGATAGTAAGTATAATCATCATATTCAAGTAGGAGCGATATATGCAAATCACAGTAAATCAACATTATGTACCAAGATTTTATATGAAATATTTTGCTAATATAAAAAATGCTGGTACAAAAAAGGAAAAAGTTTTAATTACATTTTACCAGTTTAAAGATAATTTATTGAAAGCAAACATACCTACAACCTCTATATGTTCTGAAGACTATTTTTACGATCAAGATGGAAAAATAGAAAATGCTTTAGCTAATATGGAAATTAAGTGGAGTACGGCATTAAACAATGCAATTACGGCTAATTTCACAATGGATGATATTGAAAGTATCAGAGAATTTGTTATATATCAGATTGGTAGAACTAAAGCAATGTTGTCTCATAACCGGGGAATGGCAGTTAGTATGATGAAGGGCATTTTGAAACATCAATTTGGCAATATGGCTGATGAAGAAGTAGTCAACGATCTTCTCAAAAATAAAATTCAAAATGAAATCACACCTGAGTTGGGCCTGTCAATCGTAAAGGAAATGATGTCTGCAATGCGCGATTTAGAAATGAAGGTTATTACCAATGGAACATCAATAAACTTTATTACATCAGATGTACCAGTCATTATTATAAATCCATTGGGGATTCAAAGTGCTGGTTTGTGTTCTGTTGGAGAAGTTATCTTTTTTCCCATATCACCCTGGAAGATGATATTTTTTTATGATGCAAAATTATTCGGTAAGTTGCCAGATACAATATGTGACGAGAGTATTATAGAAACATTGAATCAATATCAATATATTAGTGCAGATGAACGCTTATTAGCCAAAGAGATTAAAGATATTAATCATATTATCAATAGTGAAACATTAAATGCTAAAAGAGAACAATTTCAGGAAATGCAAAAAACAAATATCATAGATGATGGAGTGGAGACTCTTTTGGCAGCAAAATCAAGAAGTATACCGTATTATTACGGTTTATCCATTCTGCGTTTACCTAAATCATTAAGAAAAATTCCTGATGATTTTCGTGAAACATTTTCAAGAGATTACTCGTATAATACAAGATTAGCAATACTGTGCCGCATATACAGAGATCCGGATTTTATCCGTAACAAAAAGCTAGCTGAGCATTGGAAAAAGCAACAGACATATTCGAAAATATTATTAAATTATTTAGATAGTTATTGGAATACTCCAAAGGAAGATAGAATTATCACTCCAGAACTCATGAAAAAGTTAAAAACTGTTTCTGTTAAATCTTTTATGCATAAACAAATATAGCATGAATGTTTTCATACATGTGTCGCGAAAGTCAGCGCTTACATCAAAAAAAGAGCCCCCTCTCAAGGAAGCTCTTAAAGAAATACATTTTGTTGCAATGTTTCTCCATAAGGGGACTTTTAGGAGCTCTACAAGTTTAATGCCTCATAAATAGCATCCTACGTTATAATCCGGAGCAAAGCCAGGAGCTACATCCATAATTTTCTGGATCAAAGGCACATCCTGCTCGACAAGACCATTTGCAATTTCCTCTGCGGAGGAGAATTTCTGCATCTTTGAACAAACCTGCTTAATTAATTGCATTGTGCTTCCCATTGCCATGCCTTCCTTATATAATTCTCTGTATGTTTCTTCGTATCCTTCTCCGTGTGCTCTCTCATAATTATCAGTCTCTGCCATAACGCTCAAGCCGAATCACCTTTACGCGCATTTTCTGAAACTCCGTATCCGCTATACATCTTCAGACTTTCCTTTCTTCTGACCGGGCTCTCCAAAAACTTTCTTTAAGACGGCCGGTTCTCCTGTCTTCTGGTACTCCTTTTCAACCGCCTTATATTCCTTCTCCGTCAGTTTCAGCGGCTTTTTTATCATGTGGGAAAGCCCATAGATATCCGCTTTGGTGGTCCGGGGAACAATCGACACAATTTCCGTCAGGGAATAGCCCTTCTTAATCATATTGGCACACGCTTCCGCGAATACCATCGTGGTCTTGTCTTTCGCAACCAGATCCAGAAAGTGTTTCTTTGTCTCCCAGACCTCAACTTCACGAGCATACCGTAATGCTTTCTCGACACGGAGAATGGGGTCTTCCGTATTCTTGATTTCCTTTACCCATTCCAGGCGTTGCTTCTCAAAAGCATCCATGGTAAATTCCTGATACGTGCCGTCTTTGATATCATGCAGTATGTGCTCATATGATCTGTCACCCCACATGGTCAGACAAAAGCAGCGATCCAGAACAGATGTACACAATACCCGGAGAAGATAATCCGGGGACGGGTCCGCATACACGGTTACGCCATCAAGGGCATTCATTGAAAAACTCTCCTCGGAAAGCATATCATCAAGCATATCCTGCAATTCCGTCATCTCATCGGCATCCATATATACGTAATTTTCTCCCATAGCTTGTCTCCTTTCGATGCTTTACGCTCCCATTACCCGCTTAAATACCTTGAAATTCGTATCATCCCGCGGCAGGCAATACACAGCAAATGTTTCCCATTCCTTCCTCTTCCGTTCATTTCGGTACTGTCTGGAACTGTAAAAACAGCTGCGGAATCGCTCCCGCAGCATTGTCTGCCTCACGTGCCATCATCACGAAAATACTCGTTTACCGTATGTAACAGCAAAATCATATCCACCTCTGATACGCATGATGCATCCAGCTCAAATTCATAGACGCTGTTCTTTGTTCTGATTGTCAATGAACCATCTTCCACCTGGATACTTCCGTAGGTTGTATGCAGGTATTTGCCCGGGCAATCGCTTGCCGGACTCGTAAAGAAATAAACCTGATACTTCTCATACCGGCTGTCGGATTTATAGACCATGATAAGCCCTGGCTGATCCATATACGGTATCCGCCAATCCATGTATTTCCGACCGCATTTATCTTCTGCTTTACGCAGGATTCCCAATGCTGACTGATCCAAATGCATCTCATCAACTCCTTAATCTTATCACACGGGTATTTCGCCGACCGCTGCAATAAAATCCTGATCCCGGTATCCGACTTCGTCGAATTTCCGCAGCCCGGCTTCCACTTCAAATACGTGACCGCAGCAACAACACTTAAGCTTTCGTGTAACAACAATTCCCGGCTCGCCCAGAAGTAACTCCAAGGATGATTTTCCCTCACTGGCTGCCACATACGCATCCATCTTCGCCTGTTCATCATCCGTCAGCTGGATATGCCACCAATTATGTTCCTCATGGCACTTGGGACATGGCGGGTTGATTTTATAAAGCCTTCCCATAGTCTGGTCTCCTTTCGATTTTCACTCACTTTGAATTCTTTGCAAATCTTAACAGCATTTTCGCTATCTCGTTCTTTGTAATCTCCGAAACCAGAGAGAGAATTTTAATATCTTCCTCTGTTAATTCATCGTGATAAAACACAAGCATTTCTCACAGCGGTATTTGCCGGTGAGAATCTCAGGGACAAGTATTGCAATCCGTGCTTTTTATTGCAAATTCAGTAGATTCATCACCAGTTTCACCATTACTTCTTTTTCTTCTGGATTGGATTCAGCAATCATCAACGTAACGGCCACCAAGGTTCCATCGCTGAGTCGTTTTTCTCCATCTTGGAATAAAGCGTTGTTTTTATCTAGGAATTCAAGAAAAAGTGATGCCGCAATTCTCTTGCAGCCATCCGCATAAGGATGATCCTTGATCATAAAATACAATAGATTTGCGGCTTTTTCTTCTAATGATGGATATGCATCCTTGCCGAATATACTTTGATATACTGCAGCAAGGATTCCCTCAACCTTACCTTTTTCTTTTTCAACTCCAAAGACGTCCGAATGAAACGAATCCTCCATAGCATCGACCATATGACGGCAATCTTCATAAGTGATCCTGTAAATCGGCTGATTTCCTTTTGGCTTCTCCAATGTCTGGTGATCATACTGATCCAATAATACTAAGGCATCCGTATACAGATTTACAGCTCTTAATATGTCTGCTTCCTCAACATTCAAAGTGCATGCCAGCATCCTGGTCTGGATATCAATTGTTTTCTGTAGAGCAGCTAATCGCTTTTTGTTGATTGCATACCCTTGAATAATGTACTGTTTCAAAACATTGTTCGCCCATCTTCGAAACGCGATACCACGTTTTGAATTTACTCGGTATCCTACAGAAAGAATCATATCCAAATTATATATTTTAGGTTTTCTGCCACCTGTACTTTTGTCGGAAAATCCGACAGAAGTTTCGTCAAGTTCTCCGGAAGACAAAATATTTGATATGTGTTCACTGATTGTGGCATGTTTAACTTCAAAGAGAATTTCCATTTGCTTCTGTGTCAACCAAACTGTTTCCTGTTCCGGACTTATCTGAACTTCTATATTCACTTCGCCGTCTGTAAATAAAACTAACTCATTTTTCATTTCTATTCTTCTCCGAACACTTCCTTTAATACCTTTGGCTTCCCGGTCCTGCGATATTCCTGTTCCACTTCGGCCCGCTCCTCCTGAGTCAGTTCCATCGATAAATCTAGCATCAGGGAAAGACCGTAGATATCCGATTTATCGACCCACGGCACAGCCTGAGAAATCTGAGTAAGTGAGAAGCCGTGAGTGATCATATTCTGGCACACCTGCATATAAATCAGTACATTTTTCTGTCTGGAAACCAGATTTTGCAGATGCAGTTTAATTTCCCAATCATTGACCTCACGGCCATACTTAATCGCTTTCACAATACGAAGCATCGGATGATCGGTCTCGCGGATCTCTTTCACCCATTTCTCACGCTTTTCCTCAAATTCTTCCATGGACATATCCATAAATTTGCCATCCTTAATGTCCGTGATGATATCCGGATACTTTTTGGTTCCCCAGATATCCAGATATGAGCAGCGGGCTTCTACCGGAGTGAACAGCACCTCCAGCAGATACTCCAAATCGGGATCCGAGTCCACTCTTGAACCGAGCCCCAACCCGATATCATAGCTTTCTTTGGAGATCAGTTCTTCCAATGTGTCGTGCAAATCAAACATCTCATGAGTGTCCGGATAAACATAATTTTCCATCATATGAATTTCTCCTTTCTTCCAAAACAACGGTTTTTCTTCCGTCTTCGTTGTTACGGTTTCGTTTTCCAGTTCATTTTTTTCGTTGCAACTATATCATCATCGAATTCGAATTTCCAATTAGCGGTTTCTGCGGATAACGTTTTGAGTCAAATTTTCGCTCAGACGTTCCTGCCTGAAATCATAAAGCGCTTTATCATAATTCCGGTACCGGTATTCCGTTCATTTCAGCATTCGCCAAACCGTTGCCGCCACTATATCATCAAGTTTTTTAAATTGCAAGAGGGTATTTTTCAGATAATCAGATGTTTCAGAAGTAAAAAGAAACTACATATATTTAAGATATAAAGGGAAAAATTGACTTGGCGTCGTCCTTATTTAAGATATAACGGGAAACGTGCTTTCCGGTTTCATACCTCTTATTTAAGGTATGACAGAAAACACGTTTTTCATTTTTAACACTCTTATTTAAGATATAAAGGGAAAAATTTCCTTCATTCTGATCCCTTATTTAAGGTTTAAAGGGAATATTTAAGAAATGAAGGGAAAATAACAAAAATCTATTACAATTCCTCCACATTCTCAACTACTTTTCCATCTCTCCAGATGCGCTCCAGATCATAAAACAGTCTGTCATCGCGGGAGAAAATGTGTACGATCAGATCGCCGTAATCCATCAGGATCCACCCGGCAGTCTGATAGCCCTCGATCTGCCGGCACTCATGACCGGCTTTGCCGAGTTCTTCCTCTACATTATCTGCCATTGCCTTTACCTGGCTGGCGTTGCTTCCGTCTGCGATGACAAAGTAATCAGCCAGTACAGATACTCCATGAATATCAATGACGCGAATATCTTCGCCTTTTTTATCTTCCAGCGCCTTTACGGCAAGTTTGGTCAGTTCTTTTGCTTCCACGGGGATTATCCTCCTCATTATTTTATTTAAATCCTGTTTCAAAAGCAAGCAGCTCTTCTGCCTGCCCTTTTTATAACCTGTCGGATAGTTGTTATTGTTCACGCATACGTGCCCAGTAACGTCGGATACCGTTCACAACATCATGTTCACATCTTAATGTGTCTATTGATGAACATGACGTTCATGATAGTATTCCCAGGTCTGTTCGGTTGTATCATCCTCTGCCGTGCCCGTTTCCTTTAAATAATTGCGGGTGCTGTCCAGAATCTGATACAGCGCTTCGTCCAGATCTTCAAATGCAAGACGGCGGAGCTTCGGCAGATTTGGCGCCTTATCACGGCGCGGTTCGATGTAATCGGCTACGTACAGGATCTTGTCTAACAGGGACATCGCCGGTTTTCCGGTCGTATGGCAGGCGATTGCAGATAAGACCTCTGGATCGGTAATACCATACTTGTGTTCTGCCATCCATGCGCCTAATTTTGCATGAATCACAGCCGGAGCCCGGAGTTCACCTTCAGTCAGTTCAATGCCATGCTCCTGGCATTTGCAGATGATAGTCGCATCATCATAGCGCTTTGCACAGTCGTGGAGAAGTCCAGCCATCTCCGCCTGATCCAGATTGGCACTGTAACGCATAGCCAGAGCCATGCATGTGTATGAAACACCCAGCGTATGTTCATAGCGCATCGGGTTCAATTTCTTTTTCAAATGCTTCCGTATCTCTGTAATTCTTTCGTCCATTACACATTTACCTCCTGATACAAGCCGTGCTGTTCGATATATTGACAGACTTCCTTCGGCACCAGGGAACGAACGTCTGCTGCGTGTCCTGCCCGGAAAGCCGCGCGGATCTCCGCCGAAGCAACATCCATTTCACGGCAGTGAAGACGCAGAATATGCGCCTGATATTTCTGGGTTAAATAGGAAATCTGCTCATCCAGCGAACGATCCGCCTCCTCATGCTCTCTTGCTGCCGCCAAAAATGTGACGGCTGGAAGAACATATTCGGGATGATACCATTTTTCAATGTCCATAATTGAGTCCGCGCCCGCGATAAAGAAAAATTCCACATCCGGATATTCTTCTTTCAATAAGCGAAGCGTGTCTGCTGTGTAGGTATTTCCGCCGGTCCTGCGAAGTTCAAAATCAGACAGCTTAAAATAAGAATACGGCGCGATCGCAGCTGCAGTCATTGCCAAACGGTCCTTTGCCGCTGTGATCGTATGATCCTTTTTATGCGGCGGGATCCTGGAGGGCATATACCAGATGCAGTCAAGATCATATTCTTCATACGCCTGTCTTCCCAACATGATATGTCCATTATGGATCGGGTCAAATGTTCCCCCCATAATACCGATCTTTTTCATCGTCATCCGTATCCTTTCTGTCAGAGATTCATTCGCAGAATGCAGCCCCTTTATTTTGGCAGAACGATCTTACGTTTCTTCTCGTCCTTTGCCTCTTTATAAAGAACAATTTTCTTGCCGATTACCTGTACTACCTGTGCGTGGGTACGCTCAGCCAGAACGGCTGCCAGCTCATTGCCGTCATCGACGCAGTTCTTCAGAATATTCAGTTTAATTAACTCGCGGGCCTCCAGCGCCTCTGCCACAGCAGCGGTCAGTTCTGGTGTCAGGCTGGATTTGCCGATCTGGAAGATCGGATCCATGGTCATCGCGAGACCTTTTAAATAAGCTCTCTGTTTGCTTGTCATAAAATCTATCTCCTGTTAAAATTCAAACTCAGATCCAGTGTGGATTTCTGAGTTTGAAATATTGTAAATGTCAATTATTTATAGTAATCAAATTCAAGACCATACATACGAACTGTATCGCCCTCTTCGATGCCAGCCTCTTCCAGCTCAGCCAGAATACCGCTGTCCTTTAAGAATTTCTGGAAGAACTGGAAGCCCTTCTCAGAATCAAGGTTTGTGTAACCAAGCATCTTCTCGATCTTCGGTCCTTCTACCACATAAATACCATCTTCATTGCGTTCCACGGTATACGGAAGATTCTCGCCCTGATACTGGTACTCAAATTCTTTTTCGAAAATAACTGGCTTGCGGTCAACCGTTTTCAGCAGATCATTTACATGGTAAAGGAGCTCTTTTACACCCTGTCCGGTAACTGCAGAAATGGCAAATACCTGGATGCCTTCCGGCTCAAATTCGCGTTTTAAGCGCTCTACCGGGTCTTCCCAGTCCTCTTCGCCGGTATTGTAAATCGAATCTACCTTGTTGGCAGCAATCACCTGCGGACGCTCTAAAAGCGACGGATTATATGCTTTTAACTCCGCATTGATGGTACGGATATCTT
>OGCM01002026.1_pt1 | contig 20678 bp, 38 predicted proteins | sample 1570151 | NCBI WGS metagenome assembly OGCM01 (sample SAMEA4370582, study PRJEB24528) | human gut metagenome
TGTATGGTATTTAAAATTAAGAAGAAATATGGATCGTAAATCCCACATACTCCCAATACCCTTAACTTTTTCATTTCTTGTAACTTCTCAATTTGATGTACTTAATCCAAGCAAATGGTTTACGGTCTTCCAAATAACTCAGATTCTTATCATTATTGTGAGCTTCCTCTTCGAAACTTACATCATGATATCTTTCATTCTGTTTATTCCACTTGGCAAAGCACATGATAATTAGGTATTCAATAACATACCAAAGGTAGAAGAATCCAAAAGTCAGAGCCACTACCCACCAAAAGGATATACCAAATGATAACCAGAGTATGATACCAAGTACTAAACCCACTATACTACATTCAATCTGTTGTACCTGATGAATACGTTCATGATTGATATCATCGGGTTTACAATCTTCTACTTTGTGTTTGAAGAATGAGTTATACACCAGAGTAATTGCTTTGTAACTGGGGAAAAGAAATACTTTTGCTACCCCGCTGTTAAAATGACATCTTTTCATAATTTACCTTTAAAGTTTTCGTAAGCATTTCTTAGTTTTTGGTCGTAGGCATTCTGGGCATACCCAGGACCATTGTATTTTCTGGCAAAGCCAGCCCAGTCCTTTTCTTTGAGATTACTCAAACAACCAGAGTTTTTCATGAAATAATACATGAGTTCTAGTTGATTTGCATGAGATTCCGACATCTTATGAACGAATTCGAAGACATCTTTACATTCACAGAGGTTGTGATTGAACCCACAAATCTGGAACATTCCCCAACTTGCAGACTTCAATGCACATTCTTCGTCAATTTCTTTGGCTAATTCGAGTCTCTTATACTCGTGTACACCTCCCAAATACTTCGATTTATCCCATTTAGGGAAGAAAATCGTAGAATATCTCTTACAAAGGTAAGCTAAATCTCTGTCAGGGAATTTCTTATGTACTTCTTTGTACATAATGTGACCCTCAAAGAGGATTTGAGGCCTACCATCAGCTAAAAACCCATCTCTACCTGCTGCTTCTACCAATTGAACAGCTTTCAATAGAGCAGGTTCTAGACCTAAGCGAATAGCAAGGTCTTTAATCATTTCATTTGTTAGTTTATCCATAACTTATCAGTTTTAATGGTTCAATTTTAGTAACAAAAGTATTGCTTATAACCCATTTTCAATATGTTTAGAGGTTCTATTATCATATATAACTTATAAAAAATAATGCAATATGGACAAGAAAAATGAATGCCAGATATGTGGCAAACCCATTAACTTAGAGGAATTTGATGAAACTCGGGAAATTCCTCAACTTATGGCAAGAAAACAAGTTTGTTTTAAATGTGCTTTTTGGTTTAATCGATTAGCTTATGATAAAGAACTTGAAAAAGAGAAGAAAATTGCCGTAATTACTCCCGATTATTCCCATTGGATAACTAGAATACCGGGAAGTATTCTAATGGTTCCTTCGGCTTTCGGGGGAATTTACCAAACTAAACTCCAACCAGTCAACACACTTGGTGTTATAGATGAAGATAAAGAGAAACTTTTCATCATCCGTTATAATAACATCACTCACCAAGGTACTATACCGGAGCATCTAAGAGATGCTTTTAAAGTAAACGGAATATTTCTATCTCCACAGGAATACAAAATGCTAGAGGATTACCGGGGCAATGCCTATGAATTTATAAAAAATAAAATAGATAATGCAATAAATAAATAATAATTTCGTATATTTGCATAAAGAAAATTTCTAAATAAAATAAATATGAAAAAAGAAAAGAAAGAAATCAAAAAGCTCAAAGAAGGTGATGAGGTTCTCTTCACATTATCTGGAAGACCCATCATTGAGAAAGTTACAGTGGAATCTATCGATAAAAAAGGTGGATTCGCAATGCTCAGTAACCGAGTAAAAGTTGCAAGAACCTTGGGTCCTGATGATACATATCCAAGATTGGATGGGCAAAAGGGAGAAGTTCGTCCGCTTACCGAAGAAAATGAAAGAGTATTCCTTGCATATAAGGCCTATTTCTCAATTAAGAGAAACATAGAATTACTTGATAAAGGGATGAGAAGTATGAAAGATTCGAAAGCTTTCGATATGATGATTGAATTTGATAAGAAGCTTACCAAGATTATTAACAAATACCTCAAAGAACAATGACTACAGTATTAGCGATAATTTACTTGGTATGTTTGCCATTCACGGTATTTTTTGTAAGGGCTTGCTTGGATTATTTACCCTATACTCACAAAATACACTCTCTCGTTTTATTCATCTCAGTATGGATAGTATTACCTCTATTTCCAATTTATCTATTAATCAGATACATAAAATACAAATTACTATGAGATACTTTTTTGACAGAGATGGTAATTATGCTGGGTCATCAATGCAAGGGTGGGAGATTCTTCTCCTACTCTTGTTCCCAGTTGCTCTAATAATCTTCCTCGTATTCTTACCTTTCTATGTATTTCATAAATACAGTTCTAGAGAAGAGGATAAAAAATACGAGGAAGAACATCCAGAAATACTAAAAGTAGATTCTTATATTACCTGCTGGTATCCCTGGCATAGATATTCTGTTGCATATACACTGGCTCTTATATTCTGGGTAATTGCTTTTATAATTGGGATATTATCTTAATACGGGTATTAAGTTGGAGCTACCCAATAAAAATTCAAATCTAATGGATATTTTTTAGTGGGGTTAAACCTACTGGAGAGTATAGGAGTATCACTGCTAGTAGAGGGAGTTGAAATTTTTGTAAGAGTATAGGAACCCAATCCAGTTGTTTTTGTTGTAAAGTATGAATTACTTGGTAAATTGTAGTTAGGACTAAAAGCATTACCATTCTTATCGAGGCAGGACCAAGACAACATTTCGACATTTCCCGGGTACCGGCTAGCAATATAGACATTAATAGCATATCTATTTTGATTTACTATCCAATTCTTATTTCCGTTATCATCATCCATAGGTCCACCTTCGCCATACCTATTGGTAGTAACCTTAAAAATTACGATGGGTATAGGATTAAAACGTATTTCCCAATATTCTTTTTCTTCGGGAGTAGTAAGCTGTAGATTTATTTTATTACCAGATTCATTTTGTGTAAGTATACAAAGCCCAGAAGTACCGTCATTTTGTGCAGTAATCTGAATACTATTGTTACTCTTGTCTTCCTCCAGAACATAGTCCGGGGTATTGATGCTAGCAGAATAACCAACTTCAATAACCCCGGACAATTTGCCATTTACATACTTACGCTTTTGAGATTGTATTGTCCATCTCTCAGAGTTTCCCTTTCTTATTTCTGCATATACATCTTTGGTGGATCTCCCCCCCCCCTAATTTAAGAACTTTATTTTCCATAATGTATAATGTTTTTAGATTGATACTATTCCTCCTGCACTTGGTACTATAAATGACCCCTCTGATATCCAGGTAGCACCTGATTTAGTATATACAGCTACTTTATCTCCAGTAGTACATTCTATTCGAGAACCAGGTTCTGAGTCATTGGCATAGAATGGAATCTTCATAGTAGTAGTACCAGTTGCTGAGAGACCCTGTATATACACCTGATCTGAAGATGATGTATTCTGTGGCCTAGCTCCCCTGCCAAAGAGATAGTAGCCTGTATCTGTGGGCAATCCAGAGAGAGTGAATGTTGAAGCCACTTGTGGCACCTGAATTACTAGTATACTAAGGTTAGCATCCCCACAGGTTAAGAAGAGATACCCTGAACGGTTAGCTCCAGTTTGATTACTCGATAAAGCGGTCAGGGATAACATGTAATAGTTCTCAGAAGTACCCGCTGAGGCAATGGATACTGAGCACCAATCGGGAGCACTACCCACATGGGGAGTTTCTGGCTTTTTAGACCCATCACTACCATTTAAATAGGCCATCACAAGGATTATGGCAATATTATCTTTACTACCACCTAAAGGCAGTGAGTTTGAAATCATTTTTATGTATCCAGTATAGGTTACACCGGATCCCTGAGTTACTGTGAGATTGATTTTGTTATTAGACTCATTTTGGGTAAATGTCAGAGTAGTAGACCTTGAGGACCCAGTATTTTCTGAATAGTTAATTTTTACATCTAAGTTACCATCTCCAACGGTAACTCCTCCCCAAGTAGCCCAACTTACGGAGGCTGAGCCCAAAGTACAAGAGCGTGTAGAGGTTGAAACTACTTTGCCATTTACCAGTTTCCTTTTGAGGGAAGTGATACGGTAGGTTACAGTACCACCTTTTGAAGATACAGTATCTGTACCTGTATCTGTAATTGCACGGGCTAGTTTGAATAAGGTTTTTTCTTCCATATCTTTATAAGTTTTTGGTTTATAGAAAGAACTTTGATATTGTAATCTGCCAGAGGGATAAGGTGGATGAGAGCCAGGGATGTTTTATCCTCTGGTTTCTCTGTGTGTTATGTGGGCATGTGTGGTGTGGGATATCTTGGCATGCCCTTAATGCGAGGTGTCAAAATCATGGCCTACTAAAACGAGCGTACGGTTCCGTTAAATTTAACATTTAAAAATAAAAAGTAAGGGACAAACATTTTTATTTGTCCCTTTGCTTTTTAATTATCTACTAAATGATTATTTAAATTTTCTTTAAATTGTTCATTTAAACAATAACATAAGTATAGTAAAAAAGTTTTAAAAGAAAATTTTTTATAAATTGTATATTCAACTTCATTTAAATAGTTCATGCTTATTTGTTCAATCAATAGAAATTGCTCTACATTAATTAATTGAAAAGTTTGTACGTCAATAATAGTAGATATTATTCTATGATTTTTTTTTAAAAGAATATAAACTACATATAAAGCACTAACAAAAACCGCTAATAAGATAACAAACAAAATTAATAACATAATAATTTTATTTTTATGATAAGGAGTAAAATTTTACTCCTTATCTGATTTTGTTTTACTTCATTGATTTTTTCACGATTTCAAGCCCTTTTATTAAAATTGCTTTCTTTTCTTCTTTTGTATTCTCACTTGCAATAGAATTAAAGGAAAAATCATTTAATGTATAGACTTGTTTATAAAAGTCTATAAAGCCCTCAATTAGTTTTTTATCTGCATTGTTTGCAATTGTTGAAAGAAAATTAAAAGTTACGTTTCTGAATTTTTTGCGTAATGATTTGATTTGCTTTTCGTTTGCACCCTCAAAAAGTTCTTTTTTGTAAATTTCTGTTTTTGTCCCTAAAGAAGTTTTGAAAAGACCCGCGTTTTTTTCTTTAACGCTTTTCAATACGTCTAAAGCTAAACTATTTGCTTTGCTGTTTGCACTTGCTTTTTCTACATTCACTTTGTTAATTTGATTTTTCATAATAAAATGCTTGAAAGTTTTATTATTAATTATTTTTATTACCTTTTCAAATAGACTTTCAAGACTTTTTAAACTATTCTAATAAGGTAGTATTTGTTTTATTTCTGTATTGCAAATATAAGAACTATTTTTTAATCTACAAAATTTTTAGAGAATTATTTTCTTAAAAAGTTTTAATTAAAAATTCATTCAAATATCGCTTTGTTTTTCTCACATTGCAAAAGATACGGACTTTATTTTAATCTACAAACATTTTCAAGAAAAATTTTTGAGAAAATGAATAATTTTATTTTCAAAATTATTTTTGTGAAAAATTCATAAAATAGAAAATATTGTGCACCCTAAAAGGACTTAATATTTGCACTTAATTTTGGGGGTTCACAAGGGTAATCTTCACACGCCTTGTAATGGGCATATATGATATGTATATGGATAATCCTATATGGCTTATGCCTGTCCTCTTGAGAGTGTATTATATACCTGTATATTGAAGGCCATTAATAGACTAAGGTGATAAAGAATTAAGGCCGATTAGCTATATTCCTATTATTGCCCTCTAATAACCTATTGGGTCCCAATTCAATAAGGCCATATAGGGACTATGGTAAGCCTATAGAGATTAGGATAGCCTATAATGGCTTACTAAGTTAGCGTAAGTAAAAACCCAGAACCTAAGTTAGGCCTGGGGCAATGTGTTAGTATTCGCAAAATTCTCGTTCAAGGTATATATTGAGATCCTTGAAAAGTTTTATACCAGGTATAGGACCATCCTCGTCTTCGTCCCATGTATAGTATTCGATAGCGGTTTGTTCAATACCTTCGATATCGGTAATGGATATTACCCAGATTTGGTCCGGGATATAGTATTTAATAAAGCCTTGAGTAATGCCCTGGATGATTCTAGGTCCCAGATTAGAAATACCTGTAATGATGTTAGTTAATCGATTTTGTAATTCGTTGAGTTCCATATGTATATAATATAAACGGGGGCTAGATGCCTCCTTGGGTTAAGTAATTAATCGAAGTATACCTGAAAGGTTATATACTCGATGTTGAAGGTAAAATCGGGTTCAATTTCCTCTGGGTCAGGGATTTCGGATGAGAATTCCATAAGGCAATCATCTGTGTTAAGGTAGATAGATATTTCCTTAGCTTTCGATTGCATTAGTTCTGGCAATATCGAATCGAATTGTGAAAGTGAATTGGCAATGTAAGATGCCCATGGATAATCCCTAGCGTAATTTACTAAGGTAAGAATGATGAGATTTGAAATTTGATTAAGAGCTTTCATACGTCTATATTTAATTAGTTATTATTACAATGCAAATATAAATATAATATATTATATATGCAATAACCTCAATTGCCTTCGTAGGTTATTAAGGGCCTTGAATTATATTTACCTTAGTCCTTGAGGCCATGAATGGAGATTGCCATTTACCTTCCCTACCTATAACCTATATTATATAATACCTAATGGTTCTTGGTAATCAAGGTACCCCTAAATCACAAAATTGTCCTAGAATACAAAAGTTAATGCTAATATAAATACTAAGCAAATAAATTACAGAGTTACTAGGAATATTACCTAAATATGCCCCTTGAAGGCCTTAAATCCTATAAACCATTTAGCCCTAAAACCTAATATTTTAATTGCCCAATCACAAATCCGATTACCTTTCCCCAACCAATCTATTATATAATAGATATATAAAATGGCTGCTCAGGCAATCGGATTTAGGGGCCATTAATGGTCGGATTTATTTGCCTTTTTAGGCCTTTTTGAGTTTGCCTTTAAAGTGTGTAGTAGAGCTATATGGTATAGTGGCTATATAGTGAGTTGAGTGGCTTTGTATAGTAAGGTAAATTTGCCTAGCCTTGTTTGCCTAAATCCCCAAAACCCCCGGCGAGGTACCTTGATATATGTATTAGGTATTATTATATTAATAGATGGTATATTAGTTATAGAGGTGATAGGTAGATATTGTACCTTAGTTAGCGTTAGTATGATTTTGTTTTATTTTTGTGTTGGGTGGTGTGGGAGGTACCCGGTATTTATTCCAGGTACCTTGTGGGTATTTATTCGATTAGGTATACCTGTATGAAGGCATATACTAAAAGGATTATGATTAAATTCATTCTGTAGATGAATTTCTTTGTTAGGTAGGCTTCTTCATTTAGGATTAGAAGCCAGATCGTTACGATGAGTAGAATTAGTGATTTCATAATTTTTAGTATTATTATATGTACCTTGATATAATCCTATATGTATAGGATACCAGGATTAGTGATGAGGTGTATAGGGTTAGGATTATTAGCTGTGAGATGATATACCTTATTTTGTTTGTTGGGTGGGTATGCTTGTGGGCTTGGTATATTTTCTCATTGCGTATGAGGGTTAGAATAGTGCCTACTGATAGGATTATTCGGATTATGTGATAGAGGATGTTCATTTCTTTTTGTTTCTTAGTTTCTGTTGGGTACGGAGTAACTTATTATACTGGGCTTGGGGATCACTTAGGTATAGAGTGTAATCATTTTTGTTACTGCCCGGATTAGGGAAGTGTTCTGTCCAGGTATCTTGGTGGGGTATGTATATTAGGTCTTTCTTTTTCATGGTAGTGATATTATATCGATTATGGTTATATCCCTTAATGGGATTTGTAATATTTCTCTTATCTGTAATCTTATGTGTTCGGAGTGGAGGTGGTTGTTGTTTATTTCTTGGTTGGGGTACCTTAGATATGGCCTTAGTTCCTCAGTTCTATATGGGATTACCATTTCCTCGGTGAAACCCTCTGTGTATTCCTTAGTATGTCCTGGTACCTCGAAAGATACCAGGAATTTTCCCTTTGTTAGCATGGCTCTAGTTCATTAGTTAGGATTCGGATATCGGTATATTGATTTATGTATTCCCTTTCTGATGATATGTCTAAGCATTTACATGCTATATAGTGACCGTACATTGATATACCTGATTTATAGCCTTGGTCATCGTTTAGGAAGTTAGCTAATGGTATTCTGTCTACTGAGCATACCTTTTGTTGTCCTGGTAGGGTTTCGGAATCTGTATATCCTACAAAGTCATAAGTATCGGTATTATCGGTCATGGTAGAGAATTTCTATAAGCCAAGTAAAGTCCTCTAGAGGTACTCTGTCTAGCCATTCCCATCCGATTGGATATTGGTTTACTGTTATTGTTGGTTTCATGATGTTAATTGAGTTGAGGGTTAAACACTTGTTTTGGTTGGCCTAATAGGCAGCAATGAGGATAACCTGCTTCATCGAGGATTCCCAGTATAAGATATCGATTGGTATCTCTGGGAATTTCGAAATAGAAAGCTGGTTTCATGTAGCCATCTATGAATGTAAAAACTATCTGAGTGTTTTCTAGTAACCCATTTAGTTGTACATGAGAAAGGTAGTTATAAATAGCTTCCCTTTGATTTCTTGGGTTTTTATCCCATGAGATGAGCATATCGTCATACCAATTTGGATTATCGCATAGCTTTTTAAGTTGTTGTTGAATATACGGTGTCATGATTTGAAGTAATAATATAAGTCCTCGATTAGTTTATCCTGTTCTTCCCATATAGTATCTGATACTACGTATTCTGATACGAAATAATTATAGAAAGGCCCAAATAGTATTTTTAATACTATGTCCTTGAGTTCGATATTGAGTTGTTCCTCTTCTTCGGTAGAACTGGGTTTGATTGCCTGAAGTTCTGCCTTATAGGATGCCGTTACGGCATCCTTTAGGGTTTGAATATATTCTGGGTTAGTTTCCTTGAGAATACTTAATTGTGATTTGAGTTCTTTACTTATCATGGGGCTTAGCAATTACTGATATGAATCCTTGTGGATATAGAGTATACATAATTTGATAGTTCCCTGTGGGCAAGAAGACCTGCATTATGTTTGCAAGTAATGGGTAGATTTTCCATTGGTTTTCCTCTAGAAAGTTATTCCAGTCATCGAATTCTTCTGGATAATTACCTGATAGTTGGATATGGTACTGTTCCTGGTCAGCAATAAATAGGTTAGTTACTACCCGTATTTCATCTGATTCCTTTTTGTATTGGGTGATTGGATACCAGATGCCTTCGGTTTTCCATTTATTAAGTTGGAACAGAGACATGCCCTGTTCCAGTACGTTGAGTAATTTATATAAGTTTACCATAGTGATTATTTATTTAGTTGGTTAAATAATTCTGATACTGCAAGTTGTTGGAAGATTTCTGTTTCCCTGTGGTCTGATTCCCATTTTTCGGTAGCATTGTAGATATTGGTATATTGGGATATCATGTCCTCATCTTGTTCATCGTCTTGGATATTGGTAGCTTCCTTGTTAATGAGAAGACCATCGGAGTAATCATAAGTATAAATGGGGTGGGAAGCAAGCAGTTCCCGGATGGCCTCTAAATTTTTTAATTCTTTCATAACGTGTCTATATTAAAATTATTTGAGAAATATTTCTCATTGCAAATATACAAAATTATTTCTAAACTTGTTTTTATAACTACTTTTATTTTTATAAATAGGGAGGTTCTGGGAGGCACTCAAAATACCTCCCAGAGGGTTTTGTTAATATTGCCCTGTCATAGTAATGATAATGAAAAGGGATTCATCATTGAAATGTACCTGGATAGTATCTCCATATGAGTTTGACATGTAATGATGATTAGGGTTAAGTTCTTTTAATGGGTGATGTTCATCCCAATGAGAATTAATGAATTCTATCACGTATTGTTCAAAAGCATCGGATTCTCTGCAGTAGGTTTCTACCTTTTCGTTATCGTCTATAGGATACTCCCGGAATTGGAGATTGAGAGTTCCCATGTATGATTCATCCGGATTTGAGATTTCGTTAACTGATTGGGAGATTAGTATAATTCATCGGCCAGTATTGGTTCCTTGGGCTTATTTAATTTCTCTTTAGAACGTCTTGTAGCCCAATTCTCGTAGGGTTTGTAACTGAAGGTACGTGTTGTTTCATCGTATGCAGCATATACCATTTGTTTACGGGATATTCTCCTTCCGTAAGTTTTCTTAAGATTAGCAAACCAATCTAGATACTCCTGTAAAGAGTTAAAGATTTCTTTGTTCCCGTCTAAATCATTTTTAGGACGGGTTTTCCATGTTGCTTCTATATAGCATTGATGTAGGGTGATTGAAATAAAGTATCGGCACCAACTACCACCAAAGATAGTGCCCATGGAGAATTCTATCTCCCGAGCAACTAATGGACTAACGTTATACTTTGTCATGCGATTGAGAAATTAAGTTGGAAAATCCAGTTGTTTCTATCGAGTTGATTGAATGATATGAACCTCCCATCGTTATCGGTAAATTCATTCATGAATTGAACTGCAGCAGATGCTAATTGCCCCTTATAGGGATTAGTATCGGCAGTTATGATTGATTCGAAAATGAAAGAATAATAGGTGGTATCATAGATTTGTACCTGATTAATGTCCAAGCAATTGAGTTTGTAATCATCCTCTAGTTTGATTAAGAGTCCCATTAGGAAATTAAGAAGACTACCCTGTTCATCAGAGTCAAGTTCAAATGTAGATTTCTTTTCTAAGAAATTGCGAACTACCTTAGTTAGTTCGTCTGCTTGATTGTAAGTTACTGAGTTCGTTTTCATATTTTTGTCTATTTTTAAAATGATATGCAAATATAAGCATTTTTATTTTTATAGAAAAATATATCTATTTTATTTTTAAGGAGGCTGAGGATGTGTATACGCTAAGAAAGGCCGTGGATTAGACGGCCTTTCAATTATTAAGGTAATTGGGGAGTTAGCAAATATAGAGCCTCTCTTATAATTGAACTCTCCATAGGTTCTAAAGAGGGTTCCTTGTTCATTAGTCCACCTTTCTTCTTTTCGTTTTCAAATACTTCATGTATGGCTTGCTTTATTTTAGTAGCTAATACCTCTGATAACTCCTGAGATTTAAGAGAGATAAGTAACCCTTTTCGTATTTTCTCAACATCTTGGTTATTCTCAGTAATGGGTTTTGCTTCTATTAATTCTTGTATACCCGAGGAATATTCATCTAACCGTTCATATCCCAAATGTTGTAGGTCATTAATGAAGATACTGAATTCATCGTAAGTAAGTCTAGTATCAAAACCTACTCCATGATATAGTTGTACTAAAGGAGTAAGGATTCTTCTTAGTGTATTGAAATCCTTTAGATGGTCTAATTCTATCTCTGACCTAATTGGTACTTTATATACCTTTTCACCCTTCAGTACCACTAGCAGAACCATTAGTCTTGGTGGTAGTCTTTTCTCGTTCATAAGCAAGTTTTTGTATTATAAGTTGTACATAGGTATTTCTCTCTCTATAGATAAACATTACCGATAGAAGTATCTCATGTTTCGGTAATATCATCTGTATGAAATTGCCTGGAGCAATTACAGTAGCTACTACTGGAGAATCCTCCTGAGAGAAATTCTCTAATATCATTTCTGCCCTCTTAATGGGTTCTGGTTTTGTTGGGTCCAAAGTTAGGACTGGAGCAGTTATACATTCCTTGATGCCCTGTGTTAAGGCATTATATAACCATTCATCTTTTATATCCTCTACTTGGAGGTTTTTCATTGTAATCATATCCTAAACCTATTTAGAGTCCATACACCCAGGATATTAGAGAATACCCATAGTTCCCAGTTTTTGTAAAAGTTATAGGATTTACTGAATTGAGATGTTTGAAATATTATCTGATTTGGTGTTCTAGATAACATTTCTGCATGACAAGTTAATACTCCAGAAGATAATTGAGCTTTAAAAGCTTTAATAATATCTTCATCACTTTTAGTCTCTAATGAGGTAAGCAATTTAATAAATTCTACCTCTACACCTTGAGACATGTTTACATTTCTGAAGGCAAACTTTTCTTTATTTTCCATATTCGTCATTTTTAGATAAGAACTCTTGAGCTAGTTCATCTTGAGTTCTTTCGATTATGTTCTTTACTATTGTTTTATTTTCTACTCTAGCCCACATATATAGCATGCCCAATTGAGCATCCATATAGCAATCTATAAGAGATGGGTCCTTTCTAAATACATCCCATTGTTTTACGAAATTTGTTCGAACCAAATCCCTATAACCCTGGTCTGATATGCCATCTTGGTCTATATAAGCAGATACCCTTTTCTTGACTTCTAAAAGAATTTTCTCTAAGCTTTCTGGTAATCTGAAATTTTCTGGTAAGTTATGATATACCAAAGCATTAGGTATCAATTCCTCAAAGGTAAACTGATTATCGAATAGATTTTTAGGATATCTACCTGAAAATATCAATGGTAGCTTATACCTTAGCAACGATGGTACTATGTCGTATATAGCATAATGTCTTCTATATTCTCGGTACAAGTCAAAATATAGATTCTCATCGAATATACCAGATTTCCTCATTATTGCCTGTAAAGTATTATAAGCAGCATTGATATGAGTATTACTCAATTTGAATACTAAGTTGCCATTTTTAATAGCAATGAGTTCACTACAGCATCTCTTTCGTCTAAATAAGTTCATGTGATTAAAATGTAAAGTCAATGTATATTTTCCTTTTTCCCTTGAGAAATTTTTCGTGATTTGAGTCATCATACTTATGGCAAGCATAAGTCTTAGATGATTTATCATAATGGTCTCTTACCCATACTGGAGCAGTATCAGTTGGTTTTAATTTAAAGTATGTACCCTGATTAACCTTGTTAACCTGAGTCTCTTTGTAAGATGTCTTTGGTAGTTCCATATTTTTGTCTATTTTAAAATTGATATGCAAATATAATTCTTTCTTTTTAAATATGCAATATCCGGATATAACTATGGAAGCTTACTATTTCGGAGGAATTGAGATGCAAATGAGCCGTCCTCTTTCTCTTCTTCCTCAAAGTCTTCATATTGGTATAACTCTGGGTCTTCTTCGTCTGGGTCTATACGCATTTCGATTTCTCTACGTAGTTCATGATGTTCTTTAGAGAATGAAGACATAGCTCCCTTATAATCATCAGTAATTTGCATTAACTCTGCTTTATTAAGGTTAAGACCCTCTTTACTTGTATCTACTCCTTCTTGTTTAGTAGCAACTACTTCAGGTAGAGACTTAATGTCATACCTATCCTCCAATAGTTTAGCCTCTTCTGGTTTATCTAATACCCTTTGTGATTCCAATACGATTTGACGTGCCTCTTCAACGGTGATTGCATTTTGCTGTGTTACGTTGTTCTGTTGATTAAATTGGGCAAAGATATTTGTAGTACTTCCTCCAGTAAGATTACGTACTATTGATTGCAGAGATGTAGAGGATTCAAGCTTTAATTTAAGGGCCTTTCCCAGCTCGGCAGATATAAACGGTACGTATTTCCCTCCCTGAGATTCTCTTAAGATATTAACCTGATGGGCTATTTCCATACGGTCTTCCAAAGCCCATGCTAGTTGTTCTCCCATTAACGCTTGAAGTAAATCTTCTGCTTTTTCTTTATCCCATATTCTAGAGCTTAATAGCCTATCTCTCATAAATACCCGTATGTAGTTAATATCTATACCCATACGATATGAGAATGTATTTATATCATAGGTGATACCACATAATACACCATTACCCATCAGCCATTGATTAATAATGTAGTTGTGTATCTTTATCAGAAGTTCATCATTTGGGTTCTTCTGATATTCTAATGCCATTGCAGTAGTCCCCATAGGTCTTGGGAATCTTACCATTTTATTTTCCTTTTCTGACATACAAATGAGATTTTCTGATATCGGAACTTTCATCATAACCCATATACTCTAAATCGAACCTTACATACAGATTCAAAGATAGGTTATAGAAATATCCCTTATATTTTTTCTTACTTACTGATAAATTAAAAGGTTCACCAGAGATTAGGTCCCTGGTGAATACTAAATTACCTTTCCCAGTGATGGGAATATTAAGGCAAAGTTTATAATCCCCTACCTTAAATTTATTCCCATGCAGGTCTGTGATTTCCCTTGCCATAGTTTGCCTTTTTATGGTTCGTAGGTTTTTTGTCTTGTTTACTACGGTTATTGGTTATCCCCTTTTGCTCTTCGATTAATTTCTGAACCTTTGGGAATAACCTTTGCCTTAGGGGAACTACCTGAGTAGCGAAAAAGGCATTCCATAATTTCTGGGTTAATGGTTCTCCTATTTTAAGTTCTGAGATTGCCCAGAATTTAGTTTCGAAATTCTTAACTATTTCCCTAAATCGGTAGTAGTATATATTGCCAGTCTTTTTATCTATCCCAATTGTAGTGGTTTGGCAATAATCTAGAAATTCTTTACCTAATTCGGATATAAACTCTTCCCTTTTAAAATCATAATTCTCTTGGTCGAGCTTAAATAATTTTACGTAATCGATTGCTTCCATATAGATTTAGTTTGTGATTATTAAACGAGGTATACTTTCATCTGTAATCTGAAATAAGTACCCTCTTACATCATCCTCATAATAAGAGGACCAATAGGTTCTCCTAACTCTGAAGTTATCAAGGATTGCCCCTTTGGGAACTCCAGTAATAAATAAGCAATGCTTAGGCATCATTGGAGTAATCTCAAATTTACCATCCTTGAAATTACCATAGGTACCGTAGTCGGGCATATTACCCGTAAATCCAGTATTCTGTAATACGTCCTGAACCAAAGTGGTTTGAGGTATTTCCTTTTGGTTACATTCTAGGGTTAACTTAGATTTGCCTATATATAGGTCTTTAACTATTTCTCTAAACATTTGTATACGATTATGTGAGTAATACCATTTTTCTTGAAGTAGGAGTTATTCTGTGAACGTTCCTCTAACTTCTTTAATTCTCTTCTAGATTCAGTACAAATTCTATCAGATTTCCTTAATATATCTGATACATTATCCCAGATGGGTGCCATTGGTTCTACTGGCCCTGCATAGATAACTTTGTGTTTAGTTTCTATTTGGGGATATTTTGATTTATACTGATACTTACCTTTGCAGTAAAGTACGTTATACTTTTCTGGTTCGTTTCTTTTTTCGTTTTCCATTTTTGTTAGGGTTAATGTAATCGGATATTTCATCAAGCTGACCTAAAAGCAATGCCTGAATGAAAAGGTTTATAGGCCTGAAAAAGAAATTCCTTACGTTATCAGTATTTATATACCAATTGTAAACGATAAAGAACTTCTTAATCTTGGAGTGCTTAAGTGAATGTTGGATTAGATAGGACTTACAACATCGTTTATGTAATTCTACCAATTCTTTGTCCTGCTTAAGCATCTCTTTATCAGAGAAGATAGTGTAATCCATTTTGTATGAATTGAGATGCCCAGGTAATTATCCCGGGCACCTGGTTAATAAAGGTTTATGCAACTTGTTCTGGTTTGAGGACCTTCTTTCTAAAGTCCTCGTATGCTTTAGCAGCAGCCTTGAATTCCTTGGAGTTCTGGTCCTTGATACGAGCCATTGCAAGTTCCAATCGGTGGAGTTCGTTTCGAGTTTGTTGTCTCCATTTCTTCCGAGCAAGAGTATCAACTACATCGGCCGGGTATACGTATTTAACTTCCCGATTAGAAATTACCTGTTCGATGATGGATGGTTTTTGTTGTTCCTTAACTTCCTTGACAACCTGTTCCTTTTTGGAAGTTTGGGTTTTGGGAGAGAGTTCTACCAATTTAGCATTGGCAAACTTAGTGGCAGCTTCTTGAGCATCTTTTACCAATTCCTTTTTAGTCTTTTTGGCCTTAGGAGCAGAAGCCTTAGCAGTCTTAGGATTTTTAATTCCTTCAAGTTGTTCGGCAACCTTAGTTGCAACCAGGTTAGTAACCTTTGTTTCATTCTTTTTCATAACGTCTATATTTAAAATGTTAGTAAAATGATTAATTTCTTTTCTGATACAAATATAAGAACTTTATTTTAAATAGAAAAATTTTATTTGAATTATTTTCTATTTGCTCGGGTTAATCGGCTAGGAAGTCGAAGATTTCTGGAGGATAGTTAATTTCATCCTCTGGGTCATTTATGTAATCTTCATAATCCTCGTTATATTTATCGTAAATGTTATCTTGTGATGTATTTGGTACCCTTGTACATCTTTCAGGATATTTCTTTACGAAGTCATAGGCTTCTTGAGTAGTCATTACCTTGTCTGAGGTAAATTCGTAGGTTACATAAGAATAAGTTTCACCCAATCTAGAAACTTCATATTGCTGGTATCCAGATTTCTCAATCTTATAGATTTGATTTTCTGGAATCGTTTCTATTTCTACCCTATATTTATACCATTGCTTCTTCTTCTCTTCTTTTGGTTTAATGCCCATGCTATCTTGAAGAGAGATTAACTTGGTTATTGGACTTTCAAAACGAGAAGGAGCAGTGCTCACTTCTACTGGATGAGTTCTATTCTCACCAATAAAGTAAATCACTGCCCCCAGGGTTACCAGGCCCAATATGAATTTAGTTTCTGAGTTCATAACCTGTAGTTTCGAATTTATTTTTAATGTTCTTTGCAAGGTATTTACCTTTTGATTCTGCTTGATGTAAACCGTTGCAGATTTCATAAGGTACATCATCATAGCGATAAACTCGATTACCTTTAAAAGCAACCCAAAGTTGTTTTTTCTTTGAGTCATAACCAAAGCCCTCAATGTTAGAGGATTCGCAAGGAATCATTTCGACTCCAGTGTTCATTTCTACTGATTCTAAGTATTCGTTTTTTTCCATGTCTATATTAAAATTTTAAAAGTGTTAGTTCTGGGTGGAATTTGAGATTTGCCCTCTGGAAGATTGCCCAGGTACCAAGTACTCCCTGAGAATTAGTATGTACCCATTCATCTTCCATTCTGAATAATATGTGAGAGCATACCAGCATTTGGTATTCACTTAGCATATTTATCAGTTGAGGAGTATTCTCAATTTCTACGTATAATTCAATGTGCTCATCTAGTGCTCGAATTATTTCATCATCCTCAATCTGAAGGAGTTTTTTGATTAAGTCTTGGGCAATATCATTCCCATTTTTAACATCCTCTTTGATTGAGTTGAGTGATTCAATCTGAATACCAGCAATGAGCTTTACGATGTCTTTTGTTTCCTTGTCCATAATTAAATTTTCTTTATGCAAATATACTAAAATTATTTTATATAAAATACTCTTTTAATAAATACGGAGGTAAGTGTTAGCGGTTCTTGATTTCCTCTATCTTTTCCTTGATTGAGTCGGGGAAGATAGCATCATCTACCCATCGCATAAAGAATTTAGAAGGCTTCTTTTCTGGATTGAGAAGTAATTGTCTTTGCTCTGTAGAGAACTTAATACGTTCATCTTCCCTCATATACTTGGGAAGTTTAGTGAATTCTGCCTGAGAGAAGGAGATTACGTTTTTACCAACTTGGGCCCTTAATGGTTTCTTCCTTTCCTTATAGAGATATGGGATAATCTTTTTCGAAGGTCCCCCAAGGATGCTAAAACCAAAGATTACCATGGGGTCAAATTTATCTGCTTTTGGGTCCTTAGCTCGTTTGATACATCTTGCCATCCAAGAGAATGAATTGGGATATTGCTTATTGTCTGTTGCTTCTCCCACATCTTTTTTATTAAACTCAAATCCAGGAAAGTGAAATAGAAAATCTTCAGTAAGGATAAATACAAATCCCAATCCCCTAAGATATTTAATGATATCTTGTTGGCTTTTACCCTCTTCAATCATTTTCTCTACATCTGCAAGAATGTCCTCCCTTGGTGATTCCAATTCCTTAGTTGTAGACCCTGCAGGTCTTCCTCTGCCAACATTAGGTGCCTTAGCAGGCAATGTACCAGATAACCTATCTAAGTATTCTTTGAAGTTATCAATATCTTGTTTATTAGTAAGAGTTACTTCTACTCTTATGGGACCGTTATGCTGTACCTTTGGACCTGAATTCATCTCGGTATAGGCATCTACCAACCTATCGGATAATGGTGTACCATTCTCTGATAGTGTAGTGATTCTAAGTTTTGGTTTATATACTTCTTGTTCCATTTTCGACTTAATTAGAAAATAAAAGGCCTGAACAATTTTTATATTGCCAGGCCTTCTACCATTATTAACGAATACTCAAAAATATGATAAGTAAAAGTAAAAAGTGCTCTTATTAATCTTCTTCTTTAGCGGCCTTCTTTTTCTTCTTGTCTTTGGCCTTCTTATCTTTCTTATCGGAAGCCGGTTTTTCTTTTACCTTTTCTTCCTTCTTTTTCTTAGTTTCCTTTTCCTCCTTGGGAGCCTTACCTGAAGCAAGTTTTCTTTGCTCCATACGATATTTTTTCTTCTCAGCCGAAGTCATTTCTCTGCCATCGATGAGAGGATAATCGTATTTGGTAGCTGTTCTACCACCATTTCCTTTCTTTTCCTTTTTCTCTTTGGCAGCCTTCTTCTCAGCTTTTTCCTTCTTCTCTTTTTCCTGGAGTTTTACCAATTTCTTGTTGTTCTCTTGGTCAGCTTCAGGATAGGCAGCAGCAACTTTGTCTCTTTCCTTATTGAGCTTGTTTACAAGTTCGGTAACCTTTTTACCATGTTTCTTGTCTTTGGTCCAATCCTTAGTAGGGTCCAACTTGTTCTCTTTAAGGTAAGCATCCAAAGCTTTCTTAGCCTTTGTGAGTTCCGGAGTCTTGGATTCCGATTTACTCTTCTTTTCGTCTTTCTTAGCCATTTTCATTTATATTAGGTGAATAATTGAATTTCCTATTTACATAATACCATAGTTATACCTTCCTAATTTGGGTTGGGATTTCTTTAATTTCTAAGATTTCTAAACTGCATTGTTTTAAAACTGCCTCGAGTTGAAGTATATCTTCTACCTCTTTCTGAGATAAGTCCGTAAAAGTTTGTTCAAAAGTTTCTTTCTGTTCCCCCCTTATAAAATTAAATTGGGCAACAATATAAGTCCCATGAAGTTTTTTATTCAGGGCTCCTTTAAGAGATATGAGTTTTCTTTTCAGATAATTACTCTTCAACCTATGGGATTGGTATTCGCCTTTCTTACCCTTACTAAGAGCTACCTTTTTAAGGTACGAAACATAATCTAATTCTCTGAGAGTTTGATTAATGTTTCCCACTAATAATCTTAAGTCTTTTTCCATTTGGGTCTTTGCATTACTTGGTTAGATACTTCCTGAGTTTCTTCTGATAGCATTTCTCTTGCCTCATTTATTATATTGATGGCAAGTTCCCTTTCATCTGGTCCCAGGTTTAATTCTTTATCTTCTAGGGCATCAGTATAAGTATTTATTAGATTATCCAATGCAAGTATTCGAATGTTCTTTCGAATTGCTAATTTCTCTTCTTCCATGGGTATAAAAAATTAAAGCCCACTACCTTCACAGGCAATGAGCTTTTGGCTGAACAACGTCCTAAGTGTAGATGTTATTCATATGAACTTAAACTCTAAATTTATATAGCAGACATATGGGATAGTAGTTAGTAAGTTAGAGTTTAATCTTCTGATTCTTCCTCTTCTTCTTCCTTAGCCTTTTTGTTTTTCGGAGAACAAATAACGCCATGTCCTTTCTTAGACTTAACGGTAAGAGTTCCCGGAACGAATGAAACTGAAGTTGATACCGGTTTGCCATGCGTAACCAATACAGAAGTAACCACTACACCCTGATAGCCTTCCTTGTTCTTAACGGCATAACCAAAGTTCATTACCTTGGATTTGTCGTTAATGGCAATAACGTCGATTTGCTTGCTGTTAGGGCGTTGTTCAGCCGGCCGACTCTTGAGTGCCTCTTGACGAGCTTTACGTTTAGCTTCTTTTTCGGGGTCTTTTTCCTTATCTCCTTCCTTCTGGGAGTCTGATTTCTTTGTTGCCATAATTTTTAATGTTTTATAAGTTAATGGTTATTATAAGTAAACTTCTACGTTTATTAATAGTTGATAGTAAAGGTAGGGAAATTTCCCTACCTTCTTTTAAATCTTGAATACAGTTACCAGATTACTTTTCCCCTTTCTTGCCCTTACCTTTGGCTTCTTTCTTTGCCGGCAATTTGAGACCGAGTTCTTTGGCAATTGCTTTACGGAGTTTTTCGACGTCGTCTTCATCGTAATCGTCTGGGTCAGTTTCAAGATCTTTGTCGTCGCAGACATCCTCAAGTTCTTCGAAGTCCATTTCGGCAAGTTCTTCACCGGTCAGTTCTTCCTCTTCTTCTTCCTCTTCGGAATCATCATCATCTTCCTCATCGTCATCTTCCTCATCGTCATCATCCGATTCCTCTTCTTCTTCCTCTTCGGAATCATCATCATCTTCCTCATCGTCATCATCCGATTCCTCTTCTTCTTCCTCTTCG
>OGCM01002027.1_pt1 | contig 20670 bp, 14 predicted proteins | sample 1570151 | NCBI WGS metagenome assembly OGCM01 (sample SAMEA4370582, study PRJEB24528) | human gut metagenome
TGGTAAATGAGCTCCTTTAACTCCTGCATATTCATGTGTTGCACCTGCTTTCTTTTTTATTTAAATTATAACAATATGTGTATTTCTATCAATTGAACTTAAAATTTTCTTTCCTAAACATATTTTTATCCAATATCATTTTGAATATTAATAATTCCAATAAGTCCTTTTATGATCCAACATCAAAAGATTTTCTATTTCACAGCTCAAATTATCTTCCATAGTTATACCTTATTTCTTTACTGCATACATTTCTCTTAATAGATTAGTAACTTCACTCGGTTTTATCTCATCCTTATGAAACAGAAAATCCATTGTTGTAACATAACCAAGATTAGGCATTCCATTGTTTTCCCTACTCAGTTCTTTTAATTTATCGTCTTTATCTATCACAATCTGTATTTCGGGTGATATATAATAATTCTCTGTATATTTAAAAATCCAGTAATTAATAAGCTCTAGTTTCTTCTCAAGAGACATACAATTCATCTGATGATGCAGTCTTCGATATAACCTATCTCGTCTATGATAAAAAGCATAAACAATCGAATAGTCATTCATTGGAAACACACCTATATGAATGTTTTGCATCCTTACCTCTGGTCTCATATCATAAATATTATTTATCTCAATACCTTCTATATCTTTTGGTAATGCTACTAATGTTTGTGTTGCAATCGGAACAACATATGGAATTTTTTCCCACATGATAATCTTAAAATTATTGCAAGAATTCTTATACAAAACATCCTTATATAAATTCAATTCATCCATATAATCTTTATTATCAAGTTGCTGTATTTCTTCCATTACTTCAACATTTTGCAAAATACCTTTCTGTTTTCCTTTTTGATATATTCTTTTTTCCTGATTTCGTTTAGAAAGCATTAACAGAATATCCTTTAATGCTATTTCTGCCAGCATTTTTTCTGTCGGTATTTCTTGTAAGGCATCTACATTTTCATACTCTTGAAACAGCTTACTATCGCAATCTCGGAAAATAAAATGAAAAGTTCCCGAATTACTTATACCTTTTTCCTTGTCTACAACAGGTATTTCAATCAACTTATTTGCATGATATAGTTTACCTGCTTTAGCAATATTCTTGAGCACCATTTTAGGTACAGAATGAGAATTACAAAAACTAGTCTGTTCTTTTCCACAAAGAATACATTTTTCTGGTTTTGTCTCTTCTTGGATTTTTCTCATAAAATTATTTATATCTTTTTTTATTTTTATTTCATCTATTTCTTCCGGTATATCAAACATAGGCATACTTTCTCTTCCTCGCATTACTCAAAATGTATAAAATTCATTGATATTTTCCACACACCTTCATTCTTACCATTTCTTTCATAACTTCCTCTATCTGCTTTGCCTTGTCATGGGATTCAATTAAGAATCCCATTTCAATATTTCCTTGCATTCCATGATATGAAAGATTCGCTGATGACACTAGTGACCTCTTTACATCTGATACAATGAGTTTGGCATGTAAAGCCGCCATCTTGTCATCTTCTTGCTTTTGATATTCATATATCTGTAAGAATCGCGAACGATATGACATCAGTCTGTCAAACACTTCCTTCTGCTTTTCTGTATCATTCACATATAAACGAACATATACTCCTTGCTGGCTTTTTTTAATAATAACATCAAGCATTTCGGTAAAATAATCTGAGATTGAATAACCAGTTATAGTAAGACTCTTTTCTGTATTCTCTATCAGATTACGCATTGTATCTTTGGTTCTTAATGTTTTCACACGGAATGAATCTGGTGCAGTAAGGACAAGCTCTGCGTGTTCAATTTTCTTTGACGAATACATTTTCATGCAAAGGCTGATTATATCTGTTATCTCCTCTTCCGAACAATTAGTAAAATGTTTTCTAAGTTCTTCAATCACACGATAAAACTGCGCACTCTCTCCATTAACAGAATAATTTTCAAGTGCATCTACAATCAGACCTGCGATATATTCGATTTTTACACTTGTATTCCACATAAATCTCTCACCAATTCTCTGAAATATCCCATTTCCTCATGCTCCGGTACTGGTACAACTAACGCTCTATCAAGTAGGCGGTTACCATTTTCACATGCAGTTTCTGATATCATAGTACAAGAATGGCAGGCAGCCCCATTTAATCTCTCACTTGTCGGATTCTTCATAAAGCATTCTGGATCTGTTGTACATGTCAGACCATTCTCTAATGCCCCTTTTAAAAGCGGTAAAAACTTATTCATTCCACCTAGTTCAACAAGTCCACCTAGTGAGCCTTCCTTATCCGCTGCACCTGTGTAAATTAAAATTCCACACATATTTTCACTACTATAAATGCGTTCATGTAATGCAGATGATGAATATCCTGACTGCATAGACATTTCCTTAATCAACATATGTGAAAGTGTATGTAACAACACATACTCTGCATTTCTTGGTTTAAAATTCTCCCATCCTTTTTTCTGACAATATGCTGCATAGCATTCCTCATATTTATCAGAACGAGATTTCACAGTCTCTATCTGCATCCACTGGTTTATTTTTTCCTTATTTAATTCAATGAATATACCTTCACCATTGATTTCGACTGCCGGAAGCCATTTTTCTCCCGAAGAGCACTTCAATTTTACGATATGTGACTGCTCATCCACTTCTGGTTCCGGTGCTTCCAATCTTGTAAAACCTGTCAAAACTCGTACTTCACGTAATCTATGTATTTTAATAATCCTAGAAATATACTCTTTTAAGCTTTCACTCAAAGCTACTTCTTCTGCTTTGAAATATTTAACATCATGTTGATACTCAACATCTTCATGATGCGTAATGGCTGCATACTCCATTTCTTTAAGTTCAGTAAACTCTTTGATATTTTGGCTTAATCTATCATAGGCAGCTTTAAAGTCTTCATAAGAATATTTATCTCCAAAATACTTCTGATAAGCAAATGAAAGACCTTCCTCTTCTCCCATAGCCTCTACCAATGTTTCAATAGTTGCTCTTTGTGCACCCATGATATCATTAATAGGATTTGTCCAAGGTGGAATTGATATTGCATTTCTTGTGACTGTAAAATACACATTAGATGCACCACGCTGGCTAGGTATTACACTCTTCTTACAAATTTTCGCCTTTGCTCCTGGTCTATGTGGATGGTTTCCTGAACAGCATAGACCAGCAAATTTTTCCTTCTGCATTGCTCCAGACATAACTCTTCTTGCACCGCAATTACACTCAACCCGGAGTTCTGCAAGTGATGAAGTATTGCCCATTGATTTTAGGTACATATCTTCTTTACAACTTGTTTCTCCATGATGTACCCACCATCTCCAAGGGAAATCGTCCATATGCCCATCTTCGCATACTGTTATAAATCTCGAAGGGTATGCTGGAAATCCACACTTAGGGCATTTCACTTCACCCTGATTCTTTTTATACTGGTCCATATCAAAGTAATCTCTCATATCAAATAAGAATTTACATGTTCCCTTTGAACACACATGATAGTATGGAAATGACACAACTGGAATATCCTCTTTCCCACCTGTCTTTGGCATAAAGAATCGTCGAACATTCATATAACTAGCCAATCTTGCATCTCTAATTTCTTTACCAATATTGTTAGTATCCCAGTAGTCTATATCCAAAACTGTTAATGAATCATTTACAGCATCCATTATAGAGCCTGGTCCATATGTAGTTATCAACTGATTCGGACGAATCTCGCCCAATTTTTTATAAAAATTCATCAGACACCCTCCCAATAAAATACTGTTGACGACTGCTCAACATCACGCATAGAACTTAGTGTTGGTTTTTCTTTGTCTCCATAATATTCGCCATAATATGTAAGCAGCCTCTTCTTATCATCAGCTACTGCTGGAACAAAATAATATAGCTTTTCGTCTTTTGCAATGTTCTTCCAAGTATTGATAAACTCATCCATTTCTTTCTCTGTATCTACATAAGACGATGGTGAAGTTATCTTAACCCGCTCAAGAATTTTTTCTTTTATATCTTTGATTTGTTCATCAGAAATATCATTAATGTTTGATGCTCCACTATTCTCAGCCATCAGCTCTACCTGTAATCTTAGTAAAGAAACTACCAATGCATGTAATACTCTGTCTCTAGCTCTAGCCGCAAATGGCGTTGCTGTAGTTCCTTCTACATATCTATACATCTGTGAGTGGAAACCAACAAAATTTTCATAATTAGACAAATCCCTTGGTCTGTAAGGATTATAAACAGTAAAAATAATTCCAGGATGCTGTCGACCCACTCGGCTTGTTGCCTGAATATATTCAGAGTTCTGCTTTGGCTGACCTACAACTGACATAAGTCCTAAACGGTCAACATCCATACCTACCGCTATCATATTAGTTGCAATAACAACATCATAACAGCCTTGTTTCTCCTTGTTTTTATCATAAGAAATTGCTAACTTTTCAAGAACCTGCGCAATCTCCCATGAAGGTATACGAGATGTAATTTCCTTCTTTCCCTCAAAACTGAGATACCTCTGTTCTGAGCTATTATATTTATTCTTTACAACACGAATACGGCTTGCTATATCGTCGTCAAGAAGGCGCACTGCTCCCCCCAATTCTCGAATACTATTAAAGTACCCAATCAATGTGTAATATGGATCAATATAATCCTCATATTCCGGATTCTTTGCTATATCTAGTGCTGTTTGCAAAATAATCGAATACAAACGAATAAGTGTTGTTTTTACAGATTGTCCGCTCGCACATATACCAGCATATTGACGAAATGGCTTTTTTCCATCACTAATCATTCTACTTATTTTTTCTTCTGAAACATCAACTAAATTTTCAGTTGGAAGCGGTACTTCCTTAATAAAAAATGAATCTCTTGTATCAAAGCCGCTTGGCGGAAATTGTGCAAATTCATTTCTCCCATAAAGAAACTTAATCTGTTCCCCAGCATTTCTAATAGTTGCTGTTGAAACAATATACTTAGGTCGAATCTTCTTTCCATTCTTCTCAATACAACACATCTCTTCTACAACAGTTTCATATCCACCATAAATCGTTCCAAGAGGACCAGTAATCAAATGAAGCTCATCCTGTATAATTAGCTCAGGAGGATAGAATGGTTTACATGCAACCGTTTCAGCCCTTTCCAATCCTGCTGCAACATCTGCATTATGTCTTCCTGCATGCTTTTCTCCAATAGCAATATGTCCACATCTACTACAATATCTATCTGTTCTGCCAAATAACAAACCAACTCGTTCAGACCATGGAAGTCTCGCAAATTTATCTACAGTAGAAATAATCACAGTAGGACACTTTGCATAAATTTCCTCATCAACAAGATAAACCGGTATGGTTCTTCCTGTTTTTAACGAAAACATACAATTATCATCTGCACAATGAATTTTTACATACTTTCCCTTTTCATTAATATCATATTCATCTCTTGTTATTGGCTTCCCACAATAAGGACATTTAATAATCTGCTTTGTAAGTTTTCTTATAAATTCCCTCTTCTTAAATTGGTCAGAATCATTGTATTCGCTAAATTTATTTGGGGTAACATTACCTCCAACCCAGAATCCAATTGAAATTCTTTCCTTACCATATAATTTTTCATTCTTCTCACGCAATTGTTCCATTGCAACAATAAGACGCATCAGTCTGTCTCTCTGCTGAGTTGTAAGTAAACGAAGCGTGTACCTTAAAAATACTGTTACTCCACCATCTTTCTCATAATCGGTTTCATCTGAAACCGTCAGTCTTCTATATGCTATAGTAAAAGCAATCAGTCCTAAATATGCCTCTGTCTTACCACCACCAGTAGGGAAATATAATAAATCAACAATATCTCTTTCTGGTGATTCACCATCCATAATTCCACACATATTCAAAAGCACAAACGCAATCTGGAATGGTCTCCACTCACTATGATCTTTCTTTCTTCCTTTTTCTGGCATATCAGTCATATAATCTTTTAAACTACAAGGAATGCCATTGCCATAATCTTTTGAAAAAGCTGTAATACTTCTCTGTAAATACATTGCTTGATTCATAAATACAAACGCTTGATATACCTTATCATTATTTTCAATCAAATCAATTCCAGCATTCATCCTACGATTTGCATCATTGCATTTATCAATAATAGTCTGACCTGTTGCCTTAAATTTATCATCATGCATAGCTTCGTCGTTTGTCAACACATCTGTAATCCAACTTCCATACATTTCTGTCAATGTACGAAGATTCTGAATAACTTCTGACTTTTTCTTTGGTGAGCCCATCTGAAGCATCGAAAAAGCATGCTCCGGCATATCATCTATCTGTGCACTTACACTTGGAATTTCATAATCTGGAATAAATGATGATTTTATAGCAGTTGCATTTATCTCTTCTGCTTTCTTTTCCCAAGTAGCAGCACAACCTCTTCCTCTTGCATAAACTGGTCTGCCTTTATAATAATATTCATCCTCTAATTCAACTTTTCTACAGAGATATTCTGGTACAAAAATAGGACTCATCAAATCATCTGCTATGAGCATCTCCACTTGAAACATTACCTTTTCATATTCTTTTTCATCGCCATCTGACTTATCATTATTATGCAAATAAACCGATACCATCTTGTATCCATTGTCTAACTGCATCTTCATAACATAGATATAGATGTTTCCATTAGATTCAAGTGGAATCTGCTTCGAACGCCCCATCTCATTAAAATTGATTTCCACAACATCATTCATCTGCTCACGAATATATATGGTATGTTTCTTCTTTTTCTTATTCTCTGCATCTTCTTCCAAGGTTTTATCTATTGCTTCACCCTGCACCTGTTCTGCATAATACTTTCCCCAATTAATATAAGCATTAACCTTTTGAACATCATTAGAGACATAGAAAGACACACCTATAGAAGACGGCTTCTGAAAACCACCTTTTACTCTATCCTCTGGTTCCTCTTCTTCAAAAATTCCTACCTCCAAAGTTTCTCCATCAGCATCAAAATTCTTTTCTGTAAACTCTACATCATTGTAATTTTCATCTTCCGTTACATCTGTATCAGCAGGATATAATAATCCCGTGATATAACTACTCGTTGGTACTTCATTCAATTGTTCACAATCTGATGCTGGTCCTATTAAGTCTTTTCGTACTGCATCTAAAATCTTCTGTCGAACAATAGCATGTTTAAAATCCTTTATATCAGCCATCTACAACCTCCATTTATTCTCCGTCTACTACAACAGGAATTGCCATACCAATTACATATTTGAATGTATTACCTACTATAATTTTATCACCTGGCACTAGGCGATACTCCCAAGTCTTTCCGTCCGCATCCACCTGTGATGCACATTCGCACCACTTAATTGCAGCCTTTGCTTTTTCCTGTACATCTTCATTATCTGTTTGATTTGCAGCCTTCACTTCAATCATATATTTCTTGTCAGCCGTCTCCACTAAGAAATCAGGATTATACTGTTTTGCAGCCTTATAAAATAGTCCTAACTGATTCAAAGGTGGCTTAATAAATCTAATAACTTCTGAATCCTCTTCTAATACCACAGACAGCCTTCTCTCATCATCACTATCAAATGCATTCTCTGCATAGTATGATTTCTTATATCCTTCAAACAAATATTGTTTAATATTTTTCTTGTCCGGCACTTCTTTCTTAAAATTTAATCGTCCATTTTCCTTCATATTCTTCGCAAATGATTTGAATACAATAAGGTCTTTCTGAACGTTAAATACAAACTCAGTGCTTTCTTCCTTTGACGCATATATCTGTTTTCTTAAGTCCTCTACTATAACAGTTGCATATCTACGGACAATCTTCTTTTTTTCTTCATCCGTACCTTCGATTAATGCGAGATACTGATCAACCACATCAAGAATAAATTCTGCATCATCAGAACTAAACTCCGGAATACTCTCCAATAAAGAAACTGCAAGCATATTCTCAGGATTTTCTACAATAAGTGCGTCTGCATCCAGCACTTGCAACAACCTACCATTTACAGCGTCATACCTCTCGATTCTCGATGCCGCAACATCAAAATCCATAATGTTTCGCTTAACAGTAAAAGGTTTAAATATAATTGTTGAACTATAGCTAATTCCAATTTTGGGAACAGATATAGCAACTTTCTTTAGCTCTTCAACTTTCTTGATAAACTCTTGTTTTGCATATGGCAATACATTCTTACTACCAGATGACCTCTGTAAATCAATCTGCAATGAAGTATCCCCTTGATGTACAGCAAATGATGCATCAGTGCCAATGCTCGTCTGTGTCATTTTATGATCTGATACTGTGCCATCACTTGTTTCTTTTCCATCATCATTAGCAAAATAATCAAAAATAGACATCTGTCCATTATCGCTTTCGGACTTCTTGGGTGCTACTTTTTTTACAAATGCTTTCTGATACTCAGCAAACAGATTCTCCACTACATTTTCATTATTCAAATCTTGGTATGATTTCACTTTACTTTCGCATAACGCTTCATCAAATAATGAAATCTGCTGGTTCTCAACTGCTGGCTCTACCATAACTGTTTTTGTGTTCGGTATATCTTCCTCATCAAGATTTCTTTTCTTAAATACAGGGTTATTTTTGATATCATCAACAATCTCTCGATAATGGTCGTGAGCAACAATATCCAAGGTATCTAATTCCTCAATACCCGTTATCTCACCAAAAGGAAGCCTTAATCCTCTACCAATAGTTTGAAGTGCCAATATGTCACTCTTTGCTGCATTAAGAGGGATAATTGTAAACAGATTATTTACATCCCAACCTTCTTTCAGCTTATATACATGCAGCACAATCTCAATTGGATTGGTATTTTTCTCAATGGTTAGTAATTTCTGAATGTTTTCTTCTGTCTCTGCACCACTTGTGCTGGAGTCAATTTCAATAACCTTACCAACATAACGACCTCCAAAAAAAGCATCGGAATCTATTTTTTCTTTTATTTTTCTAGCATGTGTTGTATCTTTACAAGCTATCAAAACAATTGGCTTTACCTGTTCTAATTGATTATCTATACAATATTTATATACGATGGACTTTCTTCTCTCATGAAGCTTGATTCCATCTTTCAACTTCATTTCCTCTATATCATCATCTGAATATCCTGCTGTATTTGTTCTTCCCATAACAACCGGAATCTTCAAAAACTTCCCAGCTCCATCCTCTAATCCGTAGTGATAAATAATATTCTTATTTGTACTCTTAGGTGTAGCAGTATATTCCAACCCCAACACTGGATTCAGATAATTAATCGCTTTCTTTGATGCTGGGGCATAGTAACGATGCGCTTCATCCATACAAATAACCAAGTCATCAAACGAACGTAACACATCCGCAAAAGAGCCACCTAAATTTTCATTAAATTTGTGAAATTTAAATTCAATATCTCCCCTAGTAAAAATCTTTGAAATATTAAAGATAAATATCTGAATATCAGATGTTTTTTCTACCACCATTTCCTCTTGGATATATCTTACCGGGTATGATAAATAATTTTCTCCATCATAAACTTTGGGTCTTCCCATCTCTGCTTCAAGTCCCTTAAACATGTATTTTGGATGTCCCGGGATCGCCTCTCGACGCATCTTGTCATAAATCGTATTTCCTGGTGCCAGAATAAAGAAATGTTTGTACCCTTTTGTCTTGTACAAATAATAAATGCATGCACCCATTAAACGAGACTTACCAATACCTGTTGTCATATCAAAGCAAAATGATGGGAAATCAAATTCCTTATCCACGGAGATTGTATGCGAATCTTGACAATTCTCTGATGCTATTTTCTCTGCATCAGCTTTCGAACAAGTTCTATACTCAATCTTGGAACTGATTGCATCAAAGTATTGTAGTGCTTCATACTGAGGATCACGCAGGCTCATAGCCCATTTGATTTTATCTATTGAACTCATTATTCCTGCACCTCACTTTCAAAATTACATTTATCCAATAAATCCTTTGGTATTTTTTTCACTTCCACATTCTCTGGAAGAATCATGTCAGCTTGATTTTTCTTACAATAGATAAGTAAACTCTGCTTATCCCCTAAGTTCTTCATTATCGACATCACATACTTTGTATTAACAAATTCTTCTGTGATATGTATGAATCGATTCTCTGATGAATGTCCTTGAAACTCCCCGGATGGTTCATAGGTAAATCCTTCTATTTTACAAATAGCTTCACATACCATATCCCATGTATAAGATGGATTTATTTGATAAACAGGAAGAACTTTGTTCTTTACAAGTAATGGTTCTGCAAGTTCGTAGAATTTATATCCCCCACCACCTTGCCAACCTACCTCTTTGGAAATTCCTCCCTGTTCACCGTCAATTACGTTATCAAGTCTAACTTTACAATGCGAGTAAGCTTGATTGCCCATCTCAATTCCTATCCATCTTCTATTAAGTTTATGTGCTGTAGCTGCCGTAGTTCCTGACCCCAAAAAACTATCTAATACCATATCTCCTTCTAATGTTGTCATTTCAATAATTTGTTTCAGTAGCTTTTCTGGTTTTTTACCATTAGGGAATGTCACATCGCCCTCTTTAGTTAAATTCTTCATCCATGCATTCATGTCCCAATATGTTCCCTGTAAATCCTTTTTATACAGTTTTCCATCTATTATCTCCGAAGTATCTCTTAACCAAACAAATAAATTGCATACATCTCCTTTATAAAACTGTTCATAAACTATGCCTCGATTCTTTCCAGTTTTAGGAATATATTCTATTGATAGATATTCATCTTCAACACCAGCTTCTTTTCTATAATCCATAACTCTTGTCCTTATTGAAGTCTGAGCGTTGGTAGTTCTAAATACATTTATTCCGTATTTTTTATAAGCCTCTTGTGTAGTTAATCCCTCTCTTTTAGCAACTTGATTAATAGATAATGTTTCAACCCCACTTCTTTTATATATTTTAATTTCATTTCCATCACCATCAACAGTTGATCCGATATATTCTTTTTCTCCAGGATTAACCAAAACACTTGTATATTTCCAGCTCTTACCCTCGTCTATGTACTGCTGTATCAATTCAGACATTTCAGTATATTTATATGGTCCATTAAATAGAGGTAGCAAATCATAATTTTTAGCATACACTAGTATATATTCACAATTTTTCTTTAATCGCTTATCTTCGCCTCCACCAGATGCCCCTGCAACATTCTTCATATTTACAGAAATCATATTTACAAAATTATTTCTTCCAAAAATTTCATCACACAATACCTTTAAATATGCTTGTTCTTCATCATCTATCTGAATCCAAATAGTTCCATCTTCAGCAAGTAAATTACGAAGGATTTCTAATCTTTTTTTCATTATTCCTAACCAAATGGAATGCTCTAAATTATCATCATAATGTTCAAACGCCGTGCCAGTATTATATGGTGGATCAATATAAATACACTTTATCATCCCCGTATACTTATTTTCCAAAGCCTTGAGTGCCAACAGATTATCCCCATGAATCAACATATTTTCTGTATTCGGATTACCATATGATTTTGATTTGTCTTCAATTAATATTCTTGGCTCAAGTTTCTCTTCCTCGTATTTACCAACCCATGTCAATTCTAACTTGCCTTTTTTCTCCATGGTAGCCTCCTAAAACTTAATCACTATCTTTGTTACCAATTGTGTTTTTACCAATATATCTTCTGCAAACTGCTTCTGCATATTTACAGCCTCTTCTTCCAATATCGACATTTCATCATGAAACGCCCGTACCATTTTTTGTTTCTGTTCTTCTAAAATTTCTATTTGTTTTTTTAATGCAATCTTCTGTCTAAAATCGCTTTCGTTTACATATTTATCTTTAAGTTCATCTAATTCTGATGTATCTTTGACTCTGAGCAAATATTCCTCTTTTTTTAATTGCAGCCAATTATCCAATTTTTTCTGATTAGCAATCAAAACTGTTCTTTTAGATTCTGCATATTTCTGCTGCATAAATTCATCCACTTTGTCAATATATGAAAGGATTTCTTGATTATTTGGTGTCTTTTCTTCTAGGCACTGCTCCTGCAATTTTTCGCAAAGTTCTCTAGCCAAATCATCTGAAACACCATATATCTTCCCTGTTATATCAATAATTTCAAATACTGCATCTTCAAGAATCTCATCAACATAAGAACCACCAATAAGTAAATATCCATGTTGAATTCCCGGAATTTCCAACTCTGTATTAGTTTCACAGCACTTTGGATATATCTCATTTTCCTCTATACTTCTACTATTCCAATACTTAAACTGTGAATCATATTCCGCAATTTCTTTCATAATAATATTAAAATGAGACTTATGTTGTTCCTCTGTCTTATATATAAATATGGATTTCAGTTCATCCATTTTCTTGTTTCGTTTCTTTTCTAATTCCTTTTCCAAATCCTTAAATTGCTTTGTAAAATCTGAGATCGTTTTACATTCCTGATAAATAAGTGTAACTCTTTTTTCAAAATCTGCTCCACTTTCCAATAATCCAATAGCTTTATCGGATGCACCAAATACGCCTTGGAATAACTCAAACTTTTCAGAAAGGATTTCATATACTCTCTTATCTGCTACATTCTGAGTATTAAGCAAATTAATAACCACAACGTCGTTCTTTTGTCCATAACGATGACAGCGACCAATTCGCTGCTCTATCTTCTGTGGATTCCAAGGAAGGTCATAGTTTATAATCGTATTACAAAACTGAAGATTCAATCCTTCCGAACCGGAATCTGTTACAAGCAAAATCTTGTATTCATCCCTAAATGCTTCTACGATGGCATTCTTCAATTCAACATTTCTACTACCCACATACTTTCCATAATTTCTAGCTTTCCACGCCTTATAAATCTGTTTAGTAACAGGATCATTTGTACTACCATTAAACTTAAGTATCTGACCTTCATATCCGGCATGAGATAATTCTTCAAACATGTATTGTTGCGTTCTAATAGATTCCGTAAACACAACTATTCTTTGTTTTATGCCAGCTTCATCTTGAAATGCAAAAGCTGTCTCCACCGCCTGTTTCAATGCTGTCATCTTCGCATTTCTTTTTATACTTTCAGCTTTATTAATAATGGCTGTTACCTCATCTATTTCATGCTGAATAAATTCATTTACCTTTTCTCTTGTGTATAATTCATCCTGCTTACTATCATCATCTGTCTCAATTTCATCATCATCAAAAAAGCTAAGGAAAAAATCAATACTTTCATCCGCTGATTCAGTTCTAGTTGTTTCCTTCAAAGTTTCAAGTCTGCCTTTTAATACCTTGAAGGTTTCTGCAACTGCCATACTTGATGATGCAAGCAGTTTTCTAATAACAGATGTAATAAGTGTTCTGTGTGAATTGGGCAAAGCATACAAAATTTCCTTTTTTAGATAATTATTTATCATCACATAAAGTTCTATCTCCATTGGCGATAGTTCAAAATCAATTGTCATTTCTTTACGCTCTGAAAATTGGATATACTCTGCTACTTCTTTTCGTAAAGTTCTTTGCACAACAGGTTCTAAACAAGCCTTCAAATCATTGTAATCTTCTCCTCGCAAATATCTTTCGGAAAATATCTGCTTACTATAAAAAACTCTATCATCGATAAACTGAACAAGTCCATATATATCAAGTAAAGTATTCTGCATAGGAGTCGCAGTTAATAGAATTTTCGGAATTCCCTTTGTTAATTCATATAATGAGTTAGCCATCTTTGAACCATTCTTATAAACATTCCTAAGCCGATGTGCTTCATCAAATACACAAAAATCCCAAGCTATCTTTCCGAACTCTGTTTTTCTTTTTGAGGCAAAGTGGTAGGAAACAATAATTACTGCTTGTTTACTCTTTACCTTTGCGAGATAATCCTCCCAGTTAGAACTATCCACAATTAATGAATCAATATCAAATTTCTCTTCTAATTCAACTTGCCATTGCTTTCGCAGGTTTGATGGCATAATAAGTAGTATTTTATTTTTTCCACTGCATAGCAAATACTTGATGACCAAGCCAGCCTCAATAGTTTTTCCAAGACCTACCTCATCCGCAAGAATTGCTCCACCAAGTTCCAATGAAGATAGTGCAAATGTGAATGCTTCAATCTGATGAGGATTGATGTCAATATCAGCCATATGCAAACAACTATACGGATTATTTTTCAGTTCTTGTTGCTTTAATTCAGCATATGTATTTTCAACAATACCCATTTGCGAAACCTCCAATTTTATTTCCCTAATTGTTCTTTTATTTTATCTGCTATTACCTTTGCCATCATTGGCGGAACCGCATTCCCCACCTGAACAAATTGTGCTGTCCTTGGTCCTTCAAAATAATAATTATCTGGAAACGACTGTATTCTTGCTGCTTCCCGCACTGTAATTGATCTATGTTGCTCTATATCTGGATGAATGAAATAATGTCCATCTTTCGATAAATGAGCAAGTATTGTGTGACAATGATCCATATCACCCTCAACAACTTTAAATCGATCTACAAATGAAGTTCTATTTTTATGTGTTTTCAAATCTTCTGGTAAATCATCATATTTCAAACGTTCATGCTGTTCGTTTTCAAACCACATGTCTATTGTTCTCTTATATATTTCAATATCCTGTGCAGTATGTGGTCTTGCGATATGTCCTGTTAACACATCCGATTTCACACGAATGTCATTATCTTTTACATATTTTTTTAATCTGCGCATATCTGTCATAGTATGCTCTATAGCCTCTTCACCAGGCTTTAACACTGGCAAATCATTAAGTAAATCCCATACTTCTGCTTTACTATGAATTACATCAAATGATGGGTATTCATATCCTGTGCCTTTAAGCCAACCTACTATAATTACTCTTTTTCTACTTTGTAATACTCCAAAATCCTGAGCATTCAACTCATGATAATCAATTTCATAACCCACACGTTTCATATATGTCTGAAGATTTTTAAATGCTGCCCCGCCTCTCGCGGTCTTTATTCCGGCTACGTTCTCAAACACAAACATTCTTGGCTTATACTTTTTAAGAAATTGAACATACATTTTATACAATTCATTTCTTGGATCATCTTCCATCGGAACAATCATATGACTGCTCTGTGCTCTTCCCACCAAAGAATATGCTTGGCATGGAGGACCACCTATAATTACATCAATCTTATCAATTTCTTTTTCCCTTTTGATATCATCAATTGTGTTGAAAATCCCCTTAATCGTGGATTCTGACATTTCTTTATTAATTACAGTCTTAAGTTCCTCTTTTGGTATTTTCTCCAAAAGTTGTTCTCTGGTTATTTTTCCTTTTTCATAATCATAATAACTTTTAATTTTGCCATTATCTTTTAAGTAATAATATGCTATTCTTGTTTCTATTGTCTTTGCTGCATGCTCATTCATTTCCACATGTGCAACCGGTCTATAGCCACTTTGAATAAATCCTTCTGAAAGTCCACCGGCACCAGCAAAGAGATCAATATAATTTAACCCATTTTCGTTCATGGTTGTTCTACCTCATTATCTCACATTTACTGTCCCATTATCCGGACTTGTATTATCATTATGGATTTTTTTCTTTACTTCAGCTAAATCAGTAAACTCCATAATATCAGATATATCACATTCCAATTCAGCACATATTTTTTCTAATACAGTCATAGCAACCATCTCTTCATTTGTCATTTTAGCCATAGTACTACTGCTAATTTTTATCTTTTTACACAGTTGGCTCTTATTTATTTTTTTATCGATCATTAATTTCCATAATTTATTGTATGATACAGCCATATTATCCTCCGTGCTTTTAGGAATACAATTTCACTATTTTATTATATATTATCTCAATTTTGTTGTAAAATACTTTATTTGATTTCTCGAATACTTTTTTCAAGTTGTAAAATAAGTCAGCAGAGGAATCATCTTCCTCTGCCACTGTTCCACATTTTATCTTCCGCCCTTTCTTTATCAGCATCTCTGTTAACTGCTTCATCGTAAATCCTCTGAAACTCCTCATAAAGCCCATCTCCATCCAGCTTTATCTCCAACCTTTTCACCACATCCGAGAACAACCTTATGCTACCGCCTACATCGGTAATATCAAATCTGAATACATCTGCCTTAACTAAATCACTGATATTTTCATAACCGCCAAGCTCTGATATTCTCCTGACAATCCAGCCAACTTTGTCCATAGGCTCATTTTCTTTAGTTTCCACATATTCACTTTCACCTGTTACATCAGTAATATCTTCATTCATTCTTGCCATATTCACATCAGACGCATTATAAATATCTGACATTACAAATATATCATTCTGATTATTGTTGGACTTCATTCCTGTAGCACTTATATCCAGCTCAACAACTGCTTCCTCCGTTCTCTCAACCAATGTATCCTCTTCCATCTCCGGTATCTCAACATCCCTATCATCAACAATCTCTTCATTCTCCGACACCGCATAATAAGCTGTATACAAATCTTCTTTCACAATGCCATCAGCAAGCTGTATCTGCCTCTTAATTTCCCTTTTCTCCTGCTTCAGCTCGTCCAGTTCTTCCTGCACTCCCACATGCCATATCTGATACTCGCGATACTGCTCATCCGTCTTAATCTTCCGTTTCCGGCTAGAGTTTTCTCTGTATATCTCATGCTGTCTGTCCTCAATCTGCTGAATTTTTTCTTCCTGCTCACTTATGAAATCCACGAGCTGCACAACACTTTTGATGTCATTATTTACAAGCAGCAGATATTCGTCCTGTAAACGATGAAACCTCTTCAAATCCTCTACATACTTTGCTCCACCAACTACAAAACGCTTCTGTTCTACAATCCTTAATCTGTATAACTTTGCATAAAACTTCTTCTGGAATGGTGATAGCTTCGCCCTGTGCAATCCCCTGATATCTGACGAATAAAAGTAAGGCTTTGCCATCCATGGCATATCCACATAATGCCGTAACATATCTTCTGAAAACATCTCGTCCAGCTTTGCAAGTTTGTGATAATATCCGAATCCCGGTGCCTGTACTTCCATCCATGTGTCTTTCTTGAATACATATCCAAGCCTTTTCATCAGATATTTAAAATGCTCCACATTCCCGGCTGCATATGCACACATCTTGGCATCCCTTAGAATTATCTCTTTCATGGACATTTCCTTTTCCCACTTGTCCCTGCTGATATTTTTCGGGTTCCTGCTATACTCTGCCGGCATAATGGAAAGTCCCAGCTCATCACAGTATTTATTTGTAATAGGCTGGAGATGATTCTTCCAATTGCCTTTAGGTGAATTATACTTCTTACCGGTTGTCATGCTGACACTGTTCCATATCAAATGCCCATGCATATGTTCCCTGTCAGTATGGACTGCATACACCGCCTCATATTCATCACCAAGCACATCCTTCGCAAAGTGCTCCAGCACATACATTGCCTGCTCTGCCGTCACTTTTTCTTCCGGTGAAAATGATATGATCACATGATAGCCCTGCCTTTTACCCGTCTTATGAAAAATGTTCTTTGTCTCCTCCATCTGCTCAAATGCCGTATCCGGCAGGCAGTTAATACCGCCCACCAGTACACATTCTTCTGTCTTATCCGGATTCTGTATATATTCCAAAGCATTCTTCAGGTGTGATGCCGGATTTCTGCCCTCTGATTCCATGATATTCAAGATCTTTGTAATCGCCATACTTCCAGCACCTCCCCAAATGTTTTCTTTATATCATCCAGACTGCTCTGCAATTTATCAATATCGCTGTAATACAATCTTCGCTGTGAATTGCCAAGCTTTACCGCCTGATTAATATTATTTGCAATACCGGCAATAACACGGATTGCTCTTGCCCTGTCCTCAGGATAACTTGTATCAATATTACCGCCTGTCCGGATCAATTCTCTTATATAGGCACTTGCTGTCATTCCGGTTCGTTTAAGTGCCGCTTTCAGGATATCCATATCTTTCTCTGACAGCTTCACAGATATCTTATAATCTTTCCTGTCAGATTTGTATCTTCTCTTTCCATCTGCCATGTGTTTCTCCCCTTCCGTAGTTTTCTAATGCTGTATCAAACCAATCTCTTTTTATCTGTACCATTGCTTTTCCAACCTTTCTTAAAATTATGTTCATAGGTTTTGCAAGATGCGGAAAAGGTCGGACCTTTTCCCGAAAAAATACAAACGCATCAGCGTTTACATAATTTTTCGTCTTGGCAGGAGCACCTGCACCCTGTATATGATATGTGGTGGTTGAAGTTCCACCTGATTTAAAAGTAGTGGCGCTTTTTGCCATCACTTTACTGTTTTAGTGGCATTTTCCGCCACCACTTTTCCATTTTGATGGCACTTTCCGCCACCATGACTTTTTCACTCTGATTTGAGTGGTGGCGCTTTTTGCCGTCACTTTGCTGTTTTGACGGCGCTTTTTGCCCCCATTTTCATGTTTTGGCGGCGCTTTTTGCCCCCACACTGTTTTCGCCTATTCAGTTGTCTCTTTTTCCATTGCATCCGCATCCGACATCACATTTTCTGCTATCTCAGCTCCATCTTCCGGCAATCCATTTGTTTCAGGCGGTATATCCACTTTATCCTGTTCACTTATCACAGAATCCCCAACTGCCGCTTCATAATCCATTTCTTCTGCAACCTTGCTCCGGTTACGCTGCGGCTCATAATCCGGATTGTAATAATCTTCGTAACCATAGATTTTCCGTTCAAAGTACTTCCTTGGACATTTGCCCCGCATGGTGAAATAACCTTTTGCTTCAAGCTCTGCATTATATTCCTTTATAATTGCATATGCCTTTGTCATCCCGATACCAAGCATCTGGCTTATCTCACCTGCATCTATGAATGCTTCCTTTATACCCTTCATGCAGCTCCTCCTTTCATAAATTGTTATTTTAAATACGTGTTTTCACAAAGTAGCTATCCTATTCTTTATTTATTCCGTATTTTTAGTTCGTGTTTATCTTAATATCCTTTTCAGAATTTGTCAATAGAACTTTTTATAATTACGCACTTGCAATTCGTTTTTGTTTATGATAAAGTAATCGTACAATCATAAATAAGTCACTTACTGATACGTATTTCGTTTAATATCAATCTAATACGCATCTTTACAACGGACTATTTCATATAAAGGAGGGTGAACAGAATGGCTTTCTCTGATTCCATTAAACTTACTATGTCTTCTCCTGAGGAAATCGGAAAGGCAATACAGAAGCAGCGCAGGGCACAGAAGATCACGCAAAAGGAGTTTGCTCAGCGGCTTGGTAAATCAGAACGTACTATCCAGAAATATGAATCTGGTGAGATACTATTAAAGATAGATGTTTTAAAACAGATTGCAAATGAATTAAATGTTCCATGGCAGGAGCTTTTATTTACAAAAAATACTAATACTCCAAAAGATAATACGACCGCTGAATATCCGGCATATGAATTCCACACTATGTCAGATGTAATCAACGCTCTCTTTGCCATAACTGAACTTACTGATTTTTCATTTGAGCTTACCAATACCAAACCTCCCGAAAATCCTGAATGGACTGCCGGGATCAAGGTTAACGGCAAAAGCGATGGAAAATATGATGCAGACTTCTGTCTCTTTATGGAAAACTGGATAGCAAAGAAGAATATGCTTCAGACAGGAAAGCTTTCAAAAGAAAAGTTTGATTCATGGAAATCAGATATGTTAGCATATTATACGGATTCCAGACTGGATAATGAAGCCGATTCAAAAACTGAATAATCTAAGGCTTACACTTTTAGTAAATAAAAAGCTCCGGCACACTCCTTCTCGCAAAAGGAATAACCGAAGCTATGTAAGTGATTGACCCGAAGGCTTTATAATCACCCTGAACAAGTAGATTATATCATAGCCTTTTGATGATTGCACAACAATTTTACAAAAAGGAGATGATATTTATGCCAGCTTACAAAGATGAAAAAACTGGTAAATGGTTCGCCAAGTTCTATTATACGAACTGGCAGGGAATCAAGAAACAGAAGTGGAAAAGAGGCTTCGCCACCAAAAAGGAAGCTTTAGGATTTGAAAGAGACTTTCTGGAAAAGCAGTCTGCCAATCCAGATATGACATTTCAAAACCTTTATGAAATTTATATGGAGGATATGGCTGCAAGGCTTAAGCAGTCAACTCTTCTGACAAAAAAGACGGTACTACAGACGCATATTCTTCCATTCTTCGGTAACAAGCCAATAAATGAGATCAAAGCCTCAGATGTACGAAGATGGCAGGCGAAGCTTATGAGTTCGCCAAATAATTACTCCCAGACCTATCTGAAAAAGATTAATACGGAGCTTAACAGTATCATCAATTATGCCAAGCGATTCTATGATCTCAACACCAATCCCTGCGGAAAGGCAGGCACTATTGGAAAAGCGAAAGCTGAGGAAATGGATTACTGGACTTATGATGAATATATTGCTTTCAGAGAAGGGGTAAAAGATAATCCATTATCATATATCTGCTTTGAAGTCCTGTACTGGACAGGTATGCGTGAAGGTGAATTGCTTGCTCTCTCACCTGCTGATATTGACCTTGATAACAAGCTAATTTCCATCAACAGAACATATCAGCGGATAGGCGGAAAAGATGTATTTACATCACCTA
>OGCM01002030.1_pt1 | contig 20646 bp, 12 predicted proteins | sample 1570151 | NCBI WGS metagenome assembly OGCM01 (sample SAMEA4370582, study PRJEB24528) | human gut metagenome
CTGCTTTTGCAGCTTTTGCCTTATAGTCATTGTAACCACGTGCTACTGTATATCCGGCTTCTTCAAAAATAGGGAAAATACTTGGAGCTTCTTTCTTGTCAAAAGATGTAGTCGGTTTAAGAAAACCACCACCTGCATAAAAATCAAAATTTGCTTTTGGCAAATCCAAAGCTATTTCATAATATCTATTACGATCGGGTTGATGTGCATAGAATGCGGCAGGAGTAGCATGATCTACACTAACAGAAGTAGTTACACCAACTTTCTTACCAGCTTTCTTTGCCTTTTCAGCTACAGTCTGAATAGCATTCTTGTCCTCTCCCACAGAAATTGCATGATTATAAGTCTTCTTGCCTGTTGCTAATGCAGTACCTGCAGCAGCAGAGTCGGTTACTGAATTTTTAGCTGAGAAAGTAGTTGCCATAGTAGCAACCGGGAATTGAGTAAATAACAAAGGTTCAACACCAATACGGCCATTTTGAATTTCCGCCTGATACATCTCCGTACCATTTACTTGGTTCACTCCCATCCCATCCCCGATGAAATAGAATACGTACTTTGCCTGACCGTTTGCAACAACGGAGATAAGAACAAAGAACAGTGTGTAGATTAACTTTTTCATTTTTTAGTAAGTTTATTATTAGATTATTTGTCTACAAAGGTAGAAAAAAAAGAAGAAATTATCCGGATGCCATATTACAAATTCATCACATCTTGCTCAAACCTGTCCTTATCACCGGCAGCCTTGTTACGCATCCGGCTACGATAATTATAGATAGTCGCCAAAGAGTAGCCCAGAAAATGGGCTATCTTGTTACTATCTATCACTCCCAGGCGAATAAGGGCAAAAATGCGGAGTTCCGTTGTCAGCAGTTCATCGGATTTCGGGTATATGCGCCCTTCTTCTACCAGCAGTTCATTAAAGGCGGTAATAAAGTTCGGGAACAGTTTCAGGAAAGACTTATCAAACTCATTATAGAATTCATTCCGCTCGTCACGGATAAACTGCTCGGACTTGATGGCTTTGAACAAGTCTTCAATACGTGACGCCATAGCCAGCTTCGCCAGTGAACGACGGTAAGTTTCCAGCTTATCCAGATAGTTGACGCATCTGTCCAGATAGCGGGCGATATACACCTCTTTAATTTTCCCCGTCTGTTCCAGTTCTTTGTTTACTGCCTGCATTTGTTTGTTCGCCAAGCTTAAGTCACGCCGCATGGCAGACAGTTTCTTCATCCAACGATACAAATAGAAAACAGCAATAAGGAGAAAGAAAGACAACAGACTGACGCTGACAAGCATTGCCTGTGAAACCACACGTTCTTTTTCTTCCTTCAGTTTATAAGCCTTGTCGATAATAGGAAAGAACTCCGTCACCTCAATAAAACGCAGGCGGGCATTGCAAGCTACGGCGTCTTCCATCGAACAGCTCAGATATTTGTAAGCGCGGTCTACATCGCCCAGTTCATACATCAAGTGTGCCAGTTTCTGCAATGAAGCATATTCCCTGACCGAAGATTCCAAATCGGCAATAGCTGTCAATATCAGATAATATACTTCTTTTTCCATATCGCCTTTCATGCCATATGCTTCGGACAGCGTATAGTAGATATAGACTTTCTGACGTTCGTCAACCGCATCCTTCAACGCGTCGCTGAGCATCACCAAAGCTGTATCAGCCTTACCTGTAACGATACATTTCTCAGCCAGTACAATCGTACGGTTTATTTCGGGCGGCATTATACCAATGATAGAGTCCCTGTATAAATCTGTCTTTGTCAGGTATTTCTTCTTTTCCTCTTTATTAGTGGTATAGTCTGCAAGCCAACCATAACAGGCACGATAAGTCTGATAATAGGATAGTAATGTTTGTTTGTCCAGCTTCTCCGAATTTATGCTCTCCAGTTCTTTCATGGCTTCAATATACATTCCCATCACTCCCAATACTGTTGCACGGTCAATTATTATCTCATCTGCCAATTCTGGACGGGTCAGTTGGGGGAGAAGCTGTTGTCTCCTGTTTATATAATAAAGTGCAGAATCTGCCTGATAATGAAGATAAGCATCGAACAAAGAACCATACAAGCGATATTTATCAGCAGGAGCAACCGAATGAGCGAGCTGCATTTTCAGCGCATCAATAGCTTTCTCTTTCTGAACCTGAAAAGTCTCTTTCTTATTTATAATATCATCCAGTCTTTTAAGGACTGCCGCATTATCATCCGTCTGTGTCGCAAACAGTAAAGTCGGACAAACTAAAAGAAAAGCTAAGATATAGGCTATATTTCTCATAGGTTACTTTTTAAAGATGTCACAAATATAATGAATATAGTAATGATTATGAAACAGACGGTCAAAATAATTTTAATTCCTAGTTGTATTTTCTCATAGTCTTTTCACAAGCAATGCATTCATTTTCAACAAAATGAGCATCACAAGTATTTATATTTATATTCTAGTCCCCAAATGCTTTCCCCTATCCCCCTACATTTGCAACATCGGTTCGCCGAGCAAACATTTAAAATCTATGTTACCATGAAAAAGAATTTTCTATTTGTAATCTTACTTGTACTACTATTTGGTTGCAGCCCGGTATATGCCGCAACTGTCATAAAAAAAGTAGCCCCTGCTTTTTGGTGGGCAGGTATGAAAAATCCGGAGTTGCAGGTTTTGCTATATGGAGAACATATAGCATTTGCAGAAGTCAGTATCTCTTCCGAAGACATCACCTTGCAAGAGGTTGTCAAGCTAGAAAATCCAAATTATCTGATTGTCTATCTGAATATCTCGGAAGCAGCCCCGCAGACATTCAACATGATTCTGAAACAAGGTAAAAAACAGACTGTAATTCCTTATGAACTCAAAGAAAGAAAGCCGGATTCTTCTCAGATAGAAGGTTTCAACTCTAGCGATGTGCTTTATCTCATTATGCCGGATCGTTTTGCTAACGGTGATTCTTCTAATGATATAATTTCCGGAATGTTGGAAGCCAGAGTAGACCGTAACGACTCCTTCGCCCGCCATGGCGGTGATTTCAAAGGGATAGAAAAGCATCTGGATTATATCGCGGACTTAGGTGTGACGAGCATATGGCTGAATCCGATTCAGGAGAATGACATGAAGGAAGGCTCTTACCACGGTTATGCCATCACTGATTATTATCAGGCAGACCGCCGCTTTGGGAATAATGAAGAATTCCGGAACCTTGTAGACCAGGCACATGCCAAAGGGATGAAAGTAGTCATGGATATGATTTTCAACCACTGCGGTAGTGAAAACTATCTATATAAGGATATGCCATCCAAAGACTGGTTCAACTTCAAAGGCAACTATGTGCAGACAACTTTTAAGACTGCCACCCAACTAGACCCGTATGCTTCTGATTACGAAAAGAAAATAGCAGTTGACGGTTGGTTCAGCCAGGTTATGCCAGATTTCAACCAACGGAACCGCCATGTGGCTACTTATCTGATTCAGAGCAGTATCTGGTGGATAGAGTATGCCGGTATTAACGGAATCCGCCAGGATACGCACCCTTATGCGGACTTTGACATGATGGCTCATTGGTGCAAGGCAGTGAACGAAGAATATCCCAAATTCAATATTGTAGGCGAAACTTGGTTAGGCAGCAATGTACTTATCTCTTATTGGCAGAAAGACAGCAAACTGACCTATCCTAAAAACACCTACCTGCCCACTGTTATGGACTTCCCATTGATGGAACATATGAACAAAGCTTTCGATGAGGAAACAACCGACTGGAACGGCGGACTGTGCCGACTTTACGAATACCTGTCGCAAGATATCGTCTTTGCCAACCCGATGAATCTATTGACTTTCCTGGATAATCACGACACTTCCCGTTTTTATCGTTCGGAAGCGGATACTAAAAACCTGAACCGATACAAACAAGCATTAGTGTTCCTTCTGACAACACGCGGAATTCCACAAATATATTACGGAACAGAAATCCTGATGGCTGCCGATAAAGCCAACGGTGACGGATTACTTCGCTGTGACTTTCCGGGCGGCTGGCAAAATGATACTCATAATTACTTCGATGCGGCAAACCGCACTCCGCTACAAAATGAAGCTTTCTCTTATCTGAAGAAACTGCTCCAATGGAGAAAAGGAAACGAAGTTATAGCCAAAGGAAAACTGAAACACTTCGCACCGAGTAAAGGTATCTATGCGTACGAAAGGAAACAGGGTGATAAATCAGTCGTTGTTCTCCTGAATGGAACAGACCGGGAACAGACTATCAGTTTGGATACTTACCGGGAAATACTGCCTGATACTTCTGCATACAATGTATTGGAAGATAAAAAAGTAGAATTAGGAAAGGATTTAACACTTCCGAGCCGTGGGATATACCTTTTATCCTTTTAAAGAAGTTCACTACGACTTATATTTATCCGAAGTACCCAAGCAGTTATTTAGCTATAAATCAAAATAATAAAGTTTATACTAACTTGTATTTTTATTCTAATTGGAAAACTCAGTTCAGACGGTCGCTACATTTGCAATATCCGAAACAAAAGGAATAAAAACATAGGTTAGCTCACAATTTAATACCATAAAAATAAAATGAAAAAGAATCTTTTGCTTATCGCATTTTTCTGTATCTCGTTTATAGCGAATGCACAACAGAAACTCACTTCGCCGGATGGAAATCTAGTAATGACCTTCCAGGTTAACAAAGAAGGTGCTCCAACGTACGACTTGATTTATAAAGGCAAAACGGTTATCAAACCAAGTACCCTGGGACTGGAATTAAAGAAAGAAGATAATACCCGCACAGATTTCGACTGGGTAGACCGCCGGGATCTGACAAAACTTGATTCAAAGACTAATCTTTATAACGGATTCGAAGTGAAAGACGTCAAGACTTCCACATTCAACGAAACTTGGCAACCGGTATGGGGAGAAGAAAAAGAAATCCACAATCATTATAACGAACTGGCAGCCACGCTGTATCAGCCCATGAACGACCGTTCTATCCTTATCCGTTTCCGGTTGTTCAACGATGGTTTAGGATTCCGCTACGAATTCCCGCAGCAGAAATCTCTGAACTACTTCATCATCAAAGAAGAACATTCCCAGTTTGCAATGGCAGGCGACCACATCGCTTACTGGATACCGGGCGACTATGACACTCAGGAATATGATTACACTATCTCCCGCCTGTCAGAAATCAGAGGTTTGATGAAAGAAGCCATTACTCCGAACTCTTCTCAGACTCCTTTCTCACAGACAGGCGTACAGACTGCACTGATGATGAAAACGGATGACGGTTTATATATCAATCTTCACGAAGCTGCTCTCATCGATTACTCATGTATGCACCTGAATCTGGACGACAAAAATATGGTATTCGAATCCTGGCTGACTCCGGATGCTAAAGGAGACAAAGGTTATCTGCAAACTCCCTGTAATACTCCGTGGCGTACCGTTATCGTCAGCGATGATGCCCGCAATATTCTTGCATCCCGCATCACTCTGAACCTGAATGAGCCATGCAAAATCGCAGATGCCGCTTCATGGGTGAAGCCTGTGAAATATATCGGCGTATGGTGGGATATGATTACCGGAAAAGGTTCATGGGCTTATACCGACGAACTGACTAGCGTAAAACTGGGAGAAACGGATTACTCTAAAACCAAACCGAACGGCAAACATTCTGCCAACACTGCCAACGTGAAACGCTATATTGACTTCGCCGCAGCAAACGGGTTCGACGCTGTATTGGTAGAAGGCTGGAATGAAGGTTGGGAAGACTGGTTCGGCAATAGCAAGGACTATGTATTCGACTTCGTCACTCCGTATCCGGATTTCGATGTAAAAGAAGTACATCGTTACGCAGCGAGCAAAGGTATCAAGATGATGATGCACCACGAAACTTCCGCATCTGTCCGCAACTACGAACGCCATATGGACAAGGCTTACCAGTTTATGGTAGACAACGGTTACAATTCTGTAAAGAGCGGTTATGTAGGCAATATCATTCCGCGCGGCGAACACCACTACGGACAATGGATGAACAACCACTACCTGTATGCAGTGACGAAAGCAGCCGACTACAAAATCATGGTAAATGCTCACGAAGCAACCCGCCCGACAGGTATCTGCCGCACGTATCCTAACTTAATCGGCAACGAATCCGCACGCGGAACCGAATACGAATCATTCGGCGGAAACAAAGTATATCACACAACTATACTTCCTTTCACCCGTTTGGTCGGCGGCCCGATGGATTACACTCCGGGTATCTTCGAAACTCATTGTAACAAGATGAATCCTGCAAACAATTCACAGGTACGTTCTACCATCGCCCGCCAGTTAGCCTTGTACGTGACCATGTACAGCCCGCTGCAAATGGCTGCCGATATTCCTGAAAACTACGAACGTTTCATGGATGCTTTCCAATTCATCAAAGACGTGGCAATCGACTGGGACGAAACAAACTATCTGGAAGCAGAACCGGGAGAATATATCACTATCGCCCGTAAGGCAAAAGGTACAGGCGACTGGTATGTAGGTTGTACAGCCGGTGAGAACGGTCATACTTCCAAACTGGTATTCGACTTCCTCACACCGGGAAAACAATACATTGCCACTGTTTATGCGGATGCTAAAGATGCCGACTGGAAAGAAAATCCGCAAGCTTATACCATCAAAAAAGGTATCCTGACAAACAAAAGCAAACTGAACTTGCGCGCTGCCAACGGTGGCGGTTATGCCATCAGTATCAAGGAAGTAAAGGATAAAGCGGAAGTAAAAGGACTAAAGAAATTTTAGGGAATAAGATTGGGAGAATATAGTTTTCAGTAGGTATTTTTTAGAGAGATATATTTGATTTTGATAAAATAACTTTAAATTAGAGACATGAAAAAGAGCTTAAGACTAAAAGCCCTGCTCACATTATTGGTGGGACTCTTCCTTTCCATTGGAGCATTTGCTCAGCAAATAGCTGTCAAGGGGCATGTGAAAGACACAACGGGTGAGCCTGTCATCGGTGCTAACGTACTGGTGAAAGGTACAACCAATGGAACAATAACTGATTTCGATGGTAACTTTATGTTGAATGTACCGAAAGATGCCATTCTTTCCGTTTCATTCGTCGGCTATAAATCAGCAGAAGTGAAAGCGGCTTCTACTGTTATGGTTACATTGGAAGATGATTCTCAAGTACTGGACGCAGTAGTCGTTATCGGCTACGGCTCGGTGAAAAAGAACGATATGACCGGTTCGGTTACGGCCATCAAACCGGACAAACTAAACAAAGGTTTGATTACCAACGCACAGGATATGATGACTGGTAAGATTGCCGGTGTAAGCGTTATCAGCAAAGGCGGAGCTCCGGGCGAGGGCGCAACGATTCGTATTCGTGGCGGTTCTTCACTGACTGCAGAAAACGACCCGCTGATTGTAATCGACGGTCTGGCAATGGATAATAAGGGAGTGAAAGGTTTGGCCAATCCTCTGTCTATGGTCAATCCGAATGATATTGAAAGCTTTACCGTATTAAAAGATGCTTCGGCTACCGCCATCTACGGTTCGCGTGCTTCTAATGGCGTTATCATCATTACAACGAAGAAAGGTCAGGCAGGCGCACGTCCTACCATTTCTTATGACGGCAATGTATCTGTCAGCACTGTAAAATCTACCGTCGACGTAATGGACGGAGACCAGTTCCGTTCTTTCATCAAAGACATTTGGGGAGAAGACAGCGAAGCTTATAGCAAATTAGGAAATGCCAACACCGACTGGCAGAAAGAAATATTCCGCCCAGCCGTAAGTACAGACCATAACCTCACCATTTCCGGTGGATTGAAGAATATGCCTTACCGTGTATCGTTCGGTTATACCAACCAGAACGGTATTGTGAAAACATCCAAGTTCGAACGTTATACGGCTTCTGTCAGCTTGGCTCCTTCTTTCTTTGAAGACCATCTGAAAGTAAATGCCAACCTGAAAGGTATGATTGCCAAGAACCGCTACGCTGACGGTAGTGCGGTAGGTTCTGCGGTCAGCTTTGACCCTACACAGTCCGTCCGCTCCGACGATCCTTACCATCAATATTATTTCGACGGATATTTCCAATGGAATACGGACGCTTCTTCTTTGAATGACGACACATGGAAACGTACTTTCAACAGCAATGCTCCGGGTAATCCGGTTGCCTTGTTGGAAGAAAAGGACGACCGTGCCATCTCCAAATCTTTAATCGGTAATCTGGAACTGGATTATAAGTTTCATTTCTTGCCGGACTTGCACGCACACGTGAACGGTGGCATGGACCTCTCTACGGGTAAGCAATATACGGATGTCTCTCCCTATTCTTCGACCAACAACTATTATGGCAGCTATGGCTGGGAACAGAAAGACAAGTACAACCTCTCTTTGAATGCTTACCTGCAATACAGCAAAGATTTTACTGACAAACATCGTTTCGATGTAATGGCAGGCTATGAATGGCAGCACTTCCATGATACGTCCGACCAGGAATATTGGGGACTCTATCCGCTGTCGAACAACGTGGTAGAGAACAGAGGTCAGCGTTACAACAATACCTCAAGTGGTTCGGCTACGGAAAGTTATCTTGTATCTTTCTTCGGTCGTGTCAATTACACACTGCTGGACCGTTACCTGTTTACGGCAACCGTACGCCAGGATGGTTCTTCCCGTTTCCACAAAAACAACCGTTGGGGATTGTTCCCGTCTTTTGCCTTGGGATGGAAGTTGAAAGAAGAAGCTTTCCTGAAAGATGTTGATGTACTTTCGGATTTAAAACTTCGTCTTGGCTATGGTATTACCGGTCAGCAGAATATCAATTCGGGCGACTATCCGTACCTGGCTGTTTATGAGACAAACAAAGACGGGGCTTACTATCCTATCCTGGGAGAGGGAATCACTTACAACCCGGACTTGAAATGGGAAAAGACGACCACTTATAATGTAGGTCTGGACTTCGGATTCCTGAACAACCGCATCAACGGTGCTGTGGATTATTACTATCGTAAGACCACCGATTTGCTGAACAGCGTATTCGTTTCTGCCGGAACGAACTTCAAAAACAAGGTATTGTCCAACGTCGGTTCATTAGAAAATTCAGGTATCGAATTCTCCATTAATTCAAAACCGGTTGTAACTACCGACTGGACATGGGATCTTGGCTTCAATATCACTTACAACAAAAACGAAATCACCAAATTAACTACCGGAGATAGCGAAAATTATTATGTTGCTGCCGGAGACAATATCGGTGGCGGACGTGATATGAAAGCAATGGCGCACGCCGTAGGACATCCGGCTTCTTCCTTCTATGTTTACCAGCAAGTGTATGACGAGAATGGAAAGCCTATAGAGAACGAATTTGTAGACCGCAACGGAGACGGAACGATTAACGGTGACGACCGCTACTTCTACAAAAAGCCGACAGCCGACGTACTTATGGGACTTACTTCCCGTCTTTCATACAAGTCATGGGATTTCAGTTTCTCACTGCGCGCCAGCCTGAACAACTATGTGTATAACTCTGTCGAAGCAGGCGGTTCCGACTGCAACCCGACCTCTGTCTATTCATTCGGCGCACTCAACAACCGCCCGTTGATGGGAGTGGCAAACAATATCCAAAGCAAGAACGACAACACCTTACTGTCCGATTACTTCGTACAGAATGCCTCCTTCATGAAATGTGACAATATCACTTTGGGATATTCGTTCAAAAAGCTGTTTGGCGCTCCGATTGGCGGACGCGTATATGCAGCCGTACAGAACGTATTCACTATCACCAAATACAAAGGACTTGACCCTGAAGTAGAAAAGGGATTGGATAACAATATTTATCCGCGTCCTCTGACTACATTAATCGGTTTAAGCCTTAATTTCTAAACCTACTAAAAATACCAATTATGAAATTCAGATATATAAAATCAATCCTATCGGCTGCCTCACTATTACTGGCAGTCAGCGTGACTTCATGTATCGGTGACCTGGATGCGACTCCTATCGACCCGAATATAGTGATGACATTTGACCAGGCGAGCGTTTTTAACAAGATATATGGAACCCTCGGACTGACAGGTCAGAAAGGCCCCGACGGAAGCGGTGACTTGGACGACATCGACGAAGGTACTTCCTCTTTCTACCGTATGACTTGGTGTGCCAACCAATTGATGACAGATGAAGCGATTGTCAATTCATGGAACGATGCCGGTGTCGCTACTATTGCCGATTGCAGTTGGAGTTCTTCCAATGAAATCGTGACAGGACTCTATTACCGTCTGACATTCGACATCACTTTGTGCAACTACTTCCTGGAACAAACGGAAGGACTGACAGATGATGAAACGACACGCCAACGTGCAGAAGTACGTTTTATCCGTGCTTTGAACAACTACTACCTGATGGATATGTTCGGCAATCCGCCTTATTGCGATAAAGTATCGACAGAAAAGCCTCAGCAAATACAACGTGCGGATCTTTTCGCGAAGATTGAAGAAGAGTTGAAAGAAATCGGTGACGACGCTACCGCCACACTAGCACAGCCGCTTCAAACGACTTACGGCCGTGTAGACCGTGTTGCCGCCTGGTTATTGCTGGCACGTATGTATCTCAACGCAGAAGTCTATACCGGCACGCCTCAATGGGGAAAAGCCAAGGAATATGCCCAGAAGGTGATTGGCTCCGGCTATAAGCTGGCTCCTGTCTACAAACACCTGTTCATGGCAGATAATGATGGCAGCAATGTCAACAAGGCAAGACAGGAAGTGATACTTCCCATTTTGCAGGATGGTGTGAGAACCAAGAGTTGGGGTGGTTCGCTGTTCTTGATTGCAGGTACGCACAAAAGTGACACAGGCATGAATCCCTGGGGAAGCAAGCAAGGATGGGGCGGCCCGCATTGTCGTCAGGCAATGGTAGCCAAATTCTTCCCGAACGTAAATGATGCTCCTTCCGTATTGGAAGACCAGATGGTAGTGGCAGCAAAAGATGACCGTGCCTTGATGTGCGGAGTGCAGAGAAGTACGTCGACAGGAGACAATATGAGCTTTACGGACGGATTCGCATGTGCCAAATTCTCGAACATCCGTGCAGACAACGGACTGACAAGCGATACGGATAATCCTGATATGGATATACCTCTTCTTCGTATGGCAGAAGCTTATCTGATTGTAGCAGAAGCCAGTATCCGTGCCAACAATGGTGTTTCTACTCAGGAGACCATAGACGCTATGCATGAAATCCGTAAGCGTGCGAACGCCGCCGAATCTGCTTCATATACATTGACGGACATCCGTGACGAATGGGCGCGTGAGTTCTGGTTTGAAGGTCGCCGCCGCATTGACTTGATTCGTTTCGGCGATTTCGGCGGACACACCGACTATAACTGGGATTGGAAAGGTGGAGAAAAACAAGGTACTGAAATAAAAGAGTTCCGCAACATTTATCCTATTCCTGCCAATGATATCAATGCGAATACGAATCTGGAGCAAAACCCGGAATATTAAACCAGACCGAAGTTATACTTTTATAAAAACAGAGTAATATGAAAAAAATAAATATACTGACGTCCATACTAGTAGCGACAGCCCTGCTGACCGCCTGCGAGGATGACAGGGACTCAAATCCTACCATACAGGAACCTACAACTTTTGTATTGAACACCCCTGCCAATGCAACGTACAACGTCTATGACCTAAATCAATCCAAGAATATCGAGTTGACTTGTACGCAACCGGACTACGGCTATCCTGCCGTAGTGACTTACACCGTGCAAGCGGATTTAACAGACAAATGGACTGATGAAACGGAAACGGCAGACGCCTCTTATCTGACACTACCTTCCATATCTACATCAGCCAAAGTGGATGCCAACACACAGGAATTGAATAAGGCAATCGTAAAACTTGCCGGCTGGACATCGGAGAATGATTATGACGGCGAACCGATGAGTGTATTTGTACGTTTGTACGCACATATCGGAGATAAAGGGTATCCTATACATTCCAATTCGATAGAATTGAAAGTTATACCTTATTATATGGATATATCTGATGCCGTTCCTGCCACTTATTATTTACTGGGCGATTTCATCGGTGAAGTTCCCTGGGGAAATCCGACAATGGCAGCAGGTACCGCTTATTTCTCGATGTCACTGGTAAAAGGATATGCGTATGATGCCAATACTGGTAAAGGAGAATTTACCTACACAGGATATATCCCAGCAGATAAAGGATTTAAGGTAGTGGCTACTCCCGGTGCATGGGACGACCAATGGGGAAATGCTGACAGCGAAGGATTCACCAATTTGGTAAATGACAAGAACTCTCAAAATATTAAAGTGAATGCGGCCGGCTGGTACACACTTCATCTCAATACGCTTGAAAATAAACTGACAATGAAAGCTACTACTTTTGAAACTCAACCGACAGAATATGATGCCGTCACATTGATTTATGGTTCGGAATCTGTAAACATGACCAAAGTTACCATGGAGCATTCACATGTATGGTATGCCGACATAACAATCGCGGCAAGCTGCAAAGCCAAATTTACTTCCGGCGACAAGACTTGGGGTGGAGAGGTATTCCCGTTTGGCTCATTTGTTGATGGAGCTACCATCAGTTGCAAACCGGGTGATTATACTGTACTGTTCAACGAACTGGACGAGTGCTATTACTTCAAAGCAAAATAGATTAATCTTAAATGCAGATAGATATGAAAAAATTATCAATATATATAACCGTGTTACTGGCTGCCGCACTAACAGCCTGCAACGAAGATTTTAATGAAGGGGTAGCTTCCCCACAGTCTTACGGACAGGAAGAAGCTGCCGGCAAAATAACTTTTACAGCTACAGGTGTAGCCCCGATTAATATTGGAAATGTCGAGGAAGAATCCGTAGCGGTTGCCGTATTTACAGCTCCTGCCGTTGAAGAAGAAGCCACTTTATCCTATAAAATGAAGTTAGATAATAAAGTGACTTTAATTGTAGACGACAAAGGATACGTAGCAACGGAAGATTTGCAGAATGCAGTGGCGCAAATATATGGTATCCGTCCGGTAGAACGTACCATGAATGCAGTATTAACGTCATACGTGGCTGTCGGAAAGACAGTATATGCGGCACCGGCTGAAAGCTATGAGTTGAAAGTTACTCCGGAAGCACCGGTTATTGAAAGCGCTTATTATATTAATGGCTCTCTGACTTGGGAACAGAATGTAGCATTTGTTAATACAAGTGGTGATCCTTATACCAATTCAGTCTTTACAACAACAGTTCCTGCTCTGGTTACAGATAACACCGGTGCAAAAGATGCCTATTTCCTGATTAAATCCAACTCAGGCAAATCACTTGGCGCGGTTGATGCTGACAACGATGCTCCAGAAGGCAATCTCATTTTATCAGAAACAGCAAATCCTATCAAAATATCCGGTGGCGATTATAAATCAGTTAGAATCTCCATCAACATGATGGAAGGCACTTACAAGATTGAGAAAACAATGGATGCACCTCATTTATGGATACCAGGAAATCATCAGGAATGGAAGCCTTCACAAGCACCGACTTTATATAAGCCAGAAGGAAACAATGCTTATTGGGGAATGTCGGAATTGAACGGTGGCTTTAAGTTTACCGCACAGCCCTATTGGCCGGATGGTTCGAATGGCGGACTTGATTATGGATATGACTATTTTACCTCGAAAGAAGGTATGACAAATGATGGTGGAAACTTATCTTTACCACAGGGTATTTATTACATTGTAGTCAATTTGGACGACAAGTACGTCTCTGCAACAGAAATAACATCTATGGATATTATAGGTACAGCCACAGGAGGATGGGAAAACGGCAAAGAATTAACTTATGATGCAACAGAAAAATGCTGGACTGCAAAGACTGAAATGGCAGTGGGTGAATTTAAACTCCGCGTCAATTCCAGTTGGGACTCCGGTGTTAGTTTCGGGGGAACATTAGATACACCCAGTCCTTTTGCTGGAGATAATATTTCAATGGACGCAACCGGTAACTATACCATCAAATTCTATCTGAACGGTAGACTAGTCCTCATCAAAGAATAATAAATGGAAAATACATTATGAAAAAAGATATAAAACATATATTCTGGATGCTGCTCTGTCTATTCACGATAGTAGCATGTTCCGACGAAAACCATGAGATGTTAATCACCGGTCCGGAAATCCCCGAACTGGATCACGAGCCGTCTATCGAAGAATTGGTAGAAGGAATCAATAATTACCCCACTAAATTCAAGGGCGACAAGCAAGGTAAAATCTGGTATAAAGCAGCAGCCGGCGACGACTTGTACGGCTATGAAGGTGATGTATATGTTCACATCGGTATCAATGACTGGATGTATGTTCCTACGGAATGGGGGGTAAATGAAGATAAATACAAGGCAGAGAAAGTGGCGGATAATATTTGGTGCTTTACACTTGCCCCGACAGTACGCGAATGGTTTGGCGCGGAAAATGCAGCAAACATTCAAAATGTCTGCATCCTCTTCCGCAATGATGAAGCGTTGACTGACGAAAAGAAAACCAGCGACTTTTTTATCACAGTAACAGGAGACAAGACTTTCACACCGGCTCCGGTAGAGATAGCTGCCTGCCCGGTAGAAGAAGCGGGTATCCATCCATCGGCTGACGGAACGTCTGTGACTTTCGCACTATACGATTTGGATACGGATAACAATTACAAGGATTATGCTTGTCTCATTGGCGACTTCAATGATTGGGAACTTAGTACTGAATATCAGATGAAGCGTGATAACGACAAACACTTCTGGTGGTACACCGTTACGGGCATCGACCCCGCCAAAGAGTATGGTTTCCAATATTACATGGGGAGTGAAAAAGACGGCAATGTTCGTATTGGCGACCCCTATTGTGAAAAAGTGCTGGATGGCTCGAACGATAAATATCTTGTAGAACAAGGAGTTTATCCGGCTAGTGCCATACAGTATCCGAATGGAAAGACGACAGGCATTGTCTCCGTATTCCAAACAAAACCGGCATCCTACAATTGGCAAGTATCCGATTTCAAGATTGATAATCCTGACAATATGGTAATCTATGAGTTACTGTTCCGTGACTTCACACAAACGGGTTCCGAACTTGCTACAGGTACAATCAAAGAGGCTACTAAACATTTGGACTACATCAAGAGTCTGGGAGTGAATGCAATTGAACTGATGCCTATACAAGAATTCGACGGGAATAATAGCTGGGGATACAATCCATGTTATTATTTTGCAATGGACAAAGCATATGGAACGAAAGAGGAATATAAGCAATTCATTGATGAATGTCATAAACAAGGCATTGCAGTATTACTGGATGTAGTCTACAACCATGCTACTGGCAGTCATCCATTTGCTAAACTTTATTGGAATTCGAAAGAAAGCAAGACAGCCAAGAATAATCCGTGGTTCAATGTCGATGCTCCGCATCCATTCAGCGTATTCCATGACTTCAATCACGAATCGCCGCTTGTACGTGAATTTGTAAAACGTAACTTGAAGTTCTTGTTGGAAGAGTATAAGTTTGACGGTTTCCGTTTTGACTTAACCAAAGGATTTACTCAAAACAAGAGCAATGAATCAACGGCAAGTAACAAAGATGACTCCCGTATTGTTATCTTGAAAGATTACTATAAAACAGTGAATACGACCAATCCTAATGCAGTGATGATTCTCGAACACTTCTGCAATTTGGATGAAGAGTCAGAATTGGCTAAAGCAGGGATGAAACTATGGCATAATATGAATGAAAGCTATTGCCAATCCGGAATGGGAGAATCAAGCAATTCTGATTTTTCATACATGCGAAATAGCGGAATGCCTGCCGAAGGATGGGTTAATTTCATGGAAAGCCATGATGAAGAAAGAGTTGCATACAAGCAAACAGCTTTTGGCAATCTTCAAAATGCAGGTCTTGATATCCGCATGAAACAACTGGGAACAAATGCAGCCTTCTTCCTGACCGTTCCAGGACCGAAAATGATTTGGCAGTTTGGCGAACTAGGATATAATTATTCCATAATGTATAAGTACGATGGAACAATGGGAACTGAAAAGAATACTGATGCCAAGCCTGTGAAATGGGATTATCTTACTGACCAATATCGGAAAGGATTATACGACACTTATAGCACTTTGCTGAAATTACGCAATGATAATCCGGACTTATTCAGCGACAACGCATTCAAAGACTGGAAAGTAGGTGTTTCCGATTGGGACAAAGGTCGTTATCTAAGATTGGAATCCACTACAAAGAAACTGGTTGTAGTAGGCAATTTCAAGAATGAACAGATTAATACAGGTGTGTATTTTGGTAACACGGGAGATTGGTATGAATTGAATGGTGAAACATTGAATGTGACTAACAGTTCTGAACAGCCTGTTGTTATACCTGCTAATAGCTTCAAGTTATACACCAACTTTCCAGTAAACAATTGATTGAACGGTTGTAATCAGAGTTATCATAGAAAACAACCCATAATAATGTAATAAATCCCTGTTCCACAATGCTGGAGCAGGGATTTATTGCTTTAATTATTTCTTATCGGTAGAGATTTTTCTCTTCAAGCATGAGCTCTTTTTCAATCCTTTTAAGCGAGCTAGTTGTTTCATGCCTTGAAACTGTTTGTTTCTCACCGAGAAACGAAGTGTTTCACACCGGGAAACCATTCGTTTCACACCGGGAAACTTTTTGTTTCAAACCGGGATGAAACTATCCGCCTCAAACCTGCGTCTCTCCTTCTATATATTCTTCAAGAAAAAGGTTCTCGCCGTCGAATACGGCATAAGAAAAGAAATTAATCCAGTCTCCAAGTATCAGCACACGTGAAGTGACACTTAGCATCAAATCAAGTTCAATGTGGCGATGTCCGTAAATAAAGAAGTTTATATTGGGATGACTTTTCAAATACTCTTTTGTATATAGTACCAGATGCTCCTGATTTTCCCCCATATAATCCGGTTCCTTTCCGTCAGTCCGTTTCTGCCTGCTGCGTTTCGCCCATGATAAACCAAGTTCCACGCTCCATCGGGGATGAATAGCGGAAAACAATGTTTGTAATGTTTTGCTGTGAAACATGGAACGAAGCAGTTTGAACTTCTTGTCCGGGTCGCCCAGCCCGTCACCATGAGCAAGATAGAACTCTTTTCCGTATATTTCGGTAGTCAGCGGTTCACGGTGCATAATGACACCACATTCTTTGGTGAGATAATCCCCACACCATATATCATGGTTGCCAATAAAGAAATGCACTTCCACTCCCATATCCGTCAGTTCGGAGATTTTTCCCAAGAAACGGGTATATCCTTTGGGGACGACCAGCCGGAATTCATACCAGAAATCAAACATATCTCCCAACAGATAAACAGCAGAAGCCTTGTGCTTTATACTATCAAGGAAGTTCACCAAACGCCGTTCCTGCGTGCGTCCATGCTCAATAGCACGGGACCCAAGATGCGCATCGGAAAGGAAATAAACGTTCTTCATGAGTTTTGAGTTGTTAGTTATAAGAGATTGATTATGAGGTTATCACTCGTAACTAGAGAAAACCGAGTTCGAGTTTCGCTTCCTCACTCATCATATCTTTGTCCCATTCCGGTTCAAACACCAGATTAATGGTAGCCGCAGTCACACCCTCCACCGATTCCACTTTCTGACGAATATCTTCCATGATAAAATCAGCAGCCGGACAGTTAGGGGCTGTCAATGTCATATCAAGTACCACTTCTCCAGTATCGGAGACATCTATCTTATAAATCAGTCCAAGATCGTATACATTCACCGGAATTTCCGGATCGTACACCGTTTTTAGCATGGCTACAATCTTTTCTTCTATTTCAATCTTTTCCATACGTCTTCTCATTTTGTTATGTATCGCAAAGATAGAGATAAAAAATGAAACATAAAAAATTAGGTACGGAATGAGCATCGTGTACCTAAAGAATATTACATCTATTCTCCATCTTCACTAATATGAAAAACGTACCCAGATGGTAAATTGTTGCAAACAGGGAATAAAGATGTAGAGGAAATTAAAGCAATCCTTCATCCGCAAAGCTAAAGAACCCGTCTTCGCAAACGACGACATGATCTATCAGGTGGATATTCATTGTATCTGCCGCTTTACGAATATGTTCTGTCAGTGTTTTGTCAGGCTGACTAGGACGGATATTCCCTGAAGGATGATTATGGACCACAGCTATTTGGGTGGCTCTTTGCAGCAATGCTTCCCGAAGGATGGTGCGTACATCGGTGTATGTTCCATCTATTCCACCGGTACTGATACGCACCTTATCAATCAGTTTCGTTGCCTGATTCAATAAAAGAACCCAGAATTCTTCTTGTTCGAGGTCGCACATCAAAGGTTGAAAGATATCATAAATATCTTTTGAACAGGTGATTTGAGGCCTTTCTTTTGTGTTTTGCAGTTTCCGACGCTTTCCAAGTTCCAATGCTGCCATCACTGTAATACTCTTCGCCGGTCCCATACCTTTAAAACGGGAATAATCGCAGACTTCCCATTTTGCCAGAGAATTGAGATTGTTATCACAAGACAGGAGCAGGCGTCGCATCAGTTCAACAGCGCTTTCTTCCGTATTTCCGGAGCCGATTAATATAGCGAGTAGTTCGGCATCGCTCAATGCTGCTGCTCCCTTTTCCATCATTTTTTCCCGTGGGCGGTCCTCCAGTGCCCATTGGTTGATGGATAGTTTGTGTTTACTTTCCATTTACTATGTTTTGAAGGTGTAAAGGTAGGCTTATTTAATTTAATGATAGAGGCAATGGGAAAAAAATTGGTTGCAGGCTTCTTCTTTTTTCTATGCAGAGACAAGTTGTACGACACCCGGGTCTCATCATACCTGACACCCGGGTGTTGAGTAGCATGAGACCCGGGTGTCAGACGTATTGAGACCCGGGTGTTATGCAACATTCCTTTTAAGTAAAAATAGGAATGGTAGTAAACAAATTAAAAGTAGATTACTTATAAAAATTCTTTTGGAAAGCCTCAAACTCATCTTTCCCTCTGACACAACGCTGCCACCATGCACGCCAAAAGCCTGTACCATAGCCGATAAGTTGTATAAATGCAGCGGCTATGGAATATATGCCAATAGTCAGACTCTTATTCTGAATAGTAGAATCCATGCATACCAGCAATGCATAAAGAATGATCGGCGTAAAACTGAAAAGACAGAATGGGGTTCCTAATAATAAGAGTGCCACTCCCAGCGTAAATACAGCAGGAAGTAAATGCACCAGTTTCAGAGAGTCCGGGTATTTCTTATAAAGATTAATACGGGCAATGCCGGAGTTATGCACTTGCTTGAAGAACTTCTTCAAATCAGTACGGCGTTTGTGATACACCCAGGCATCCGGAAAAAGCCGGCAAGTATAGCCGTTCTTAAAGATACGGATACTAAAGTCAATATCCTCTCCAAAACGCATCTTTGAGAATCCGCCCAAAGCCTCATACACTGCCCGGCGAACTCCCATATTAAAACTACGGGGATAGAATTTGTCCATCTTCTTTTTCCCGCCACGGATCCCTCCGGTTGTAAAGAAAGAAGTCATGGAATAGTTTATCGCCTTTTGGATATCCGTGAAAGAATCGTGCGCACGGTCGGGACCGCCGAAAGCATCGGCAGGAGAAGCGAGAAGTTCCTTCTCTACCGCATCGAAGTATCCTTCGGGAAGAATGACATCAGAATCTAATATAATAAGGTATTCTCCTTCGCTACGTTCTGCCCCGTAATTGCGGGTTTGTCCCGGACCGGAGTTAAGTTTAGAGAAGTATTTTATATTCAACCGGTCTGCATAACGGTCTACTACTTCTTTACAGGGAATGGAGGAACCATCTTCTACAACAACGACTTCGAAATCTTTAAAGTGTTGCATGGTAAGACTTTGCAATAATTCATCCACTTCATCGGGACGATTATAAACGGGGATTATGACGGAGTAACGCATAGTAAATTCGTTTTAAGAATGAATTTGAGATGCAAATTAAGACAAAAAAGGGGAAACTACTCCCAAATCTCCAGAAAAACAAAAGAACTAACTATATTTCCTATCTACTTTTTATCAAGATTCCCTCAAAAAGTTTTCTATTCTCCGTTAGAATCATTATAAAAAGAGATTGAGTTTCTCCAACTATATTAGTTTTGATAAATCTTACAGAATAAAAAAGGGCGTTCCTGGGAAATAAGGGAAAATTGGAACGCCCTTCGAAATAAAGGTTTATTATTAGACTGGTCTTTCACAAGTGCAGTCTTTACCTTTTTTCATCTAACAAATTAAGGATGTCAAAAATCCTTAGTGGGAAATAACATATTCATCTTTTCACAAAGATGAATAATTCGACAAATAATATCCGATACCACCATATCGGACAATTATATTATCAATAAAAGGGTAACTCTACACAAAGGAAAAGAGTTACCCTTTCTTTCTTATTTAAAATAGGACTATTTCAAAGAAGCTTTCACAGTGATCTTATTAATAGTTTCTGTACCCCAGTTATGATTTACAGTTACTTTCACATAGATGTCCAATGACTGAACAATCGCTGTATTGTTACATGTAATCACACCTGTTGAC
>OGCM01002035.1_pt1 | contig 20584 bp, 15 predicted proteins | sample 1570151 | NCBI WGS metagenome assembly OGCM01 (sample SAMEA4370582, study PRJEB24528) | human gut metagenome
TTTTCAAATCCGGTAATACGGTCATTAACAGAATTCATCGTCGTGCTTTCAAGGATAAGAACGTTACCTCCATCCGGACATCTCTCAATCAGATCCTTCCCGCACAGATACCCGGCTGCCTGATTATCAGATCCTACATAAGCATCTACATATTCACTTTCCTTTACCTGTGTATCTACATTAATAATCTTCACACCGGCATCCTTCAATGCCCGAAGTGATGTACTGATTTTTTCCCAGTCAACCGGGCTCAGGAATATAGCATCAATGCCCTCATCAATCATCTCCTGAATCTGCTGGTTCTGAAGATCAGGATCACTTCCCGGATCCTTCGTGATCATCCGATAATCTTCATCTCCAAGTCCTTCTTTTACAGCACTTTCCAAAGTGATAAAATACGGATTCTGCATATCGATGCCACTGAAGCCAAACTTATATTTGACTTCTTCCTCTTCAGATGTATCCTCTTCTCCCTCTGCATCTGTCTCTGTATTCTCATTTGCTGATGCATTATCTTCCGGTGTACCTACTGACTTTTTGCATGCTGCAAGAACAACCAGGCACGCAGCCAGTACGATAATCACGCTCCATGTTCTTTTTTTCATTCTTTCTTCCTCCTAATGTATAACGCTTTAGATATACATGCCTTTTTATTTTACAACATTTCTTTCTACATTTCCAGTAGAACATCGTTTCTACCAGTCTAACAGATTGCAAACAGATTACAGCGCTCACAGCTTGCTTTTTTGCAGGCTCTCTGTTAAAGTTAAATCATCATAATAATACGAAAAGGAGATTCAGTATGGATGAATTTTTCAATCAGCCAGATGATCTTGGTACTGTCACCCTGACTCTGGATAATGACGAAGAACTGGAATGCGATATCATCACTTTCTTCACTGCCGGTGACAATGAATATGTCGCACTGGCACCGCAAGGTGATGAGTTCGACGGCATCGTATATCTTTATCGCTACATCGAACATGATGGCGATGAAGAGCCGGAGCTCATAACGATCGAAAGCGATGAAGAATATGAAATTGCATCTGATGGGTTTGACGAATGGTTAGATAACCTGGAATTCGAAGAATTACCGACTGTGGAGTAATTCATCGACAAAGCGGGAAGGATCCAGATCCTTTCCGTTTTTCATTTTTGCATAGCTTATGATAAGTTTCCGTTTTGCTCTTGTCATCGCCACGTAAAACATACGTCGTTCCTCTTCCAGCTCTGCATCTAGCTTTGCTTTCTTATACGGAATCACGCCCTCGTTACACTGGATCATAAATACGGTATCAAACTCCAAGCCTTTTGCGCCATGCATAGTCATCAGCCATACACCGTCATTTCTTCCAGACTGTCTGTTCTTCTGTCCCAGAAGTGCGGCCGAATACCGTTCAATATAATCTAGCCATTCCTGCATATCTGAATAATCTTTCGCTTTTTCCTGAATCTCTGTCAGCACAGTAAACAGATCTTCTTCACTGATTCTTCGTTCTCTGGCATATTCTTTCAGATAATCATCATACCCGATATGCTTGCGTATGTACTGGATCGCCGCATATGGTGTCTGTCCTTCCATCATACTGAGATCCCATTCAAACTGATCGATCCGGTCTGACATCCAACTCTTATCCATATAAAAGCAACGGATATCCTCAAATGATACCACTGCATTCTCCAGACTGTCTCTGCTGATATATCGAACCGGAGCATTCATGACATCCAAAAATAATCTCCGATCACGTTCTCCCAATGCCAACCTGACATAGCTTATCAGATTTCTTGCAATAAAATGATCGTAAATATTCTGAATGGATTCTTTCGCCTGGAATGGAATCTGATATTCCAGCAAAGTCTCCATCATCACTCTTGCATCATTCGCTGTCCGGTAAAGAACCGCCATATCAGAATGCGGAATGCCTTCCTTTTCTGCCTCTCGAATCTTATCGATCAGATACTTACTCTCTTCTTTTGCATCCTTTACTTCCTGTACATGGATACAGGCACCCTTATCACCGGACGTAACCAGCTTCTTCTTATAGCGTCTGCTGTTATTGGAAATAACCCGAAGAGCTCCATTCACAATATTTCTGCTGGATCTGTAATTCACATCCAGCAATATCGTCTCTGTCTCCGGATAATCCTCACCAAAACCAAGCATGATCTCCGGACTTGCTCCCCTGAAATGATAAATTGACTGATCATCATCTCCCACCACAAACAAATTATTCTCCGGCATGGCAAGCATCCGCACCACTTCATACTGAATCCGATTCACATCTTGAAACTCATCGATCAAAATATAGCGAAACCTCTTCTGCCACTGTTCCAGAATATCCGGTCTTCTGCGGAACAGATCATAACATAGAAGCAGCATATCATCAAAATCAATCTTCCTCATCAGCTTTCTCTGTTTCTCATAGGTCTTGTAAATTCTGGTAAATACTACGCCGTAACGGATAGACTCATATTTTTCAATACTGATCCCGCGGTTCTTTACATTACCAATCTCTGTGATCAAATCTCGTATTTCTTCTTTTTCATCGGATAATTCCGGCTCAAATCCGATCTCCGGCATAGCAAGAATCTGGCGGATCAACTGATACTTTTCTTCCTCTGTCAGGATATTATCTGATGTCAGACGGTATGCCCATTTCAGAATACCAAAATACACTCCGTGAAAGGTTCCAAACGTAACCGGATAGTTCTTCCCTTTGGTATAACCCTGAAACCGCTCTTTCATCTCTCTGGAAGCTGCCCTGGTAAAAGTAATGACCAGAATTTCTTCTGGTCTTACTTTGTAATGCTCTATTAAATACTGTGTTCGTCTGGCAATCGTATATGTTTTGCCAGATCCAGGTCCTGCCAGCACCATGCATGGTCCGTCACCATGCTTTATTGCCCGTTCCTGTGCCTCATTCGGCCCCATGTATTACCTCGTTTCTAACTTCTCAATAGCTTTCTTGATTCGTGCAATGGACTCCTCTTTGCCAAGTACATCCATAATCTCCGTTGCTCCTCCCGGTGTATTCTGCTTACCGGAAATAGCAGTACGGATCGGCCACATTACATAGCCAACTTTCTTCTCGATCTCTCCGGCAAATGCTTTCAGCGTCTCAAACAATGCATCGTTGCTGAAATCTTCCTGCGCTTCCAATACCGGAAGTACGGATTTCAGAAGTTCCAGAGAATTCTCTTCGTTCGTCTTCATCTTCTTATGACAGTACATTGCTGTGTCATACTCCGGAACAGCCTGGAAGAAATCAATCTGATCTTTGATATCCGGCAGAATCTCGATACGAGTCTTCACCAGAGCAGCAATCTTGCGCAGATCATAATCTCCTGTGATCACCTCTTCGATATATGGCTTAGCCAGGTCGAAATATTTTTCAAAATCCATAGCCTTCAGATATTCACCATTCATCCAACGCAGCTTCACAATGTCAAATACTGCCGGGGACTTGCTCATATGGCGATAATCAAATGCTTTTACCAGATCTTCCAGTGAGAAAATCTCCTGATTATCTGTCGGGCACCATCCAAGCAGTGCAACATAGTTCACAATAGCTTCTGATACAAAGCCCTGATCCAGCAAATCTTCGTAAGAAGAATGTCCGCAGCGCTTACTAAGCTTCTTATGATTCTCATCTGTGATCAGCGGACAGTGTACATATACCGGCACATCCCATCCAAACGCTTCATAGAGACGATTATACTTCGGTGCAGAAGAAAGATACTCATTACCTCTTACTACATGTGTAATTCCCATCAGATGGTCATCAATAACATTGGCAAAGTTATAAGTCGGATATCCATCTGACTTAATAAGGATCATATCGTCCAATTCTGCATTCGGCACGGTAATATCTCCATAAATCTCATCATGGAAGGTTGTCGTGCCTTCTGTCGGCATATTAATACGGATAACATATGGCTTTCCTGCTGCAAGGTTCGCTTCAATCTCTTCCTTAGAAAGGTGAAGGCAATGCTTGTCATATACTACAATCTCTGTACCGGACTCTGATACGGTACTCTTCAGCGATTCCAGTCTCTCTTTGTCACAGAAGCAGTAATAAGCATCTCCCTGCTCGATCAACTGCTTGGCATATTTGAGGTACAGACCTGATTTATTACGCTCACTCTGGACGTACGGACCCACACCGCCATCCTTGTCCGGTCCTTCATCGTGAACCAGACCTGTCTTAGCCAGTGTACGATAAATAATCTCAAGTGCTCCTTCTACAAAACGCTCCTGATCTGTATCTTCGATACGAAGGATAAAATCTCCATCCTCATGCTTAGCGATCAGATATGCATACAATGCTGTTCTCAAATTACCCACATGCATTCTTCCTGTCGGACTTGGGGCAAATCTTGTTCTCACTCTACTCATTTCTCTATCTCCGTTTCTTTTATTATTACTTTATTATCTTATCTGTAAACCAGCTTTCATTGTAACAGAGATAGCCGGTTCATTCAAGGTTTTCTGTACAATTCACCATTAGAACTGCCATACACCGGATTATCCGGATGTACTTCAATGTAAAACAGTTCAGAGAGACCATCAAATGCCGAATCGCTGATATCTACGATATTTACAGGTATATACACTTCAAAGACCTCACTACCCAGACTGGTAAATGCCCCACCTGCAATAGCTGTACATCTGCTGTCAGCCGGAATATTCAGTACTCCATCTGTAACTGTAATCCCATCACATCCTACTATTCTTCCATCAACATCACATAGAAACCCATTGATACTGGTCACCGTACCTGCATTCTCATCAGGTTCTTCTGTGTTCGATCCCTCTGTCCTGTCATATGTAACATCACCTTTCGGCGTATCTGGTACTATGACAGCAGTCACATCCGATGCTCTTTCAGACACATTGCTCTGCATCGGCATTGCAACCTCCTTCGCTGCAGTACCCATCTTCTCCTTAAAATTCTTCATCCCTTCCACTGGTATACTGCATGAATATCGTGCTATATCCACATTCATCTTGTTCCATGCATACATATGCAGATCATATGTGGTTGCAGTTGGCACAGTCCACGCTTTTGCGGTTCTGTATTCACCATGTTCCATCATACTGAGCGCATGAATCTTTTCTCCAGATCCCATCAGAAGTGCTACAGTTAACAGTACAGTGGCTCCCTCTCTGATGCTTTTCTTCTGCAAAATATTTTCTTTTATAGTGTCGTCTTTTGTCAAATCATATTCTACCATGTTTTTATTATATTATGGTTACCGCTTCCAGACAACAGTTTTGGAGGTGTCAAAATGACACCTCCAAATAATCGACATTCATGAAATTATAACTATCTAATATTTAATTACATTTTCCAGATATGTGTACAGCTGCAATCGCACCATCCGCTGCAGCGGTAACCACCTGCCGCACACTCTTTACACGAATATCACCGGCCACATATACACCAGTCACGCTTGTCTGCATCTCTTCATCCGCACGGATATATCCATTCTCATCCATATCAAGTATTCCCTGAAAGAGAGCTGAATTCGGAATATTTCCCACAAAACCGAACAGACCGATCATACCATCTTTTGGATCAGCTTCAATCTGCTTCTTCTCTCCGGTCTTGACATTGCGAACAGTCAGTCCCTGCAGGATTCCTGCTCCATGAACCTCTTCTACCACACTGTCCCACAGAAAATCTATCTTAGGATTGGAAAATGCTCTCTCCTGTATAGCCTTCACTGCACGAAGTTTATCTCTTCGGTGGATGATCGTCACCTTTCTCGCAAATCGCGTCAGGTAAATTGCTTCTTCCACCGCAGCATCTCCGCCTCCGGCCACATATACTTCAAGATCTCGGAAAAAATTAGCATCGCAGGTTGCACAATATGAAATACCGCTTCCCCGGTACTTGTCCTCACCTTCACATCCGATTGGACGTGCATGGGCTCCGGCTGCTATGATCACATATCGTCCCTGATAAATCTCTTTTTCACCCTGAAGCTTTTTCACCTCACCATTAAAATCAACCGACTGGATCTGATCTCTCACCCGCACTGAGCCAAAACGTTCTGCCTGCGCCGACATCCGCTTGATCAATGAAGCGCCGCTCTCGCCTTCCGGCATCTGTCCAGGATAATTCTCAATCTCATCCGTGACTGCAATCTGCCCGCCATCGGCTCCTTTTTCAATTAACAGTACTGACAGCCCGCTTCTGCCGGCATACAAAGCTGCTGACAGCCCGGCAGGACCTGCCCCCAGATTCATTACATCATATATCATATTCATACTGTGTCCCTGTTTTTTTATTTTTATACGTTAATCTCTGCTTTTACACCAAGAATGCCTTTATTCTCTTCCAATAATGGTCGAATCACCCTGGTCAGATACTGATCTACCTGAACAGATGCACGTCCTGTGTATTTAGTCGGATCCATGGTCTTCTTCAGTTCATCCAGTGTCAGATTGAATGCAGGATCTGCTGCGATCAGTTCCAGAAGATTGTTATCCTTTCCTTCTACCTTGACATTACGTCCTGCTTCCATAGACAGCTCACGGATACGTTCATGCAGCTCCTGTCTGTCTCCGCCGGCCTTAACAGCATCCATCATTATATTCTCCGTAGCCATGAATGGAAGCTCAGCCATCAGACGCTTCTCGATAACCTTTGGATATACCACCAGTCCGTCTACAACATTCAGGCACAGATCCAAAATACCGTCAATCGCAAGGAACCCTTCCGGTACGCTCAGTCTCTTATTTGCAGAGTCATCCAGAGTACGCTCAAACCACTGTGTAGCAGATGTGATCGCCGGATTCAATGCATCAATCATCACATATCTTGACAGAGATGCAATTCTCTCGCTACGCATTGGGTTTCTCTTATATGCCATTGCTGAGGAACCGATCTGGCTCTTTTCAAATGGCTCTTCTACCTCCTTCAGATGCTGCAGAAGGCGGATATCATTAGAAAACTTATGGGCACTTGCCGCAATACCTGCCAGCACATTCAGTACACGAGTATCCACCTTACGGGAATAGGTCTGACCGGATACCGGGTAGCACTGTTTGAATCCCATCTTCGCAGCGATCATCGGATCGATCTTATCAATTGTCTCCTGATCTCCATCAAAAAGTTCCAGGAAGCTTGCCTGTGTACCTGTCGTTCCCTTGGAACCAAGCAGCTTCAGCGTGCTCAGTACATAGTCCAGATCTTCCAGGTCCATAGAGAATTCCTGAATCCAGAGAGTTGCTCTCTTACCAACTGTTGTCGGCTGCGCCGGCTGGAAATGAGTAAACGCCAGTGTTGGCTGGTCTTTATACTTATCCGCAAAATCTGCCAGCTCTGCAATCACATTCACCAGCTTGGTGCGCACCAGCTGCAGTGCTTCATGCATCACGATAATATCGGTATTATCCCCTACATAACAGGAAGTTGCTCCCAGGTGAATGATTCCCTTTGCCTTCGGGCACTGCTGCCCATATGCATATACATGTGACATTACGTCATGACGTACCTTCTTTTCTCTCTCTTTTGCCACTTCGTAATTGATGTCCTCTGCATGCTCCTTCAGCTCTGCAATCTGCTCATCCGTAATATCCAGACCCAATTCTTTCTCGGTTTCTGCCAATGCAATCCATAATCTTCTCCAGGTACGGAACTTCATATCCGGTGAAAAAATGTACTGCATCTCCTTGCTTGCATATCGCTCTGATAATGGACTGCGGTATCTGTCGTTACTCATCATATTTCCTCCTCGTTAATCAAATGCGTGTGAGATATCCCCATCCGGCACTTCCATCGGATAATTACCAGTGAAGCAGGCATCACAATATCCCAGATCTCCCACCATTTCTTTTAATTTATCTACTTCCATATAACCAAGCGAATCTGCGCCGATCAGCTCTCTGATCTGCTCGGTTGTATGAGAATGAGCTATTAACTGTTCATTGGACGGTACATCGGTTCCGAAATAACACGGATAAAGGAACGGCGGTGAGCTTATCCTTACATGTACCTCCTGTGCTCCGGCTTTCTTTAACATCCGGATAATATTAGCACAAGTCGTACCTCGCACAATGGAATCGTCTACCATAACGATCCTTTTATCCTTTACGACTTCCTCTATGACATTCAGTTTAATCTTTACGCTGGACTCACGTTCATTCTGCGTCGGCTTGATAAATGTACGTCCTACGTAACTGTTCTTGTGAAATGCCATACCGTACGGAATACCGGAAGCCTCCGAATATCCCTTGGCTGCCACCAGACCGGAGTCCGGAACGCCTACTACCAGATCAGCCTCTACCGGATAGGACTGTGCCAGTGCCTTGCCGGCAATGATCCGTGAATGATAAACATTCACCTGATCAATGGTACTGTCTGTTCTCGCAAAATAAATATATTCAAATATACATCTGGCATGCTTAGCCGGATCGATTGCCATACTCATATCAGACTGGATACCCTTCTTCGTAAATGTAACAATCTCACCAGGTTCTACATCCCGCACAAATTCGCCGCCAACAGCAGCGATCGCACAGCTCTCGGATGCAAGAAAATATGTATCGTCTCTTTTACCGATGCAGAGCGGTTTCAATCCAAATGGATCTCTGGCTCCGATCATCTTACGTGGCGATGTAACCACCAGTGCATAGGCACCTTTGATCTTCCCCATCGCATTGCGGACAGCTGCTTCCGCAGTTCCTGCTTTCAGACGTTCTCTGGCAATATGGTATGCGATTACTTCTGAATCAATGGTCGTCTGAAAGATCGCTCCTGTGCGCTCCAGTTCATGACGCAGCTCAATCGCATTGGTCAGATTACCATTATGCGCAATTGCCAGTACACCTTTCACATAATTGATAACCAGAGGCATCGCATTCTCTGCCTTCGATGCTCCTGCTGTTGAATACCGCACATGGCCAACCCCCAGATTGCCATTTAACGCATGCAGAGATTCACTGTCGAACACTTCATTCACAAGCCCCAATCCCTTCTTGAAGTGTACCTTCCGTTCTCCATTTGTATCCGTTACCGCGATACCACAGCTCTCCTGTCCTCTGTGCTGCAACGCAAAAAGCCCATAATATATTGTTGGGGCAACATCGCCTCCACTCATATCATAGGCTCCAAATACACCGCACTCTTCTCCAAGACCTGTTGTAATCTTCTCAAATTTATCCATGAATGTTCGTCTCCTTATATCATATTAATATTCATAGTTCAACACTCAATGACATACATGATTATAATATAGCGTATTCGAAAAATCAATTATCAATTATCCGTTCTCCGATACTCACGCTTCCACTTTTCCAAAACCTGCGCTTCAATATCCAGATCTGCCTGCTGCAAGGCTTCTTTCATATCTTCTTTCAGTTCACTGTTCAGATTCAGATATGTCTGCTCTTTGGACAGCATTTTCCCATAAGCATCCTCCGGCAAATATCTGTAACAGCAATAAAGGTACGGTTTTAAAATAGAAGCATCCGGATTCACCTCATAAGCTCTCTCATACATATGTGCAGCTTCTTCATACAGAAACATCTTGCCATATGCCGCACCAAGGCAGCTGTATACTTTGCTGTAGAATTCTTTGCCAATGGACTCATCCCAGTCCTTGTTCACAATAGACTGATACACAAGAATCGCAGATGCAGTCTCACCGGAATTCAATAGATTATCTGCTTTGTATTTCTCGCGTTCTACTTCGTTCTGATTCTTCAAATGTTCCAGTACATTGTGAATCTTGGTGATCTCCGCTGCAGAATAAATCGCAGCATGACTCAGCACCGTCAGCAGGAACTGTTCTGTCGTGCAGTTCTGATCTAACAATACCCTGAGTTCTGCAGCGAGATCGTCTAATTCCAGTTCCTCTTCCAGCCAGTCACACAGCTTTTTATTGATGATCGTATAATCGATCAGATACAGATTATTGCAGAAATAATAGCAGAGTTCTTCTATGGTATAGATATGCATATGAATTCTGGTGATTTCATATGGATGCTTTGCTTTTTTTCTATGACAAAGAATTAAACTGCCCATGACTTCCTCCTAAATGTATGATCTTCTCTACCTGAAAATCCGATGCCGGATAAAATTCTCCGAATCCGATATCCTTAAAAATGATCTTGCAGGTACGTTCGTCCAAAAAGATGGTCTCAATCTGAAGCCGGAGCGCATAATCTCTCCTGCTTTTAAGCCCTTTCAACGAGACAGTCTCCGCCTCTAATTCTCCGGTTGCCAGCGATTCAATATGAATCTCAATATCCGAAGTATCTTCCAGAAGCACCTCCCACTGTCCGTCGGATTCATACCAGTGGCTTCCCCACTGCACGATCGGATACCAGCCCTCCTTACCGTGTACCCGCATACGCAGACACACCTGTTCCATCATCTTGCTGTCATCCAGATAAACCGGGATTTCATCCTCTTCTCTGGTCTGATGCCACGCATGATAGCAGGCACCTTTACTATATAAATTATTACCGATAAATGCACGCCGTCCGTTACACAGTACCTTCAGGGATAACGGATACCAGTTATTCTCAAAGCCTTCCCCTGTCAGGAATACAGAAGACACGACTTTTTTCTCAAATACACTCTGGATAAATGCACGGAACCGTTCATCGGCATCCTTTGCCTTATCCACATTCAGTACCGGGTAAACCGCCGCCAGCTCTTTCATTTGTGCATTTGCCACCTGATCTACGGTTACAAACATATCTGCGCCTCTGCCGCTGACCGTCTTTAACTTCCGCAGCATATAAGCACGGATCTCATTGCGGTCACAGTAAAACAATGCGGCCTCATACTGCCAAAGTTCCTTGGGCTGATAAAACATATAATGGCAGAAGCTCTCTTTGAAGTCCTGAACTGCTATATTCTCCTTTGGAATCCCCAGAAATCTTCCCATACCTTTCAACATCTTACTGATATCAATATCTGTCTTCGGAACGGAGAATGTAATCCGCTCTATATTTTCAAACCGTTCCAGAGCAAGCTGAAGATACTTGGCCAGAAGCCATACTCCATCCTTAACCTGTCCGCCTATCTTAACTTTTTCCTGTTTGACTGCTTTGGTATAAAGATCAGATACCGTGCATTTTTCTTCCACCGATGCAAGCTGTACAGCATCCTTTCCATATACCCATTCATCCTGTAATTTACCTAGGATCATCGGAATCTGAAAATTATCCACTGACACTTCCAGTGTCTCCGGCTCATGCTTTTCCGGTTCGTAATAACTGATCTGGCAAAATTTCTCATTCAATTCTATTCCAAGTATTTTATCTGCTCTCACCTGTTACCTCCTGCTGCCTGTCTTGCCGAAGATCCGTTCAGCCAGATATGCTTCCTGTTCATACTCGATCATTGCCTGTTTCTTTCTTGCAGGTGCCATACCCGCCATAGCATTCAACTTGCCATATTTACCAATCTCTGGCACCTTCCGTTCCTGTTTCAGCACCTCTTCCGGATCCGTATAGGACTTCTTGCCACTTGTCTCACAGAATGAATAGCGAACCTGTTCATCCTGGAATAACACGAAGCTTTTCACGTAGATATTCTCATATACCGGCATCAGACTCTCTGTCTGGTAGCCAAGATCTTCCACATCACCGCGGCGCATCTTATACGTAATACGCACTCTGCCTCCATGGGATGCCTGGAAACTCACCATAGTTTTATCGTAAATCTGTGCCTCTCTGAGCCACGACTCCTCGTATTCCATATAGAACGGAAATACCAGCTGACGCTCACACATTTCCCGTAGGAAACGATGCAGGATCTCTCCCTCTTCCTCTCCATACTCTTTTCCGGCAAAACGTTTCAGCAGAGCCACTTTACAGATATCTGCCAGATCCTCATCATTTTTCTCTTCATTCATAATGATATCAAAGATGGAGGCACCTACGCTTCTTCCATACACTACATATTCCCTGCTCACATAAGCAAGGTATGCCTGATTCAGGCGGAAATATGGATTTCCATTAAGATATTCCGTGTAGAACCACAGTAATAATCAGCAAGATAGGTCAGTGTCATTTTATCATACTGCTGTCTCTTAAAAAGCTCATAGCTCAGATACAGCATAAATTCGTCTTCATCATAATCCTCTTCACGGATCGTCTTACTACACAGACGAAATACCTCTTTTTCATCAAAAGCCCTGATACCATTCTTCCGGATATTTTCAAAATTCACTTCCAGTTTATTATTCTCTGCACCCCAGTTGGAAATTCTGGACATGTATTTCTTGCACATTTCCAGATAACGTGGTTCATAGAACAGACGCTTCGTCTCAAATGCAATGGAATCCGTATGATATCCTCCATCCATGGTCTGCCAGATAATCCTTGCTTCCTTATCGTACAGATAAACGATCATACCATCCGGTCTGTACGGAATTCTCTGCTTTACTGTACCATCCTTTTCAATGACCAGGGCACATTTCAGATTATGCACCTTAGTCTTCACCAGATATGCATGGCAGATATCACGCATAGCTTCCAGACGTTCTCCGGTCATCTCTTCCTCTGTACAGAACTTCTTATAAATCACCTTCAGCGATTCCGTAATATGACGCTTCATAAGCTGTTCCCATGCAAACGCCACCATCTGCTCCCGGTAGCTGATATACAGATCACTGGCATTCTCTTCATAAGTGATCAGATTCGCATAAAGCAGTGCTGCTTTTTTATAATTCAGTGTGTTACCATGCATAAAATACAGAAAGATAGACTTCGGCAATGCTTCTCTCACATCATCTTCTTCAATCGTAGACATATAATACTCATAAAGCTGTGCAATCTTAAATCCTTCATTAACCGCTCTCTGATACCATACAAAATAACGGTTATCCAGCTTATTGCCCTTGATGAGCAGCGTACAGATTGCATTCAGGATCATCGGTTCTGCATAAAGCTTATATAACCGTTCCAGAATATGAAACAGAAATTCACTGTAATTTTTCTGCTGGCTGGCAAGATTAGCCACATACATGGCCATTTCTCTGGAAATCAGGCGATATTTTGATGCAAAATTCAATACCATCATCTCGAACTGTCCAAGCTTCTTCAAAAGCAGGCTCTTCTCTTCATAACACTGAAATGCTTCTAACAGAAATAAGACTCCATTGGTCCGATAATTCTGATAATGCTGTTCCAGTGCCGCCAGACGTCTGCCCTTGTCCCGATACTGTGGGTCAATATCCAGAAGCATCAACAGAAGCATGGTCGAATCCTGCTGTCTGAGATAAATCTTACCAACCTCATCTATCACACGATCCATATGACTTCCATGTCCACGCACCAATGCCGTCAGATACAGATAGTAAGCATTCACCTTCGGATTCTTACCGATCGCAAACCGGTTATAATTATAATTCTCCAGAATCCACTTGGCATCTTCGATCTGATTGCCATGAATATATACATGTGCCTGAAATAACTGAAGATACTCATCCAGCGGATCGATCTGACGCATCTTCTTCACCTTATCCACAGCACTCTCTGTCCATTTATCCAACGTCATGCGGCCTGCCACACAGGAAACATGTTCCTTTACTACTTGTGCCATCAAAAATTCGATCTCTCGATGATTCTCATCATAGGAGCCATTCTGCATAACCTCCACATCATAACTCAGAATCTCATACGGAGTGATCAGATGGATCTTACCAAAGTTACGTCCTGCATGCAGGCCGTCCGGCTTCACAAGAAAATCTACCTGGTATACATTGCCCACAAAATCGTCTGTCGTAAAACGGTTGCGGCTGACGCTTAAGAATTCACCCTCTGTCTGGATCTGAACCGGCATATATCCCCAGGTATTCTTGATCACTGTCAGCGTCTGCTTGGTAATCTCCTTCACGTCCTGAAACAGCATACCTTCCCCCGGAAGTGTCAGGAAAATGCATTCTTTCTGTTTAATACCTACCAGAAACTCTTCCATAGCAGCTTCATCCAGAGACCATTTGCGCATATTATCATATAAATAAAAGATACGCTTATCCTCGTATTTTAACACTTCATAAAATTCACGGGAACGGAATAACTTCAATGCTTCTGTATAATCCTTAACCGCCAGTCTTCGGAAATCATCCGTATTCTGCACCTTACCGTAATTCGTCATTACATAAGGTTTCTCTATCAATGCTGTAAACGGAATCGTATATTCTCCTCCGGTACACACAACGGTAAATGTGCCCTGCTCCACATGTCCCGGCAGCAGTCCTCTGCCATCATATTCAAATTCTACTCTTACCGGATTCCCTTCAAATCCCTGTTCCAGACAACGCATACGAAAAGAAGACGAGTATACCAGCCCTCTGATAGAGCCTTCCCCTCGATTCTTGATCATGAAATATCCCTTATAAACTTCCCCTTCACCAATGGTGAGAATCAGGCTTGTATCCGGAAAGACAACCTGCGGCTGCGCCAGTTGAAAATCTCCTTTTGAAAACTTTTTAATTTTATTTTTCAAGCCATCCACCTCTTCTTGCATTGCTTTTTTCTTTAAACATACTATAATGAAGTATAGCATTGTTTCATGTTTAAAGGCAATACCAACCACAAAATATAGGAGATTATTATGTCTGAGAAGAATATTCAGCAGGATCGTCCTGCTTTTCACGGAAGTGATATCGAACAAATCGAACAATATTATAAGATTCCTGCAGAAAGTATTATCAAATTTGGTGCTAATGTGAACCCATTAGGACTTTCTGCTACATTAAAGAAAGACCTGGCTGAACATCTGGATGTGATCACCAGTTATCCGGACCGCGATTACAAAGAACTCCGTTCTGCAATTGCGGATTACTGTGGTGTCAAGATGGAACACGTTGTAACCGGCAATGGTTCCACCGAACTGATCTCTCTGCTGATCAGTGAACGAAATGCCAGACATGCTATGGTCATCGGACCAACCTATTCTGAATATGAACGGGAGCTTTCACTCACAGGTGGACGCATTTCCGAATACAATCTTTCTGAAGAACATGACTTTCATCTGGATATTGATGATTTTGCCAAAGCTCTGGCTGATGACGTAGATTTTGTGATTCTGTGTAATCCTAATAATCCTACTTCCTCAGCTATGAAAAAAGACGAGCTTCGCTCTCTTCTTGAGCTCTGTAATTCAAGAGATATTTTCGTAATGATCGATGAGACCTATGTAGAATTTGCTCCAGATGTGTCCGAAATTACCGCCATGCCGTTAGCAGCTACTTACGATAATCTGATGATCCTGCGCGGTGTATCCAAGTTCTATGCAGCTCCGGGACTCCGTCTGGGCTACGGTGTCACAAGTAACCAGGCTTTCCTGGATACACTGAAAGAACACCAGAACCCATGGAGTCTGAACAGTCTGGGCGCTTATGCAGGCGTGCGCATGTTGCAGGACAAAGATTTTATTCAGAAAACGCGTTCCCTGATCCTTTCCGAACGGGAACGTATTCTCAATGAACTGAATTCTTTCCGTTACGCTAAGGCATATCCGGCATACGCCAATTTCATTCTGGTTAAGATACTCCGGGATGACCTGACATCTTTTGATATCTTTGATCAGGCAATCCGCCATGGCATGATGATCCGCGACTGTTCATCGTTTGAAGGACTGCCGGGCGAATATATCCGTTTCTGCATCATGCTTCCAGAAGATAACACAAGACTGCTTCACTGTCTTGCCAAATCACTGGCATAGCGATTATAAAATGTCAATAGCAGCCGTTTCGCATTTACTTCTCGAAACGACTGCTATTTTATCTAATTTATCCAATCTTACGAAGATCATTATTAGCTCCCACTAATATCAGGATCATATCTTTCTTCAGTTTTTCATCCGGATCGGGATTCACCTCTACCTGACTATTCCACTTAATCCCAACCACAATCACTCCATATTTTTTACGTATATCCAGCTCTTTCAGGCTCTTGCCTATCCATGCTTTCGGCACTTCTGATTCCGCAATACTGTAATCTGGCGACAGCGCAATCCAATCCGCAAAGCTTGCCTTCATTAGATTTCTTGCAAGCTTGATTCCTATTTCCTTTTCCGGGGAAATCACAGCATCTGCTCCAATCTTCTTAAGTATCTCTGCATGCCTTTCGTTCTTTGTCTTGACTACAACATACGGAACACCAATTTCCTTACAGATAACAGTCGCCATAATACTTGCTTCCAGATTAACCGATTCCGCAATGACCACACCGTCCAGATTACGGGTTCCGAGTGAATAGATAAAATCCGGATCACCAAAATCTGCCTGCATAGCATAAGATACGGAATCCGCAATGTGCTCTACCCGCTCCATATCCTTATCCACTGCTATTACTTCACAGCCCAGTCTCTGCAATTCCACAGCCACACTTTCGCCAAACTTTCCTACTCCAAATACTGCAAATTGTTTGTTCATCATTATCCTCCACGTATTATCCGATCATTATCCTCTCTGACGGCAGCGTTCTCAACTTTTCCTTCAAATTTACTTTTCCCGCAAATAAAAGTGCAATTGTCATAGGACCGACTCTTCCAATGTACATCAGGATCATCAGAACGATCTTACTTCCCGTATGTAATTTCGTCGTAAGATCTGCTGTCAGTCCAACTGTCGCAAATGCGGATGCCGTCTCATACATAATCCGTTGAAACCCTATATTATCAGGCTCAATCACTGCAATCGCCGTAGTTCCAATAATATATACTCCAAGTGCCAGCATGATCGCTACAAATCCCACTCGAAAATTGTTCTCGTCAATCTTTCTTCCAAAGCATTCAATATCATGACCACCACGTAGCATCGTAAGAAATGCTAAGAAAAGCATGGCAAATGTCGTTGTTTTTAATCCACCTGCGGTTCCGCCCGGAGAAGCCCCGATAAACATCAGGATCGTACTGAGAAATCCTGTTTCTTCATGCATTCCCGCCTGTGGAAACGTAAAGAATCCTGCTGTTCTTGTCGTTACCGACTGAAATGCAGAAGCCATAAACTTCTGTCCGATACTTAAGTTGCCAATCGTATCCGGATTATTATATTCCAATATAAATGTCAGGATCGTTCCCAATAAGAAAAGCACCAGTGAGGTGACCAATACTATCTTTGTATGAAGTCTCAGTCTTGTAAACCACCATTTCCGCGGCACTTCATGTCGCCGGATTCTCTTGCCATTGTCTACCACATCATACCATACGGTAAAGCCGATTCCGCCAAGCGTAATCAGAAGCATAGTAGTAATATTAATCAATGGATTCGTCACATATTTTGCAAGACTGTCTTCTCCAAGAATATCAATTCCGGCATTACAGAATGCTGAAACAGAATGAAACACACCATACCAGACTCCTTTTAGCAATCCAAAGTCCGGCACAAACTGAATTGCATACAATACCGCTCCTGCGCCCTCGACAACCAGTGTTCCAAGAAGTATCCTCCTGACCATCCCCACCAGTCCGCCAAGCGAATCCATGTTGTAAGTCTCCTGAATCACAATACGTTCTTTCAGAGTAATCTTGCGACGCATAATCATAAAAAAAGCAGCTACACATGCTACAATTCCCAATCCACCAATCTGGATCAGTAAAAGAAGCACCACTTTTCCAACAATCGTAAACTGATACTTCGGGACAATTGTGATAAGCCCTGTCACACAAACAGATGTCGTAGATGTAAACAACGCATCTAAGAAGCTGATCGGCTTCTCGTTACAGATTGGAAGCCACAAAAGCACAGCACCAATAAGAATTACCCCCAGGAACCCAACTGCCAATATTTTCATCGTATTCCATCTGAGATTTTTCTTTCCCTCTTGTCTCATTCATTTTTCCCTTCACAATAATATCCTATACAATTCCTGATTGAGCCAGAGACTGTATAGGATATTTTCAGCTTATTCTATATAGGACTATCTTTTCAGGATCACAGCCACCATGACGAGTTCTTCCTTACCATTGTTCTTCAGACCATGTCCATGTCCGTCTTCACAATAAGTCACATCACCTGCTTCCACTGCCACCGCTTCACCATCTTCTTCGTACATTCCGGTTCCCTCAAGAATGTAATACATCTCAGCTTCACCGTGATGCTCATGATGACCGATCTCACAGTTTGGCTTCAAAGTGATCCGATTCAGCAAACCGCAATGTTCACCGCGCTGTTCAGGCGTAATCAACTCTTCTTTCATGATAAATCCCGCACCGCCATTTACATGCTCTGCTATCTTTGTTACTCTGTCCTTAGCTGTTGTTTTAAGCATCTTCTCCATTGTGCTCTTCCTCCTCTCGTGTACTTTTGATTATACACGAATCCATTCTGTAATTCAACTTAGAAGCCTGTCTGTCAGACTATTCTGAAAATCATATGCCATCGGTCTCTCTGCATAAGCTTAATGAAAATAATGTGCACCAATCTGATAGCCATATCCTCCCTGGTCAAAATACAGGCAGTCACCGATCGGATTCTCTCCGGCAAGTGCTGCTTCCGCCGCCTGCATAGCCGATTCCGTATATCCATCCGTACTACGCACTCTGTCCAGCCATCCGCTTCCTGCCGGGCAGAACTGCCCCGGCTGATAAATCACTTCCTCCATGGTATCTGGATATGCTTCATTTGCCATACGATTCAATACCACAGCCCCCACTGCTACCTGTCCAGTAAAAGACTGGTTGCCGGCTTCACAGAAAATAATGGAAGCCAGAAGTTCCTCAGCTCTCTCTTCTTCTTTTAGTGTTTCTTCTATCTTTGATGTAAGCTTTGTCTGTAACTCGGTCTGAATTTTGTTTTTCTTAATACACTCTATTCCAGGCGCACTTTTGACAACCTGCCCGACAGTTAGAATTGCTGTGCTCTCCGGTGTACCTATTTGGTCAATCTCTGCCGCCTGGCTGCTAAACCCTATGCTTAGTGCCACGATCACTGCTAACGCCATACGCCATCTGCAATTATTTAATTTAAACATAATAAAATGATGCCCTCCTGTTACATATTTTATTTTGTTAATAAAGTATACTCATTTTTTTCGAGTTTATTACATTTATTACAAAATTGTTACATGCGATAACGAGGGCATCATAACATCTTTACTTATTCAATTCAATTACAGATGCATTCCAGAACTGGTAAAAATTGACTGGCTTGCTATAATTTTGCAATATCAATCAATGTCAGTTTCTGAATATCTGTGTTCTCCAGACTGGTGATCAGTGCCTTGGCTGTATCAATCGCAGTCAGTACATTGACTCCTGTCTCAATTGCGCTTCTGCGAATCACAAATCCATCCTTAGAGTGCTCTACTCCCTGTGGCGGTGTATCGATAACCAGATCGATCTTGTGTCCAAGGATCAGATCCATCAGGTTCGGAGATTCCTGTTCGATCTTATTGACAGCAATTGCCTTTACTCCGGCATTCTTCAGAGTCTCTGCTGTTCCTGCCGTAGCAAAAATTTTATATCCGATATTAGCAAATCTGCGTCCGATCTCAACAGCTTCTTCTTTATCTTCATCCTTTACTGTCATGATCATATTCTTAAACTTCGGAAGCTTGATTCCTGCACCAAGGAATGCCTTGTACAATGCCTCATCAAATGTCTTTGCAATACCCAGACACTCTCCGGTAGACTTCATCTCTGGTCCAAGGCTGATATCTGCATCACGGATCTTCTCAAAGGAGAATACAGGCATCTTCACTGCAAAGTAATCTGCTTCCGGCTGCAATCCCGGTGTATATCCAAGATCTTTGATCTTCTGTCCCATAATAACTTTTGATGCAAGCGGAACAATCGGAATACCGGTAACCTTACTGATATACGGTACGGTACGGCTGGATCTCGGGTTCACCTCAATTACATACACATCTTCTCCACATACAATGAACTGGATGTTAATCAGACCGATTACGTGCAGAGACTGTGCGAGTCTCTTTGTATACTCTTCAATCGTCTTCTTTGTCTTCTCTGTAATACTCTTTGCAGGATATACAGAAATACTGTCTCCGGAATGGATACCTGCTCTCTCAATATGTTCCATGATACCAGGGATCAGGATATCTTCGCCATCGCATACGGCATCAACCTCAATTTCCTTGCCTTGTAGATATTTATCTACCAGGATTGGATGATCCTGTGCGATACGGTTAATAATACCAATAAATTCATCCACATCGTGATCATCAATTGCAATCTGCATACCCTGTCCGCCAAGTACGTAAGACGGTCTTACCAGAACCGGGTATCCCAGACGGTTCGCAACTTCTTTTGCTTCCTCCGCTGTAAATACAGTACCGCCGGTCGGTCTCGGGATTTCACACTTCTCAAGGATCTCATCGAAGAGCTCTCTGTCCTCTGCTGCATCTACGTTCTCAGCAGATGTACCAAGGATCGGCACGCCCATCTTCATCAGAGACTCTGTCAGCTTGATCGCTGTCTGTCCACCAAACTGTACTACTGCTCCGTCCGGTTTTTCAAGATCTACAATGCTTTCTACATCTTCCGGTGTCAGAGGCTCAAAATACAGCTTGTCTGCAATATCAAAGTCTGTACTTACCGTCTCCGGGTTATTATTTACGATAATTGTTTCATAGCCTTCTTTTGCAAATGCC
>OGCM01002038.1_pt1 | contig 20510 bp, 21 predicted proteins | sample 1570151 | NCBI WGS metagenome assembly OGCM01 (sample SAMEA4370582, study PRJEB24528) | human gut metagenome
CTCAAACCAGAGACCAAATTTCATGCCGAGCGCCTCTACTTTTGCGGACAATCCTGCGATACCATCCGGTAACAGCTCTTTGTTAGGTGTCCAGTCACCGAGTCCGGCAAAGGAATTTCTCCGTGCCCCGAACCATCCATCATCCAGTACGAATAGTTCTACACCACAGTCTTTGGCACGTCTGGCAATATCCAACAGTTTCTCTTCCGTAAAGTCAAAATAAGTTGCTTCCCAGTTATTGATCAGGATCGGACGCGGTCTGTCGCGCCAGTATCCTCTGGCAAGGCGCTTCTGATACAGCTTATGGAAGGTCTGGCTTAAGTGGTTTAATCCGCAGGAGGTGTAGACCATGACAGCTTCAGGTGTCTGAAAGTCAGCACCAGGGGAAAGTTTCCAGTCAAAAGTATCCGGATGAATACCCATCAGGATTCGTGTAACGCTCTGGTTATCTACTTCTGCCTGTGCAAGAAAATTACCACTGTATACCAGGCTGAATCCAATGGCTTCGCCCTGGAGTTCATCGGTATGCGGTCGTTTTAAGATCACAAATGGATTGTGCTCATGGGAAGAAGCACCACGTGTGCTGCCAATGGAAGTGATGCCCGGAACCAGTTCGCGGGTATGAAGATAACGCTCTCTGCCCCATGCACCGGAGAACTGCATCCACTGATAATTGGAATCAGGAAGATCCAGAGAAAGGCTCATGGCGCGGCCAAGGTGCAGAATTTCCGTCCCCTGATTGACAAAATGTACACTGCGGGCGATAATGCCACCCTGATTGAAAATGGTATAAAGAAGTTCTGCCATCAGTCCGGTCACCGGATCTTTTAATACCAAAAACAAAGTCATTGCTTCGGAATCATCTTCGGTGTAAGTGGCAGGAAGCCCCGGAAGATGCGGTTTGCCGTGTTCAATGCGGTATCCCTTATATTGAAAATCTGACAGATGACTGCCATTTTCCTGGATCACTTCTACTGCCGGCTCACGGAAATCAGAAGTGCCGTATACCGGATATTCCTGTTTTAGATGTTCCAGACACATGGTGTTCAGTTCCTCGGAATAGTATGCAGAATTGGTGCGGTAGCAAGTCTCTAAGAGATGCGAGAAATCTTCCCGGTCTCGGATTGCTGCACCGAAATATAACTGTCCTATCTGACCATTTGGCAGAATCATCATAAGGTAACTGATGTCGTTGTTATATAAGTGAAAAATACCTGTTGATTTGTGAAATGTAATGTTCATAAGCATGTCCTCCATATGTAGGTTTATTATACTTGATTTGATATGCAAATAAAAGAATGTAATACTTTGTATTTTTATACAGATATGGTAAGATAGAACGAATGGCATTAGATTAAAGAAATAACAGGAGGAATGAGACGATATGAAGACAAAGAATGCTGTATTATTATTCACAGCAGCATTTATATGGGGAACTGCGTTTGTGGCGCAGAGCGTAGGCATGGAATATCTCGGACCGTTTGGCTTCAACGGAATCCGTAATTTTGTCGGAAGTCTGGCATTGCTTCCGTGCATTTTCTTATTAAATAAAATCAATCGCAGATCAGAAGCAGTAGAACAGAACGAACCGCAGAGAGACAGAAAAGTATTGTGGATCGGAGGGATTTGCTGTGGGTTGTGCCTGTTTGTGGCAAGTACCCTGCAGCAGATTGGTATGCAGTATACCAGTGTGGGAAAATGTGGATTTATTACCGCTTTTTATATTGTACTTGTGCCGGTATTTGGTATTTTCTTAAAGAAGAAAGTTGGATGGAAAGTCTGGATGGCAGTAGCGCTTGCAGTGGTGGGACTGTATTTTTTATGTATCACAGACGGATTCTCATTAGGAAAAGGTGATATCTATATCTTTTTGTGCGCAGTAGTATATACGATGCATATTTTGGTTATTGATCATTTTGCACCAAAGACGGACAATGTGAAAATGTCCTGTATCCAGTTTATGGTAGTAGGTGTGCTGTCGGTACCATTTATGCTGATACTGGAAACCGTGACTTTTGATGCAGTGATCAAAACGGCGGGACCGATCCTTTATGCCGGTGTTATGTCCAGTGGTGTTGCATATACAGTTCAGATCATTGGACAGAAAGGTATGAATCCGGCAGTGGCGTCATTGATCTTAAGCCTGGAATCCAGCATTTCCGTACTTTCAGGATGGGTGCTCCTCGGGCAGACGCTGACAGCAAGAGAAGGAATTGGCTGTGTGTTGATGTTTGTGGCAATCATACTTGCACAGATTCCGACCAAAAATACAGAAAGAAAATGTATAGACAATTGCGTTGAAATATAAAAAAAGAAAAAAAGTTCTTACAAAACAAACAAAAATCTGCTAATATAGTATATAAAGGCGGAAACTGGAATTTTCTGTCTGAAACTAATGGATATATAGAAAGGATATCAGTTGAAACATAGCAGAAAGGAGAATTAGAATGTTTGAGATAGGAACGTATATTGTATGTGGTCAGCATGGTGTGTGCAGAGTGGAAGACATTGGGAAACTAAAATTGTCAGAGGCTTCAGGCAATAAGGATTATTATACGTTATCTCAGGTGTATTCTCGTGGAGGCGTATTGTATGTTCCGGCTGACAGTGATAAGATTATCATGCGTCCGGTTATTACGAAAGAGGAAGCAGAAGATCTGATCGCCCATATGACAGAGATCGATCCGATTCAGATAGACAATGAAAAGCGTAAGGACGATATATTTAAACAGGCATTTAAGACCTGTGACAACAGAGAATGGGTAAAGATACTCAAGACTCTGTATGCCAGAAAGCAGCTGCGGCTGTCGAAGGGAAAGAAGGTTACAGCAAGTGATGAGCGTTTTCTGCGCACTGCGGAGGACAATCTTTACGGCGAACTGGCAATCTCTCTCGGTATTGACCGCAAAGCGGTGGAAGGCTACATTATAGATAAGATAGAGGTTCAGTAAATGAGATTTGTAATTCAGAGAGTAACACATGCAGATGTAAAAGTAGACGGAGAGACGATTGGTGAGATCGGGAAAGGGTTCATGGTATTGATCGGAGTGGCTGACTCCGATACTAAGGAGATTGCAGATAAGATGATCAAGAAGATGATCGGTCTGCGTATATTTGAAGATGAGGAGGGCAAGACCAACCTGTCGCTGGATGCGGTAGGCGGAAGCCTGCTTCTGATATCACAGTTTACATTGTATGCTAACTGTAAAAAGGGTAACCGTCCAAGCTTCATCGAAGCAGGTAAGCCGGATATGGCTAATGAGATGTATGAATACATCATTGCCAAATGTAAAGAATCTGTAGAGACAGTAGAAAAAGGGAGCTTTGGCGCGGACATGAAAGTCAGCCTGACCAATGACGGACCATTCACGATTGTGTTGGATTCGGATCGGTTATAGATTAGACATAAAGTTTCAAACAAATTCATAAAGAATATAAGTGTTGCACAGACGGCACATGCAGATATGGTTCATCGGTAGAACGCCGGCTTCCCAAGCCGGAGAGGCGGGTTCGACTCCCGTTATCTGCTGTCGAAACCCGCCTATTTTCAAGGGTTTTTATAATTAAGTAATCAAATAGTAATCAAAAAAGTAATCAAGCTTATGTTTGGTTGCTTTTTTACATTGCTTTAAACTCTGCGACATTACTTAATATATTTACTTTAGTCTGTATTGTTTTACGATTTCTATAATAATACTTATCAGTACAAGATATGCTAGTATGCCCTACTTGGTCTGTGATTACTTTCTCTGGAACATTGTTATCACGTGCAATTGTCACATATGTTTTTCTCGCTTTATGTGGTGGTTTCGGATAAATCTGTAATTTAGAACAAATTCTTTTCATTCTCATTCTAATTGATTGTGCGCTTAACCTTTCACCATTTTTCATAAAAACATATTCTCCAAATGGATTCATTTTTCTAAGTTCTTTATATATCCATTGATAACCTTCTGGAATTACTACCTCCCTAATTCCTGCTTGCGTTTTAGGTCTATCTTTAATCTCTAAAACATATTGACCATCTTTTTTGTATCTAGTTTCTGTTCTTCTAACAAAACATGCAACTTTGTCTTCTGTAAAGTCTTCATATTTCAGTGCTACAAGTTCGCCTACTCTCATACCAGTAACAAACATAAACAAAATACCGAGATTATGAATATCTATATTTTCGATTAAATAATTTATCATAATGGGATATTCTGATTCTGAAAACACTTCTTGCTCGTCTTCTTTAATAACTATCTTAAAATCATTTTTTGATATGTCCGCACCGTCTATAGCATCTTCTATACTAAACTCTATTAAATGCTTTCTCTTTGCATGTTTTAAAAATCCTCTGGTTATTGTTTTAAGATTGTAGTATCCTTTTGCTGTCAAATCATGTTCAGCTATTTGTTCTTCCAGAAATTCTTGCATTTGCTCTGCATCAATTGATTTTATTTTTCGTGAACCGAACTTATAATAATGTCTGTTATACACTTGTATATTTCTCAAATGTGTTGATTCTCCGATTTTATTCAATCTCAACCTTCTGTTATTCCACTCTTCAAATACTTCTCTGATTGTTGGATTTTCTTCTTGCTCTTTCCAAAAATCAATCACAGCATCTTGTATATCCTTTTCTTTTTTCTTCTTGACTTGTTTCCTTGTACCATCTGGCAATGGTAAATATGTTCTCCAATAACCGTCCTTTCCTAAAGTGATTGGATGTGGGTGTTTTTCTAAATACTCTGTTCTCTTCATGTTCTCTGATTTTTCCCACACATCTGCATAATCAATTATACCATGTTCTATAGCATATTTAAAATCTATATTAAGATTATTCATAATCATTACTCCACTTTTATCCATCATCTATATAAGTTCTCATAGTTTCACTCCTTCTCGGTTTGTATATCTACAAAAAGTGTTGCTTCACATGTTTGTTATGTTACGATATCTTAACCGCTATTTGTTGTTATTCTGAATTATTCAATGTTATGGTCTACAAGTGTTTTACCTACACCCTGTGACTTTGCTTTTTTTGCACGAATTAACGTACTTTTACTTATTCCTGTTTGTTCTTCCACTTGTTTATAGCTGTTCTCTTCCAATAGAGACAATGCCAATTCAATTTGTTTTCTTCCGAATTTCTTCGGTCTGCCTTCTTTATAATCTGGCTTTTGTTTTGCTATTGCCTTTCCTTCCTGTGTGCGTTCAACAATCATATCCCTTTCAAATTCTGCAAAAGCCAACATAATTGTTCTGATTAATTTTCCTGTAGGTGTGTTATCCATTATTCCCATGTTTAAAATATGAACAATAACACCCTTTTCAATTAGTGCATTAACTAACTCAATTCCCTGTGTTACGCTTCTGGCAATTCTGTCTAATTTTGTTACAATCAATTTATCCCCTTCTTGTATCTGGGATAACAATTTGTCTAATTCTGGTCTATGTGCTTTTGTTCCTGTGAATGCATCAGAAAAGATTATTTCTGCTCCTGCTTCTCTTAATTCTGTTTCTTGTCCTTCTAAACTGTTCCCATCTTTTGCTTGTCCTTTTGTACTAACCCTTGCATATCCATAAACCATTGTTTTTTCTCCTTCATTTATGACACTATGTTATGACACCTCTGTATGTCTTTATTTTACATCATTCCAAAATCGGTGTCAATACTTTTAAGTTATGAATACGCAAGGGTAAAAAATAATTATTCTTTGTTTTTTTGTATCTCCTGCATCAAATAAAAAATAGTGCACTCTTCTTTCATTTTTCTAATCATATGCCTTAACATCTTGTTGAAAATCCATGTTCTGCATTTATGGCGCATTTTATATGCGTCAGTAATAACTCTATAGTATGCCAATGTATCGGCATCAGATTGTTTTGTTGGTTTCTTTGTTTCATCTGTCATATTCTATTCCTCCGTATCTTCGTTAAAATAATATGCCTTTTCGGTGTTCCCTATTTTCTTTAATGCGTTGCGCAAATTAAGTGATTTCATGTACGCCTTTCCCAGTTCACTATGTTTTTCTTGCAACAAAGGCTCTTTGTTCCGCTCAAACACAATCTCGGCTGGATTCTTAGACTTCTCAAGAATAATTTGTTTTTGTTTGCTTGAAAAACACTGTGCATATTGTGGGAGAGAAGCGATTTTCATTAATGCTATTGCATCGGCTCTATCTGCATTTGCAACAAAGTTTCCTGCACGCCTGCGATTTCCTACGCCACCATCATTATTGTTACCCATCTGCATAAGAAAGTGCAGTGTTCTGTGTTCCGCTTGCGTAATCAACTCTTGTAATTGTTCTGACGATTCCTCAAACTTATCACCCTTAATTTTATCAATCTCTGCATTTAAGGCATTAATAGAGTCATCAAGTTCTGTTGTGACCTTTTTAATACGTTCATTCAGTTTTGAACGTAATCTTGCCACATCTACAGACTCTTTGCCTGCTTCATGTGCATATGCGCCAATCTCGTTTCTTACCTGTAAAAATGTTTTTGCATCATGTACCTTTTCAATGTTGTGCAAGATATTATTGTACATTCTTGCTAATCTGTAGGCTTTATCCTCTGGTGATTCCGTTCTGTTTCTGTTTGGTTTGTTTCTGTTATATACTCGCCTTGCAAATTCACTCATTATAAATTCCTCCTATTCTTTTTAATGCCCTCTGGGCTTCCATTTGCCTTTTTGAGGGCTGTTACCTCTAAGGGGTATAGATTTCCTCTCCCCAGTCATCATCTTCTGTATCTGGCTCATTTTCAACCTCTTTGATAAGTTTTGTTTGTTCTTCGTAAGATAATCCATCTTTTTCTGAATCTTTTGTCACAATGTGAACTACCATGTTTCGTTGTACTTCATCCTCGAGTACAAAACCCTCTGGGATAACTTTGTTGAGAATGAACATACTGGCTTTTAATCGTGATGTGCTGTCCATACTGTGACGCATAATGCTAACAATTGTTTCAAGTGCTTCTGGTGTGTGTGACAGAAATAATCGTTTTAGACTCTCTCTGTCGATTTTCTGTTGCTCATCTAGTACGGGTCTACCCCGTTTGTTTTGTTTGGTCTGTATCATCTTATCACCTCGCATTGTATGTATAATGGCTCTATAAACCGATATTCACGAATTACCAAGAACATTAGTAAAACACTGGATTGTTTTGATTTTTTCTCCCACGCAAAATACTGAATTTGTTACCTAATCGGTATCGCTAATTTTCATTGCGCTTGATACGTCCTCTAGTATGACAATTACCCTATCTGATATATCAATACCTTCCCTCTGCATCCGCTTTGTTACAGAAGAAAACATTTTCCTGTATGCTCCATCTGATTTGTTTTGTTCTTTATAGTATCGTTTCAGTGCTTTGCGGTAAATTCTCATATCATAAACAACATCTCTATTGATTAGAAGAGCATTATAGGCACTTGAATGATGTAATTGGTTGAATATAATCTGTTCTGCTTCTTTTAAAAAACCTCTGATTCTGGGAATAATAATTTCTGCATAGTCTACTTTAAACTGGTCTATGAACGCCCTTATTACATCTTGTTTTAATACATCTTGAAGCGTAACATAATCATCTTTTTTCTGGAGTACATATTTTATTCCCCTCTCGCAGTAAACACCCTCTAAACGGAAGATAGAGGTATCACCACCAAATTCAGAAAATGCACCCTTTGAATATGCTTTCCATTTAAGACGCTTGTTACTACATAATGTGGATTCTAATGACTTTGTTACCTCGTCTTTTAGGAACGTGCAATTCTTTCTTCTTTTTCCTGTTACATATTTCATAATAGGTTTCGTTCTGACAGCATTTTGAATATTGCTCTCTTTGTTTGGTTTGTCGACCTGTAAGAAAATCCTACTCATAAAATTCATAAGACTGTCAATTGTTAATTCGTCAGCACATCCCACATCAACGGTACATGCTACCTCGATTTGTTTTACCAACAACTCGCTCCAATCTCTGGAAATCATCGTTTTCAATGCCCTGTTGATTGTTTGGACTACGTCTAAAAGCATCTTTGTGTCACTAACTCTGAATCCAATGTTATTGTTTTGGCGTATCGCCCTAGGTAAAATAATTCCAATTTCTGTCGTACTGTATTTTGGTATTAATCTTATTAATGGTTTGTCAGAATCTTCCGGGAACTTTGTTTCGCAAGGAACAAGACACCCGGAGACAATGCAAGTAACACCATCAATGCCTATAGAGACATTTTTCCTCGTTCTCATGTTTCACCCCTTTCTACAATTTTCGCCATAATAAAACCCATGTAGTAAAATGTACGGCAAATACGGTTACTACATGGGTTGAACTATGAGAACAAGCAAAGTGAAACTATAGTGGTCTTTTTATAGAGATGTGTTATGTGCATTACTCTAGAGACAGCACACCACATAAACAATAGTCACTTTGCCTATAGTAACTGTGTTTTCCTAAATTATTCAATTAAATTCTTCATGATTGTATATGTCCGACTTGGACTGATTGTTTGATATGTTCCCACAGAACATAGATATTGTTGATATTATCTTTAATATATACTATATATAGTACAGCATAACAATTTTTGTTTGTCAAGTGTTTTTTTGAATTATTTTTGCTCTCTATATTTTGCTCATTCTACACCATATTTATATATGCCCCTGTGGCTTTGTATTTTGCGATTCTAGGCATTTTAGATAATAAGCCTATATTCCTTATGCGGTTAAAAATAACCATGTAAATATACTGTGTGCCAATATACTTGCATCGTTATTTTTAATGAGCAGATGTGTGGTAATTCCTTTCTGTAATTTGTTATTTGTGATTTGTGATTACTAAGTAATCAAAAGTAATCAAGTCAAAGTCCTAAAAATATTGATTTTTCAATGTTTCCCAAAATCCAATAGAGATTTCGACTCCCGTTATCTGCTTTTTTATATGCAAAAAAATCTGTGATATTTCCGCTATTCGGTCAAAGTGTTATAATATATGATAACGGGTAAAAGGCCTGAATCCACATGAGTCTGCGCATAAGTGGATGCAAGACCCTGAAACACCAGTATATATTCATTTGGGGAGGAATAGATGTGAAAAACAGAATGAAAAAGAGATGTATGGCATCAATTCTGGCACTGGTTATGATGTGTCTGCTTGGCGCATGCGGCACAGATAAAGCTGATACGAAGCTATATCAAAAAGAAAGTAAGGAGACCGATAGTTCATCAACTCAGGATGATACATCAGAAGACAAGTCTGTGGATGACAGCGAAGCAGGGGATATGACGGTACATTTTCTGGATGTAGGACAAGGTCTGTCGATATTGGTACAGTCAGAGGGACAGACGATGATCTACGATGGCGGTGACCGTTCGACGTCAAGCTTTGTGGTTTCATATCTGAAAGAACAGAATGTATCCAAGATTGATTATCTGATCTCTTCGCATTATGATTCGGATCACATGGCGGGATTAATTGGTTGTTTGAATGCATTTGAAGTCGATCATGTGATATCCAGTGATTATGTACATGACAGTAAATTATATACTTCTTTTGTAAATACGGTGGACGAGAAGGGACTGGAAATGGAGCATCCGGAAGTCGGAACTACATTTTCCTTTGGAAGTGGTTCATTCCAGATACTGGCACCGGCAGAAACCGATCCGAATGGAAGTAATAATAATTCGGTAGCAATCAAGCTGACAAATGGAAGCAACAGCTTTATATTTACAGGGGATGCGGAAGCATCCAGTGAGGCAGCAATGTGTAATTCCGGGATTGATCTGGACTGTGATGTGCTGGTTCCGGGACATCATGGATCAGCGACAGCAACGTCCTGGGATTTCCTGCAGAAGACAGTTCCGGAATATGCAGTCATAAGCTGTGGACAGGATAATCAGTATGGGCATCCGGATAAAGATACTATGGATAAACTGGAAAGCATGGATATCCAGGTGTATCGTACAGACAAACAGGGAACTATTACAGTCACAAGTGATGGCACAAATCTGACATGGAGTACAGAGCCGTGTAATGATTACACGCCGGGAGATGCAGAGGATCAGGGAACTCAGGCTGTGGGATCAGAAAGCAAAGCGGAAAGCAGCGAATCGGTACAAAGTCAGGCAGTGCAGAGTCAGACAGCAGATACGCAGGATGTGGGTACTGAAGATCAGGTATGGGTATCTGCTACAGGCAGCAAGTACCACAGCCGGAATAATTGTGGTACCATGAACCCGGATGCGGCAACACAGATGTCCCGTTCGGAGGCAGAAGCAAAGGGATTAACACCTTGTAAGAAGTGTTATTAAATATAAAATATATGGAGGAGCAATTTATGGAAAGAGTAGTTGAGTTTTTGAAAGATGCAGAAGTGTTCTACTTTAAGAATGCAACAGCAACGTTCTAGGCATTTACACATGATCCGGAAGTGGTGGGACTGGGATAAAAAATCTGCCTCAGACTGCCCCAAACCCACTCTTTTGTGTTATACTGAACGCATGAGAATCGATAGATACCGGACATGGTGTTTCATTTAATGTGAGAGGAGTCTGTATTATGAAAGTGATAGTAATTGGACCTAGAGGTAAGATGGGAAAGCTGATCACACAGGTGGCAGCTGAACGTGACGATATGGAGCTGGTGGCTGGTGTTGCACCGGCAGGCAGAGATTATGTGGGACAGGATCTGGGGATGGTCGCATTGATCGGACGTAATCTCGGCGTTCCGGTAGTAGATGATCTGGCGGCTGTAATCGATGGTTGTGATGTGATCATAGATTTTTCTACCAGGGAGAATGCCCTGAAGGTATTGGATCTGGCAGTGAAGCATGGCAAGGCATTGGTATGTGGTACGACAGGCTTCAGCGAAGAGGAATTTGCAAGATTTAAAGAAGCAGCGAAGACAATCCCGATGCTTTATGCAGCGAACACTTCCAAGCTTGTGAATATTATGAATAAGCTGCTGGAGATGGTAACTAAGACACTGGGTGAAGATGCAGATATTGAGATTTTGGAAATGCATGATCAGTGGAAGAAGGATGCTCCGAGCGGAACTTCCAAAGAGATGGGAGAGATTATGGCACATGCTATGGGCAAAGAGCTTTCTGATATCGCAGTATACGGACGCGAAGGTGAGTCGCCGAGAGAGAAGGGAACCATTGGATATCATTCTTTGAGAGCCGGTAATATTCCGAGCAGCCATACCGTATTTTTCGGATGCATGGGTGAACGCCTGGAGATCACACATCACACCTATAACTGGGAATGTTTTGCAAGAGGAGCCTGCGACTGTGCGGCATATCTGGAAGATAAAGGTCCTGGATTCTATAGCGTACAGGATGTGCTGAATCTTTAGACTTGCATTTCATAATCGCAGATATTATTATTACTACATACATAATGCATAGATTTTAATGAAGATAAAGGAGACAGATAGATGAAGAAGAAAGTGGTTGTAGCATTAGGACACAGAGCACTGGGAACAACACTTCCAGAGCAGAAGGAAGCAGTTAAGCGTTCAGCAGGCATGATCGCAGATCTGATCGAAGAAGGATATCAGGTAGCGATCACACATAGTAATGCACCGCAGCTGGGCATGATCCATACAGCATTGAATGAGTTTGGCAAAAGCCATACCGATTACACACAGGCCCCAATGTCCGTATGTTCGGCTATGAGCCAGGGATATATCGGATATGACCTTCAGAATGCAATCCGCACAGAGCTTTTGGACAGAGGCATTTTCCGTACTGTCAGTACGATCCTGACACAGGTAACGGTAGATCCTTATGATGAAGCATTTTATACACCGACCAAGGTGCTTGGAAGATATATGTCGGCAGAGGATGCCGCAGCAGAACGTAAGAAAGGTAACTATGTAGTAGAAGAACCGGGTAAGGGATTCCGAAGAGTTGTATCTGCACCGAATCCGGTTAGTATTGTTGAGATTGAGGCAATCAAGACCCTGGTCAATGCAGATCAGGTAGTTATCGCATGCGGAGGCGGTGGTATTCCGGTACTGGAACAGGATCACCGTCTGAAAGGCGCCAGTGCTGTAATTGAAAAAGACCTGGCAGCAGGTAAGCTTGCAGAAGAACTGGACGCAGATGAACTGATCATTCTGACCAGCGTTGAAAAGGTATGTATCAATCTGGGTAAAGAGAATGAAGAAGAACTCGGAGAGATTACCGTAGAGGAAGCAAAGCAGTACATGGAAGAGGGACATTTTGGTGTCTACAACATGCTTCCGAAGTTCCGTGCATCGGTAGAATTTATCGAGCAGCGGGAAGGCAGAGAAGCCATCATTACATCTTATGATAAATTGATGGAAGGACTGAAAGGAAAGACAGGAACGATTATCCGATAATTAAAGAAGCTGATGCGCCGATCACCTTTTTACTGCATATACTGTAGAGAGGTGATCGTATGCGACTATGTGAATTTCAGAAAAAGGAAGTCATCAATTCCTGTGATTGCAGTAAGATCGGATATGTGACTGATTTGATATTTGATGAATGCAGTGGCTGTATCGAAGCAATCATAGTGCCTAAGGGCGGCAGGTTCTGTTTCCTGTTTGGAGAAGATACAGAGCTTGTGATACCATTTCAGTGCATCAAAAGGATCGGCCCGGATATTATATTGGTAGAAATGCATGAGAAGAAACCGTGTTGAGGTACAGCAGACTGAGAAGAGGAGAGACTTATAATGAAGTGCCCATATTGTAACCACCCTGACACCAGAGTGATTGACTCCAGACCAGCGGAGGATGGCAGTGCGATTCGCAGAAGAAGATCCTGCGATGAATGCGGAAAACGTTTCACAACTTATGAAAAGGTAGAGACGATTCCGCTTATCATTATTAAGAAAGATAACAATCGAGAACAGTATAACAGAAGCAAGATTGAGCGAGGCATTATTCGTGCGTGCTATAAGCGTCCGGTATCTGCTGAGGCGATCCAGAAGACAGTAGAGCGGATTGAGATTAAGATCTTTAATCTGGAAGCAAAAGAGGTCTCCAGTACAGATGTCGGTGAGATCGTTATGGATGAGCTGAAAGAACTGGACGAAGTGGCATATGTACGTTTCGCTTCTGTATACAGAGAGTTTAAGGATGTGAACACCTTTATGGACGAGATCAAGAAGATGATGTTGGATCGTTCAAAGGGGGATAAATAGACGGAGTAATGTATGAGAACATATAAGATGACCATTTCCTATGACGGCACTCGTTATCAGGGATGGCAGCGCCAGGCTATGACGGACAATACGATCCAGCATATCCTGGAATGGACCATCGGACGTATGGTAGGATACCGTGTACAGGTAGACGGTTCCGGACGTACGGACAGTGGCGTGCATGCACGTGGTCAGGTGGCCAGCGTGAAGCTGTCGAAGCTGTATGATGTGGAAGACCTGAAGGATGCATTGAACCGTTCGCTGCCGGAAGATATACGTATCATCCGGGTGGAACTGGTGCGTAATGGATTCCACGCCAGAAAGAGTGCTAAGGGAAAGAAATATGAATATTATATAGACTGCCGGGAAAAACCTGATGTATTTTCCCGGAAGTATTGTTACCATTATCCGGTCAAGCTGGATATTGAGGCAATGCGTGATGCGGCGGATTATCTGGTCGGAACGAAGGATTTTACAAGCTTTACAGATAACCGTGAGACGAGAGATACAATAAGAAGGATTTACAGTATCAAGGTAGTGCGGGCAGGAGATAAAGTGCGCATTACTTATTATGGATCGGGATTCATGTATCATATGGCAAGAATTCTTACCGGTACACTGATCGAAGTGGGGGCAGGTAAGAGAGAAGCGTCGAATCTTCCGCTTGTGCTGGAAGCAAAAGACAGAAGCATGGCGGGATTTCTTGCACCGGCCAGAGGACTTTTCCTCAGAAAAGTATATTACTAAAGACAGATGGAGGATGAGACATGAAATTTGTTTCATGGAATGTAAATGGAATCCGTGCCTGCGTGAAAAAGGGATTTGTGGATGTATTTCAGGAACTGGATGCGGACGTATTCTGTATTCAGGAAAGTAAGCTGCAGGCGGGGCAGCTGGATCTGGATATGCCGGGGTACCATCAGTACTGGAATTACGCTGTAAAGAAAGGGTATTCAGGAACAGCAATATTTACAAAAAAAGAACCGCTTAGTGTATCTTATGGCATTGGGATTGAGGAGCATGACCAGGAAGGCCGAGTGATCACACTGGAATTTGAAGATTATTATTTTATCACTGTGTATACGCCAAATTCACAGAGTGAGCTGGCGAGACTGGATTACCGTATGAAATGGGAAGAGGATTTTCTGGCGTATCTGAAGAAACTGGAAGAGACGAAGCCGGTGGTGTTCTGTGGAGATCTTAATGTCGCTCACAGAGAGATCGACCTCAAGAATCCGAAGACCAACCGTAAGAATGCAGGCTTTACCGATGAAGAACGTGGCAAGTTTGGCGAACTGTTGGATGCGGGATTTATCGATACATTTCGTTATTTCTATCCGGATGCAGAGGGCATCTATTCCTGGTGGTCATATCGGTTCAGTGCCAGAGCAAAGAATGCCGGATGGAGAATTGACTATTTTTGTGTATCCGAGGCATTAAAAGACAGACTGGTAGATGCGAAGATCCTGACAGATGTGATGGGTTCGGATCATTGTCCTGTCGTGCTGGAGATGAAGTGATATGAGAATAGAACGAGAACATACGGCAGCATTGATCGTAGATTTTCAGGAGAGACTGGTTCCTGCGATTGCAGACCATGAGGCATTGATGGAGCGCGTGCGGATTCTGCTTCGGGGCTTAAAAGCATTAGAGATTCCGATGACTGTAACACAGCAGTATACAAAGGGACTGGGGATGTCTGTGCCGGAGGTCTGGGAAGCATCCGGAGAGACAGAATATCTGGATAAGATTTCTTTCAGTGCACTGGAAGTGGCAGAGCCGAAGATTCATGATAAGAAGTATATTCTGGTATGCGGAATGGAAGCACATTGTTGTGTATTGCAGACGGTGATCGATCTGGCGGGGGCAGGGTATGTGCCTGTACTTGTGACAGACTGCATTGGAAGCAGAAGAGAGAGTGACCGCGAGATGGCAATCCGCAGAGCAGAACAGGAAGGTGCTGTTCTTACGAGCAGTGAAGCGATATTATTTGAGTTATTAAAAGAAGCGGGAACGCCGCTCAGCAAAGAGATATTAAAGATTGTAAAGTAGTAGAGAAGAAGCATAAAAGAAAAGTAAGAGGGTATATCTAACGTTTGTTAGATATACCCTCCGTCTATTCCTATGACTTGTCCGGTCATGTATTCCGGACTGTTAATAATCTGCCATGCAAGATCTGCAACTTCATCTGGGTCAGCAAATCGTCCTGCCGGAATGTCTTCAGCAAGTGCAGCGCGTTCTTCGGCGGATAACTGATGATTCATCTCTGTATCAATAACACCGCATGCAAGTGCATTTACCGCAATATGGCTGGGAGCATACTCTTTTGCAAGTGCTTTGGTCAGTCCGTTCATGCCGGATTTGACAGCAGAGTAAGCAGCCTCGCAGGAAGCACCGACAGTTCCCCACATGGATGAGATATTCAGGATCCGTCCGGATTTGGCAGAGACCATATCTTTCAGTGCTTCGCGGGAGCAGTAGAATGCAGACGACAGATTGGAAGCCAGCAGACGATCCCATTCGTTATCAGTCATGTCGATCAGAAGTCCGATATGGCTGATACCGGCATTGTTGACCAGTACATCTAAGCCGGGACATATTTTATGAATTTCCTGAAACATCCGGCGCACCTGATCCGGATCACCTACATCACCGGTAGTTATAGTACAGCTTCCGCCGGGCATACTCAGGATTTTATTTTGTACTTCTTCAAGTTCATTCAGAGAAGTTCGGCAGTTTAAGAAAACATGATATCCTTCTCTGGCGAATTTTAAGGCGATGCTCCGCCCGATTCCGCGGGAAGCACCTGTTACTAGTATATATTTCTGATTCATAGAATTATTGCGCTCCAATCACAATGATGTAAGTATAGTATACCGTATCCAGAATGAAAATAAAAGCAATGAATAGTGAACATACGGAATGAGGGGGTTGACGACAGTAGAAAATTGCCGGATAATAAAAACAGAAATTATCAGAAACTATCAGAAGCGAATACAAGGAGAAGGTACAAAAGCATGATCGATAAGGCAATCGAATTTGCAACCAGGGCACACAGAGGACAATTTCGAAAGGGAACCAGACGACCTTACATCGTACATCCGATTGAAGTAGGAGATATTGTCTGCTCTATGACAACAGATGAAGAAGTCATCAGTGCAGCTTATCTTCACGATACCATAGAAGACTGCGAAGGTGTGACGGAAGAGGTCATTTCCAGAGAGTTTTCAGAACGGGTGGCTAAGCTGGTAGCGCAGGAGAGCGAGGACAAGTCCAAGACCTGGATCGAGCGTAAGAACCGAACAGTATGTCACATTAAGGAAGCTGATCCGGATGTACAGAAGATTGCGCTGGCAGATAAGTTGTCTAATATGAGAGACATTAACCGTGATTATCCGGTATATGGGGAAGAACTCTGGAATCGATTCCGAATGAAGGATAAGGGTATGATTGGCTGGTATTATAAAGGAGTGCGGGATGCGCTTCGCGATGTATTTGCCGGAGAGCCTGCTTATGAAGAATATTGCAGGTTGGTAGAAGCGAATTTTGGTAAATAGGGAGAGCCAGAGATGATTATAAGTGCTAGCAGACGGACAGATATTCCTGCCCTGTATCCGGAGTGGTTTATGAACCGACTGGTGGGAGGAGAAGTACTTGTTCCGAATCCGTACAACAGAAAAAAGGTCAGCAGGATTGAACTGTCCCCGGAGACGGTGGACTGTTTTGTGTTCTGGACGAAGAACCCTGAGCCGATGCTGCCTTATCTCAAGATGATCGATCTGCTTGGCTTCCCTTATTATTTTGAAATGACAATTACAGATTATGGCAAAGATCTGGAGCCGAATCTTCCGACTATGGAAGAGAGTATGGCTACATTTCTTTTGCTGAGCGAAAGAATAGGAAGAGATCGGGTAGACTGGAGGTTTGACCCGATTATTTTAAATGATGTTTATACGCTGCAGTATCATACAGAGAAGTTTGAGATGATGTGTGAGTGGTTGCATAAATATACAGAAAGGTGTATTATCAGCTTTGTGGATCAATACAGAGGCTGTCCATTTGTGGAACCGGAACAGGAAGAAATCGTTCGGTTGGCAGAGAAACTGGGTGTTATTGCGAAAACATATAATCTTCCTATCTATACCTGTGCGGAAGCAGTAGATCTGATCCCGTATGGCATTTATCCGGGTGCATGTATTGACAGAGAGAAGGTCGAGAGGATCGCCGGATATTCTCTGGATGTGAAAAAGGATAAGGGACAGCGGAAAGTGTGCAAGTGCGTAGAGAGCATAGATATTGGCATGTATGACACCTGCATTCATGGGTGTGGCTATTGCTATGCCACGGGAAGTCTTGATAGCGCAGTTAAGAGGCACAGTATGCATGATCCGCAGTCACCGATCATGATCGGACATCTTCATGGGGATGAGACGATCGTAGACCGGAAGATGCATCTGCAGAGGGATAATCAGATGTCACTGTTTGATTTTATGTGATGTCAGCGCGGCTTTTACGCATGGTTTCTATAGCAGAAGAAAGTACAGTAGAATCTTTATAATAGAATGAGGAAATTATGGATAATTTAATATTTAGTTTGAACACAACAATCCCGGTATTTCTGATGATGGTACTGGGATACTTTTTTAATAAAATCGGATGGATTGATGACGAATTTGCATCTAAGATGAATAAATTCGTCTTCCGCGTGCCACTTCCGGTATTACTGTTTGGTGACCTGGCGACGGTGGATTTCTCTGAAGTATGGGATATGCGGTTTGTGTTATTCTGCTTTGTAGTAACGGTATGCAGTATTACGATTGCAGCGGCAGTATCTTGCTTATGGTCAGATCGCTCGATCAAAGGAGAATTTATTCAGGTATCCTACCGAAGCAGTGCGGCACTTCTTGGAATCGCATTTATCCAGAATATCTATGGCACAGCAGGTATGGCACCGCTGATGATCATCGGCAGTGTGCCATTGTATAATGTAATGGCAGTTCTGGTGCTGTCACTTTTTAAACCGGGACAGCAGGGATTAGACCGTGCAATGTGGAAACGGACATTGAAAGGTGTTGTAACGAATCCGATCATACTTGGCATTGTGACAGGTCTTGCGTGGTCAGCACTGCATCTGCCGATGCCGACGATTCTGAATAAAGCAGTATCCAGCGTGGGCGGTATGGCTACACCGATGGGACTGATGGCGATGGGAGCAACATTCGATTTTGATAAGGCACTCAGCAAAGTGAAGCCGACTGTCGTAGCGGCATTTATCAAACTGGTGGGATTCTGTGCAATATTCCTGCCGGTTGCAGTACAGATGGGATTCCGTGAGGAGAAGCTGGTGGCGATTCTGGTTATGCTTGGATCTGCGACGACCGTATCAAGCTTTGTCATGGCGAAAAATATGGGACATGAAGGAGTGTTGTCGTCCGGTGTTATCATGCTGACGACACTGTGCAGTGCATTTACTCTGACGGGATGGCTGTATATTTTGAGAAGTATGGGACTGATCTGATTTCCTATATTAAGAGTTTATGAAGATTTTTTAAACTCCTTGACAAATCGACATCCAATGGCTATCATATTCAATAGTTTAGGCTCGACTTTGATTTATTTTCATGTGCGGGCAGTTGAAAGGCCAGGATGAAGAGGAGTATGTATCGGATGCACCGACAGAGAGGATGGTTCGTTGGCTGTGAGACCGTCCGGGAAGCGAGATACAGAAGGTAGCTTCGGAGCTGGATGGCTGAACAGTATCAGTAGGCTGTCCCGGAGTCGTTCCCGTTAAAGAATAAGATGAGCGTGCAGAAGGTTTTCTGCGTCATAAAGGTGGTACCGTGATGATTAAGTCACCCTTTATTTAATACATAAAGGGTGATTTTTATATTTTAAAATACCCTTACATGTGAAACAGTATAATGATCTATTGAAAGAGAAAAGGGAGAAAGAACATGAGTCAGAATCTTGAAACAACTTACAATCCGAAAGCGATTGAAGACAAGCTGTACAGCAAGTGGTGTGAAAAGAAGTATTTTCACGCAGAAGTAGACAGAAGCAAGAAGCCATTTACCATTGTTATGCCGCCGCCGAATATCACAGGTAAGCTGCATATGGGACATGCGCTGGATAACACCATGCAGGATATCCTGATCCGTTATAAGAGAATGCAGGGATATAATGCTTTGTGGGTACCGGGTACAGACCACGCTGCAATTTCAACTGAGGTTAAGGTTACCAATCAGCTGAAAGAAGAAGGTATCGATAAGAAGGAAATGGGACGTGAGAAGTTCCTGGAGAGAACCTGGCAGTGGAAAGAAGAGTACGGCGGAACGATCAAGGAGCAGCTTAAGAAACTGGGCGTATCCTGTGACTGGGACCGCGAGCGTTTTACCATGGACGAAGGATGCTCTAAGGCTGTTGAAGAAGTATTTATCAATCTTTATAAGAAGGGATATATTTATAAGGGATCCAGAATCATCAACTGGTGTCCGGTATGTAAGACTTCTCTGTCAGACGCAGAGGTTGAGCATGAGGAGCAGGATGGACATTTTTGGCATATCAAGTATCCGATCGTAGGAAGTGATGATTACCTTGAGATCGCTACTACCCGTCCGGAGACTATGCTTGGTGATACTGCGATCGCAGTACATCCGGATGATGAGCGCTATAAAGAGCTGGTAGGAAAGAATGTAATTCTGCCGCTGGTTAACAAAGAGATTCCGATTGTAGCAGATTACTATGTAGATAAAGAATTTGGAACAGGTGCGGTTAAGATTACACCGGCACACGACCCTAACGATTTTGAGGTCGGTAAGCGTCACAATCTGCCAGAGATCAACATCATGAATGATGATGGTACGATCAATGAAAACGGCGGTAAATACGCAGGTATGGACCGTTACGAAGCGCGTAAGGTTATGGTAAAAGAACTGGAGGAACAGGGACTTCTGGTTAAAGTGGTTCCACATTCTCATAATGTAGGTACACATGACCGCTGCCATACAACTGTTGAGCCACTGATCAAACAGCAGTGGTTCGTTAAGATGGATGAGCTTGCCAAGCCGGCGATCGAAGCGATCAAGAACGGCGACCTGAAGTTCGTACCAGAGCGTTTTGACAAGATTTATCTGCATTGGCTGGAGAACATCCGTGACTGGTGTATTTCAAGACAGATCTGGTGGGGACACCGTATTCCGGCATATTACTGTGACGAATGTGGCGAGATGGTAGTTGCTAAAGAGAAACCATCTGTATGCCCGAAATGCGGATGTACACACATGACACAGGATGAGGATACACTGGATACCTGGTTCAGTTCAGCACTGTGGCCGTTCTCAACACTTGGAT
>OGCM01002056.1_pt1 | contig 20364 bp, 18 predicted proteins | sample 1570151 | NCBI WGS metagenome assembly OGCM01 (sample SAMEA4370582, study PRJEB24528) | human gut metagenome
GCTACCTTAACCCACCGTCTAAAGCCAGTGGGATTGCGGTAGCCTTATTTCAAAATGATGCTACACCGTTTGTTCCTGTACAAAATAGTATGATAATCCATACATGTCTGTTCGTACTTTACAGCCACAAAATAAGAGGTGTTTTTACACACCCCTTATCATAACATCTGTGCTTACTTTTTAAAAGTACTATTTTTCTTCCTTTTTCCGCTTCTTAAGCGTCAGTGCAAGTGCTGCTCCGGAAACAACAAGTGCTGCTGCCACCGGCACAACCGGTGTAGTATCCCCGGTCTTTGCTGCTGTATTGGTGCTGCCAGAAGAAGAGCTGCTGCTGCTGCTTCCGCTTCCGGAAGTAGAACTGGATGTTCCGCTTTCATTTGCCTTAAACGTGATGGATTTCTTCACATCATCTCCCTCACTGTATACCCACTTCTTGCCATCATATACATATTTGCGGAATGTTGCCACGATCGTATAAGTGCCGGCCTGTGTCGGAGTCATCGTAAAGGTCTGTGTGGACTTATCTCCCTTCCAGGTTGTGGTATCCGTCAGTTTCCAGGAATACGGTACATATTTTTCATCATCTGCTGACGGTTTGTAATCCTTGTCATCCACATAAGTAGAACCGGTTGCTGTAAATGTCAGTGCTGTATTTAACTTTTGTGTGGAATTATCCGTTACACCGGTGAATTTCACATCGCTCTCTTTTGCTTCCTGCGGAGCACGCAATGTCTTTACCGATACCGAAACCGGATCACTTGCCAGATAATTGTCGGATTCCGGGATTCTTGTATAAATCTTATAGCTTGTTCCCGCCTTCAGATCCTGCTCTTCACCGTCCACTTCATTGACATAGGTGATTGTGGAAGCTTTTTTCGCCAGTTTCCATTCATCATCCTTTGCCTTTTCCGAATAAGCATATTCCTGACCGGCTACGGTCTTGTATTTCAGATACTGATAATGACGTTCGGTCACTTCCGGCTTGGTCAGTGTGATGCCGAGGGATTTCATCAGTTTCTCGGTAAGAGGAGCCTTTGTGATCTCTGCGGAGATATCATCGACGGAAGCAACGGTGTAGCACTCTGCCGGATCACCGGAAAGTGTCACTTCTGCTTTGATATTCTTTGCTGTTGCCACATCTGCATGGTCATATATAAAAGTTGCTTTTGCCACAGCAAGAACATCTGATGCTTTGTCACCGTCTACGATACCGGAAAATCCGGATAAGGTACAGGTATCATCCGGAACATCGGTCGTACCGTCATACACTTTGGTTGCTTTGTTCTTAGATGTTGTGCTTATTTTATTGACACTGATCAGCGGTGTCAGTTCTTTCTTTTCGATTTTATAGTTTACGGTTCCGGACAATATGTGATCATAACCAAAAGTATCCGTCACAAGCACTTCATTCAGACTAAACGATTTTTCATCCGGTTTTTCTTTTATATTTTTCTTTGTTACTTTATAACCTTTTGCTGTTCCGTCTTTCAGTTCCAGAGAAGAATCCATGGCTTCATCATAATCTCTCAAGGAAACCTCTGGTGTATAATCTTTTGCCGCACTGACGGTGATAATATCTACATTTTCCAGTTTTTCACCATATGTTGTCGTGAGGTCTGCTCCGACCTTTACAGTATACGCCGTTGCACTCTTACCCTTTTTCAGATTACCGGCTTCGTAAGTGTAGTTCTGCTCTTTTGCAGTGATGCTGTCCGCTGTTTCCTCAGAAGAAGTAAAGGTAACTGCTTTGATGGAAAATGCTACGGTAGATGCAGGCTGAAAATATACAACTGCTTTTCCGTTGCTGTCGCTCCAGACCATATTGGCATCCATGCTGACATCTTCACCACCTAATTGTACGTTATCAATCGTGCATACTGCATCTTTCTCTACGGTAAACTCCGATGCTTTTAACGTAAGATCTCCTGATTTTACATCATTTGTGACTTTACATGCAATAGAACCACCATTAAGAGAAACCTGTGTACTTTTGATCGTACCACTTCCAAATAATGTTCCACCTTCTACGGTTGTTTCAGCTACATCAATACTGCCCTTCAAATTTGCTTTACCATTGCTGATCTTTGCGAACTGAACCTTTCCTTCTCCGCTGATCGTACCGATTGTATTAGTCGTTGTTCCTTTCAAAACAATCGTCAGCGTTGCTCCAGATTTTACGATAACTTCTCCAAGAGAAGCACCATCACTTAAAGTTAATGTAACTGCTTTATCTTCCAAAATAGTATACTTTCCATTTTCATTTTTATAATCCACGTTCGGTGTACCATTCGGAGTTATTTTTCCGGCTGTCTTTACTTTTTTCCCAACCGCACCTTTTTTTTGTCCGGCTTCGCCTCCTGTTTGAGGTGTCTGCTCTGTTATCACTGCTTCGCTCTCAATAACTGCCTGTGACTCACTTTCCGGGACAAAACCACCCTTGATCTCAGTTTCTTTGTCTTTGTGATGTTTTGTTTCTCGGCTTTTTGTCTCTGTTTCTGTATTTGCAGACTCACTTTCTGTATCACCTGAAATAACCTGTACTGCCTGCGTATCGCCCTCAGAGCTGTCTTTTCCTGCCGCCAGCACAGATGCCGGAACCATGGAAACTGACAGGCTGAAAGACATACATATAATCATTAACTTTTTCAGTAATTTTAATTTCATATCCAACTTACCTGCTTTCACCAAATCTATGTATAAAGCTATAGTTATACCTATACATCATATTCTATTCTTTTCAAGCTTTCTTGTCAACGTCAGAAACCTTAAGTTTCTGTTACGTCATACACGAATCATGTTTCTGCATATCAAAACAGCAAGCATTTTTATGGTGAAAATGTTTCCTTTCCGATAACTTTCATGTACAAAAATGCACCGCGGATCTCTCCCGGGTGCATTTTTTGAATTTCAGCTTTTTTATTGTTCTCAGGGTCAGTCTTCAAATGTTTCTTTTATTTTTTCCATAAAGCTCTTCTTTTTCGGCTTTTCCTGTTTACTATCGTTAATCTTACCGTTGACTGCCTCATCATACTTACGCAGGTATTCCTTTGCCTCTTCGTTCAGCTTTGTCGGAACCTGAACAACAAGTGTTACATAATGGTCTCCGCGGATATTTTTGTTGCGAAGAGAAGGCACACCTTTTCCTTTAAGACGGATCTTGGTATCCGTCTGTGTTCCAGGTTTGATATCGTATGCCATATCGCCGTCTACGGTTGTGATATGGATCTGTCCGCCCAGTGCTGCCTGTGCAAAGGTGACAGGAGCAGTAGAATAAATATTCATATCCTGTCTCTGGAAGATCGGATGACGTTCTACCTGAACTTCAACCAGCAGATCCCCTCTTGGGCCGCCGTTTACACCCGGTTCACCCTTTTCACGAATACGGATGCTCTGTCCGTTGTCAATACCGGCCGGGATCGTCACTGCGATCTTCTTGCGGTTTGTGATGTAACCGCTTCCGTGGCAGTCCGCACATTTCTCTTTTACGATCTTACCGCTTCCGTTACAGTCCGGACAGGTCTGTACATTTCTTACCGTGCCAAACAGGGACTGCTGTGTATATACGATCTGACCTTTACCGCCGCATTTCGGACAAGTCTCCGGACTGGTTCCTGGTTTTGCACCTGTTCCATGGCAGGTTGTACACTCATCCTTCAGATTCAGATCCAGCTGTTTTTCGCATCCGAATACTGCCTCTTCAAAGGTAATCCTTACCGCTGTCCTGACATTGGCACCTTTCATCGGTCCATTGTTTGCACGTCTGCTGCGACCGCCTCCGAAAAGATCTCCGAAAATATCACCAAAGATATCTCCCATATCGCCGCCGTTGAAATCAAAGCCGCCGAATCCTCCGGCACCTCCGCCGCCCTGTTCAAACGCAGCATGTCCGAATTGATCATACTGTCTGCGTTTTTCTGCATCGCTTAACACGGCATATGCTTCCGATGCCTCTTTAAATTTCTTTTCTGCTTCTTTGTCTCCCGGGTTCATATCTGGATGATATTTTTTTGCAAGCTGACGGTATGCTTTTTTAATAGTAGCTTCATCCGCCCCTCTGTCAACGCCGAGAACTTCATAGTAATCTCGCTTATTCTCTGCCATCTTTAATCCTCCACATGCACGGCAACCTTCCAGAACCTGCCTGTTTGCAGTTCCTTATGACCTGATTGCTGACACAAGGCAGGAATGAACACATCCCTGCCTGTGTATATTGTAACTGTTTAGCATCTTAACAGTTACGATGCAAAAATTTATTAAAAGTTACTTTTTTTATACTTCTTTGTAATCACCGTCTACAACATCATCAGACTGATAGCTGCTGTTATCTGCTCCGGCATTCATATCAGGACCTGCCTGAGCTGCTCCGTTTGCCTGTGCCTGCTGCTCATACATCTTTGCAAATACTTTCTGAGCACTTTCCATCAGTTTTTCTTTTGCTGCTTTGATCTCAGCAACCTGTGATTCTGTCATTTCTTCCGGATTGCTCTTTGCGATCAGGTCTTTCAGTTCGTTCAAGTCAGCTTCTACTGCTGTCTTGTCATTTGCATCTACTTTATCGCCAACTTCTTCCAATGCTTTTTCGGTCTGGAATACCATAGCGTCTGCATCGTTTCTTGTGTCGATTGCTTCTTTTCTCTTCTTATCCTGAGCTTCGTACTCAGCAGCTTCTTTGACTGCTTTGTCGATATCAGACTCAGACATATTAGATCCGGAAGTAATGGTGATGTGCTGTTCTTTTCCGGTTCCCAGATCTTTTGCGGATACGTTTACGATACCGTTTGCATCAATATCGAATGTAACTTCGATCTGAGGCACACCTCTTCTTGCTGGTGGGATACCATCCAGACGGAACTGACCAAGAGATTTGTTATCTTTCGCAAACTGTCTTTCACCCTGTACAACGTGGATATCAACAGCTGTCTGATTATCTGCTGCGGTTGAGAAGATCTGGCTCTTCTTGGTCGGGATGGTTGTATTTCTCTCGATCAGTCTTGTTGCAACACCACCCATTGTCTCAATAGACAGTGACAGCGGAGTTACATCCAGCAACAGGATATCGCCTGCACCGGCATCGCCTGCCAGTTTACCACCCTGTACGGAAGCACCAAGTGCTACACACTCATCCGGGTTCAGAGATTTGCTTGGTTCATGTCCGGTCAGAGCTTTTACTTTATCCTGTACAGCCGGAATACGTGTAGAACCACCAACCAGCAGTACTTTGGAGATCTCGCTTGCTGTCAGACCTGCATCTCTCAGTGCGGTGTTAACAGGTGTAGCGGTTCTCTCTACCAGATCGTGTGTCAGTTCATCGAATTTTGCTCTTGTCAGATTCATATCGAAATGTTTCGGACCTTCAGCAGTTGCTGTGATGAATGGCAGGTTGATGTTTGTGGTTGTTGCAGAAGAAAGCTCTTTCTTTGCTTTTTCAGCAGCTTCTTTTAATCTCTGCAGTGCCATTTTATCGTTTGACAGGTCTACGCCCTCATTTTTCTTGAACTCAGCCAGCATGTAGTCTGTGATCTTCTGGTCGAAGTCATCACCACCCAGTCTGTTGTCTCCGGCTGTTGACAGTACTTCGATAACGCCGTCACCGATCTCAATGATGGATACGTCGAATGTACCGCCACCTAAGTCGTATACCATGATCTTCTGTTCTTTTTCATTGTCCAGTCCATATGCCAGAGCTGCTGCGGTCGGCTCGTTGATGATACGTTTTACATCCAGACCTGCGATCTTACCGGCATCTTTGGTTGCCTGACGCTGTGCATCATTAAAATATGCCGGTACCGTGATAACTGCTTCGGTAACTTTTTCGCCCAGGTAGTTTTCTGCATCTGCTTTCAGTTTCTGCAGGATCATTGCGGAAATCTCCTGCGGAGAATATTTCTTGTCGTCGATGGTTACACGATAATCGGTACCCATATGTCTTTTAATAGAAGAAATTGTTTTGTCAGCGTTTGTAACTGCCTGACGTTTTGCAGGTTCACCGACCAGTCTCTCACCTGTTTTTGTGAATGCCACAACAGATGGTGTTGTTCTTGCACCTTCTGTATTTGCGATAACAACCGGTTTGCCACCTTCCATAACTGCTACACAGCTGTTCGTTGTTCCTAAGTCAATACCAATAATTTTACCCATGATAAATTCCTCCTGTTTTATTCTGCTTTTATACTGAATTTTGTCAACTTTTTAATTTAGTTTGCTACTTTTACCATGCTGTGGCGAACCACACTGTCACGGTACATATAGCCTTTCTGAAGTTCTTCCGCTACGACATTTTCGCCGTACTGTTCATCTTCCACATGCATCACTGCATTATGGAAATTCGGATCGAACTCATTTCCTTCTGCCTCGATGGCTTTTACTCCGAGCTCTTCCAGGCTTGCTACAAACTGTTTGTAGATCTTATCCATACCCTGTGCAAATGGCTGTTCTTTTTCCTCATCGGAAAGAGTTGCCAGTCCGCGTTCGAAATTATCGATCACCGGAAGCATCTTTTCAATGACACTCTTTGCACCGACCTCAAACATGGCTGCTTTTTCTTTTTCCGTTCTTTTACGGAAATTATCGAACTCTGCCATCTGGCGTTTCAGACGATCAGTCAGTTCTTCGATCTGCTCGTCTTTTTTATCTTTCTTTTCTTTTTTCTTACCAAAGAAGCCTTTCTTTTCCGGCTGTTCTTCTTTTGCGGCAGCTGTATCGCTTTCTGCCTTTTCCGTTTCCGGCTGTTTTTCTTCTCCTGCAGTCGGTTCTGCAGTTTTTTCTATTTCTTCATCAGCAGGCTTTGTGTTTTTTGTTTCCTCTGCCATACAATCACCTCTCTAGTTGTCTTCTTTTTTCTTACCAAATATATCATCCAATTGAGTTGTCAGTGTTTTTAAGGTACCGACAACTCTGTCATAATCCATTCTTTTCGGTCCGATGATACCGATCGTACCTCGCATACCATCGCCCAGCTCGTAAGTAGCTGTCACAACACTGCAGTCCTTCATCGTCTGCACCGGTGTCTCATTTCCGATGTAAACCTGAATGCCGGTGTTCTTGTCATCTGCCATCGTATCGGCTACCAGATCCGCCAGCTGTTTCTTTTCTTCAAAGGTACCGATCAGGCTGCTCGCCTTTTCACTGTCTGACAGTTCCGGATATTTGAAGATGTTCGTCGCTCCGCTTGTATAGATCTCCATCTCTTCTTCATCCATCTGGATCGCTTCTGCGACTGCATCCAGAACGCTGTTTACAACCTCGCTGTGGATACCAGCCTCCTCTTTGATCTTTGCGATCGTTGTCAGATTGATCTGATCCATCGTAAGACCATTCAAACTGGTGTTAAGCAGAATGTTCAGCTTCAATACCGTTTCCTGATCCAGTCCGTGATGAAGCGAGATCATTTTATTCTTCACTACGTTGCCTTCCGTAACAACAACAGCTAACAGCTGATCTTCGCTTACTATGGAAAGCTGGATAAACTTAAGCTTTGTTCTGTGATACTGCGGCCCTGTGATCATCGAAGCATAATTTGTGTTGGCTGCAAGGAACTGTGCCACACGCTTCAGGACCATTTCCATCTTATCCTGCTTTTCGATCATCAGCTCCTTCATTTCGGTTACCTGCTGTTCTTTCTCTTCCATCAGGTGGTTCACATACAGACGATAACCAAGGTCTGAAGGAATCCTGCCGGCTGAAGTATGCGGCTGGATGATGTATCCAAGCTCTTCCAGATCTGCCATTTCATTTCGGATGGTTGCGGAGCTCAGATTCAAATCCGCATATTTGGAGATCGTCCTCGAACCAACCGGCTCTCCCGTCTCCAGATACGTCTTGATGATCGCCTGAAGTATCTTCCATTTTCTCTCATCTAACTGCATCCTTGAATCCTCCTTCCTGTTATTAGCACTCGTCTTAGTGGAGTGCTAACATCCTTGTACCTAAAATAGCACTACGCATATTCTTTGTCAAGAGGTTTTTTTCATTTTTTATAAAAATTGACTTTTTTCCGGAATGCGTTATACTAAAGAGGTCAGAAAAACAGAATCTGACCTAAAAAAAACGATCACATAAAATTTCAGGGGGTTCTTATGAAACGAAAAACCACAAATCTTGTCATTGTACTGCTCAGTTTTCTGATTGCAGCTCTGATCGCACTGGCCGTATTTATGACCTGGTTTACAAAGGAACAGACCGCTTTTCTGGAAAAAAGCTTACGTGATGTGAAAAACGAACATTCTGTGCAGGATTCATCTGATACCGCAGACACTTCTGACCATATTGTCTCCTCTTCCTGTCATCACTTTCTTTTTGTCGGAGATTCCAGAACGGTCGGCATGGAGGAAGCCATGCAGGATTCCGATGATGCGGATACCTGCTCTTATATAGGAAAAGTCGGGGAAGGTTACTACTGGCTTGTGAACGAGGGCATCGATCAGCTTCGCACCTCTCTTTCCAAAGAGCCAGATGCTACTGTTGTGTTTAATCTTGGCGTCAATGATCTGAGTGAGATCGACCGTTATCTTGCGTTTTATCCTCAGATTTTTGCAGAATATCCGGATGCTTCTTTCTATATTATGTCTGTGAATCCGGTAGGCGATGCATGCTCCGGTGCTTCCAACGAAGAAATCCGGGATTTTAATGCAAAATTAAAAGAATCTTTTCCGGATCAGTACCTGGATTGTTATGATTATCTGGAACAGAATGGTTTTTCAACGGTAGATGATCTTCATTATACAAACGATACTTACCGTGCGATCCATGATTATACCGTAAGTGCAATTTCAGAAATGGAAAATCCGCAGGCATCATAGTTGGGGACTTTTGACACCCACATCATAAAATGGCAGAACAAACATTTCAGTTTGTTCTGCCATTTCTGTATAAAGCGAACATTTGCAATCCGCTTTTCTGTTTTATCTTTATCCGAGCAAAAACTCAGAAAGCACCATGTTACTTAAATCAATCCCTTTTTCTGTCAGGGAAATGCGGTCCTCTTCAATTCTCAGCAATCCTTTTTCTGTGAGCTTTTGGATCTCCCTTTGGTAGATCACCGTCAGCGGACAGTGAAAATGCTCTTCAAATGCAGACAGGCTGACGCCTTCCATCATGCGAAGTCCCAAAAACAAGGTTTCTTCGATCTGATTGTCTTTTGTCAGCACCAGTAATTCCTTTTTTGAGAAATCCCGGTTTAAGTATTCCTGCAGATCATCGGTATTTTTATAACGGAGCGGATTCTGCAATGTGGATGCTCCAAGTCCAAAACCGATGTAGTCCACTCGTTTCCAGTATCCGACGTTGTGTCTGCATACATACCCTGCTTTTGCATAATTCGATATCTCATAACGATGATATCCATATTCGGAAAGAATCTCTGCCGTATCCTCGTACATCTGACGTTCCTCATCCTCCGAAGGCAAAAACTGCGGTTTTTCTCCGGCTTCTCTTTTTGCGGCATCCTGTCTGTAACGCTTTGCAAACGGCGTGCCATCCTCGATGATCAGACTGTAGGCGGAGATATGCTCCGGTCCAAGTTCACATACCTTTTTCAGAGTACAGCGATAGCTCTCTACACTCTGACCCGGAAGCGCCGACATCAGATCGACATTGATATTCGCAAATCCGATCCTTCTTGCCAGATAAAAATTCTCTTTGAACTGATTGTACGTGTGGATACGTCCTAAAAGCTTTAACTCCTCCTGATCTGCGGACTGCAGCCCCAGGCTTAAACGATTGATCCCTGCTTTTTGGTAAATCTGCAGTTTTTCTTCCGTCAGTGTCCCCGGATTGCATTCAATCGTAATTTCCGCATCTTCCCGGATATCCGGGAAACGCTCCCGGATCGCCTGCATGATCCGCATGATCTCACTGCCCTCCAGAACAGAAGGGGTACCGCCACCGAAAAAGATCGTAGATACCACGTAATCCTCCGCCAGATCAAACTGACGGATCTCTTCTATCAGGCAGTTGACATATTGTTTCTGAATTTCTTTTTCTGCCGGAAAAGACAAAAAATCACAGTATGCACATTTCCGAACGCAGAATGGGATGTGCAGATATAATTCCAGTTCTTTTTTCATATTACTTATCATCCAGCTTCAGCACGCTCATAAATGCTTTCTGCGGAATCTCCACGCTGCCGACCTGACGCATACGTTTCTTTCCTTCTTTCTGTTTTTCCAGAAGCTTTCTCTTACGGCTGATATCACCGCCGTAACATTTTGCAAGTACGTCCTTACGCATTGCTTTTACAGTCTCTCTGGCAATGATCTTGCTGCCGATTGCTGCCTGGATCGGGATCTCAAACAGCTGTCTTGGAATCTCCTCTTTTAATTTTTCGCACATCTTGCGTCCGCGTTCATACGCCGATCCTTCAAATACAATAAAGGAAAGGGCATCGACTTCTTCTCGGTTGACCAGAATATCCAGTTTGACAAGTTCGGAACGCTTGTACCCTTTCATTTCATAGTCAAAAGATGCATAACCTCTGGAACGTGATTTCAGAGCATCAAAGAAATCGTAGATGATCTCATTGAGCGGAAGGTCGTATTTGAGCAGTGCTCTTGTCTCTTCCATATATTCCATACCAAGGTAAACACCTCTTCGCTCCTCGCAGAGCTGCATGATCGAACCGATGTATTCGGTCGTGACCATGATCTCGGCACTGACCATCGGCTCTTCCATGTACTCGATCTCAGCCGGATCCGGAAGGTTTGCCGGATTTGTCAGCTCCATCACTTCTCCGTTTGTCTTATGGACTTTATAAACAACGCCAGGAGCCGTTGTCACAAGATCCAGATTGTATTCTCTCTCCAGACGCTCCTGAATGATCTCCAGGTGAAGCAGTCCTAAAAAGCCACAGCGGAAACCAAAGCCAAGTGCGATCGATGTCTCCGGCTCAAACTGCAAAGATGCATCGTTTAACTGCAGTTTCTCCAGTGCATCTCTCAGATCCGGATATTTTGCTCCGTCTGCCGGGTACATACCGCAGTAAACCATCGGATTTACCTTTTTATAACCAGGAAGTGGCTCCGCACATGGACGGTCTGCATCCGTGATCGTATCGCCGACACGGGTATCTTTGACATTTTTCAGACTCGCTGTGATATAACCTACCATACCGGCACGCAGTTCATCACACGGGATAAACTGTCCTGGTCCGAAATAGCCGACTTCTACGACTTCTGCCTCAGCTTTCGTCGCCATCATGCGGATCTTTGTGCCGCGTTTTACAGTTCCTTCTTTGATCCGACAGAAAACGATGACACCTTTGTAGGCATCATAAAGAGAATCAAAGATCAGTGCCTGAAGCGGTGCTTTCGGATCACCCTGCGGGGATGGGATCTTCTGCACGATCTGCTCTAAGACCTGATCAACATTCAGCCCGGTTTTGGCTGAGATACGCGGTGCATCCTGTGCCTCAATGCCGATCACATCCTCGATCTCATTGACCACGCGGTCCGGATCTGCACTTGGAAGATCGATCTTGTTGATAACCGGAATGACATCCAGATCGTGATCCAGAGCCAGATAAACATTTGCCAGTGTCTGTGCCTCGATGCCCTGTGCCGCATCGACAATCAGGATCGCTCCGTCACAGGCTGCAAGGCTTCTGGACACCTCATAGTTAAAGTCCACATGTCCCGGAGTATCTATCAGGTTAAATACATACTCTTCGCCGTCTTTTGCTTTGTAGATGATACGGACGGTCTGTGCTTTGATTGTAATGCCACGTTCTCGCTCCAGATCCATATTATCAAGTACCTGTGCCTGCATCTCACGGCTCGTCAAAAGGCCGGTCATTTCAATGATGCGGTCTGCCAGTGTGGATTTGCCATGGTCAATATGTGCTATAATACAAAAATTTCTGATATTCTTCTGATCTATACCTGCCACAATTCTATCTCCTTATTCCTAAACTTGCATCCTAAGTGGCATTTTAGCACATATTGTCTTTGTCTGGCAATCTTTTTCTGCTATCTGCCGGCAAGCACCCTGTCCAGGATATCTGCCAGCGGCTCCATGGCATTTTTCTCTTCTTCTACGGTGTTCAGCTGGCTGCCCGCCTCGATCAGCAGTGCCCGCGGCTTCAGATGCAGATTGTAGCGAAGACTCTGAAGATAAATATGTCTGGTGAACCCCGGATAATATTCCTGTGCTTTGATCTGAAGCTGAAAGGAAAACGCCAGATTCTCTTCAATATACGGATTAGGCAGATAGTCAACGTTTCCGTTTCTCGCAGTCCGGCTCAGCCCGTTAAAAAACATGATCTTCGCTACCTGTTTGCCATCGATCTGCGTGACCAGCTTCTCCCCATCCAGCCCATCCCGGTGCAGGTCGATCACCACCTCAACCGTTGGATTGGCCGCAAGAATGCTGCTGATCTCAGTCTCCGCCAGATTGTATGCCGTGTTGCGATCCAACACACCGTCTATCATGTCAAATACGCTTGTATTATGGATTACATTATATCCATACTTGTTTTCCAGCAGCTCTGTCAGATAATTTCCCATGCCCACAATCGTATCAGAAATATTTCCTTCTTCCGAATCTGCAAATGCTTCCTGCGAATGGGTATGATAGATCAGAATCTGCGGCACAGATGCATCTTTTTTTATGCGAAGATCCTGACCTGCAAGTTTCTCTGCATTGATCTGCTCCGGATCCGCTATCGTAGATGCATCTACGGTATAATAATTTCCGACCAGCGTCTGGAAATCCTGAAGTTCTTCCATATTTACCGTTTCCTGCTGTTCTTTTGTTTCTTCGGTCTGTGCTTTTTTGTTTTTCTTTCTCTTTTTCTTTTTTACTGCTTTTTGAATGACCGTTTTTTCTGTCTCCTCCATGGATTCTGCTTCTGCCTTCTGCGGCATCTGATCCTGTGTGTTCTGTACTTCTGAAGACTTTTGCGTTTCCTGTGTTTTTTCACTTTCCGGATTTTTTTCTGTTTCTTCCCGTACCGTCAGCTGCGGCTCTTCTGATAAGAAATAGGACTCCTTGCTCTCCCAGTAAGTCAGAAGCGGAACGACTTCTTTTGTAAGCAGGGAAAGCCAGCTTTGATTCTCTGTACCTTTCACTGGTGCAAGTGTAAATACCGGTGCATAGAGCTGTGCTGTTTTCCTTGTCAAATTTTTGCCCCCGCCTGCGATCGACACACCCTTCACCAGAACATAAAGCCCCAGGCCGAAAATGACTGCCCACAGACTTCCGTGTATCCAGTTTTTAAAACGCTTCATGCCCTCACCTCATTCATTGCAATATATGAGGTGTTTTTTTTCATTATGCAAGCTGAAGGGCAAGATTGAGCCCTTCTGAAATCGTATAGCTCAGACGTTTCACCGTCTCATCAATATCCTTGGGCGTCACAAACATCGTATTTAAATGTGATGGAATCCTTTCTTTGATCAGCTGATATTTCTGTGCATAATCTTCCATATCAAGGGCATGAATCAGGCTCTCCATCGTATCATTGACAATGGTTGCCGCATCTACAACAGTGGGCACGCCGATGGCAATGACCGGAATGCCAAGAACCTGTTTATTTAAACCATTTCTGTGATTTCCGACACCGGAACCCGGATTGATCCCGGTATCTGTGATCTGGATCGTACGATTCAGCCTGCGTGTACTGCGGGCTGCCAGAGCATCCACTGCAATGATCAGGTCGGGATGCGTTTCCTTTACCACGCCTCTGATGATTTCCAGCGTCTCCATGCCTGTCTGAGCCATCACTCCCGGAACGATGCCGCTGACCGGATTTCGCTGTTCTTCCCCAAGCGAAGCTGTCCCGAATTCCCGGATCATATGCCTGGTGATGCAGATGTTGCTAACCACATAAGGTCCGAGTGCATCCGGTGTCACATCCCGGTTTCCAAGTCCGACGATCAGCACCGATTTTTCCCCTTCTCCCATCAGACTTTTCAGATGTTCTGCCAGTTTCTGCGATATTTCCCGGTGATAATCCTCATCCGGTGCCGACATATTCGGGGCTTCCATGGTAATATATGTCCCGACCGGTTTCCCCATCGTTTTTGCCCCGTTTTCTGTCTCGATCACCACCCTGGTCGTATGGATCTCCAGTTCTTCATCGTCCTCCTCTTCAATCCGCACACCCCGGATTTTTACGTCATCTTCTTCAAAACTTTCTCTTGCTTCCAGTGCGAGGTCTGTTCTGATACGAAATCTTCCAAACATGCTCTGTTCCCTCCTGCTGTTTCGTTTTTTTGCCTGATTTTGTTTCCATCTGATCTGCTTTTATCAGTGTCTGTAATTCTTATCGAAATATTCCATATTTTTTCAAAATTTGATATTGACATTTGGCAGGCTTTGGTTTAGACTATGAGAGTATGTTTGAAGTATGTTCATTAGAACGTCCGTGTCCGGCTTTAATGTAACAGAAATCATATCATTTTATAGAAAAATTAGAATAAAAAATTGGAGGTGTACAGATTGGCTAACATCAAATCCGCAAAGAAAAGAATCTTGGTTAACAGAACAAAAGCTGAGCGTAATAAATCTATCAGATCTGCTGTTAAAACTGCTATCAAAAAAGTAGAGGTTGCAGTTGTTAACAAAGATAAAGAAACTGCAGTAAATGCACTGGGTGCTGCTACAGCTATCATCAACAAAGCTGCATCGAAAGGCGTTTATCACAAAAACAACGCTGCTAGAAAAGTTTCTCGTTTAGCAAAAGCTGTAAACAGCTTAAATTAAACCAATTTTTATAAATATATAACCCATCAGGTACCGTCAGCCTGATGGGTTTTTTATTTTGAAGGCAAAAATACTCTTATCAACTCGAATATTTGACAAGCAGAAGCTCCACGCTCATCACATCGTTCATACGCCCTGTTTTGACTGCCTCTTCCATCCTGACGCAGTCCTGTAGAGCTTCTTTTAAGGTTTTCAGTGAAAAGTATTCTGCCTGTCGCAGACAGTTCCGCACAATAAATCCTGCCATTTTCAGACGCTCCGAAATCGTTTTTGCACTGTATCCTTCCTCGGAAAGCTCTTTTACCTGCATCAGAAGATTAAACTGGCGTGTGATCAGATAGAGAATACGCATCGGCGGTTCTTTTAATGCCAGCAGATCATAGTAAAGCTCCATAGCTTTCTTCTGCTTTTTCTCTGCCATCGCATTGATCATATCGAAAATTTTATTTTCCGTTTGCTCACTGCAGATCACTGCGACATCTTCTTCGGTAATGGATTCTTTCTCCATACAGTAACAGATCAGTTTTTCCAGTTCCTGACGTATCCGCTCCATATCGGTTCCCGTTTTCTCCAGAAACAGTTTCATCGCACCGGAAGTGATCATCTTTTTTTCTGATTTCAGTATGCCAAGGATCCACCTGGTCAGCGTCTGTTCATTCTGTGCCGTAAACTCAACGACACTGCCTTTTTTATTTACCGCCTTATAAAGTTTGCCTCTTTTGTCTACTTCGCTTTCTACAAACAGCATGATCGTCCCTTCCGGTATGGATGGAATATAATCTGCCAGCTGCTGATTTGCATTTTTAAAAAAGCCGCTGTCCTCGATCAGAAGCAGGCGATGTTCTGCAAAGAACGGCATGGTATCCGCCTGTGCGATCATTTCCTCTACATCGATGCCTTTTCCACTGTAAATGCTCAGATTGATGGTATCCCCTTCCGGAAGAACTGCATCTTTCAGACGATTTTTGTATTGCTGTTTCAGATAGGCTTCTTCCCCATAGAAGAGATATACCGGCTTAAAGCTTCCTTTTTTGATATCCTCCACCACAGACTTCATATGGTTTCCTTTCTTTTGTCATGGCAGCGAAAGCAGATTTTATCCGCAGTTACATACCGGACTTCTTTTCTTCCCGCCTCCTGCGTGTCATAAGACCTCCGATACGGCCGGTTTCCTTCGCAGTCAGAGCTTTCCAGCCCTGCTCCATAACTTTATCGAGAAGTCCGAGCTCTTTTGCGATCTCATACTTTAATTCTTCTTCCGGTGCCAGATTATTTAAATCAATTTTTTCTTTTTTCTTAGACATATAGACCATACCCCTTTCTTTTCTGGAGTATGGCCTGATTTTTCATTTACTATTCATATGGACATGAAGTTTGAGGCAAAAAGTCTTTTGACCCAAATTTTAACCTTTTAACCCTGACATCATGCTATGGTTTCAGTACTCTTCCGGCATGATAATCGCTGCAATGATATACAGGATCAGTCCAGTACTGGTGCAGCCAAGCAGCACACATAACAGACGCACGATCGTAGGATCAATGCCAAAATATTCGCCGATTCCGCCGCACACGCCGCATAACACTCTGTTTGTTCTTGATTTGTAAAGTCTCTTTGGTTCCATAATCTTTCATCCTTTCATAATTAATTATGATATGTTTATCCTATGTTTCTGTAACTGATTTGTACCTTTGTCGGCTTTCGTATTATTCCACCGATATCTCAGACAACGTTCGAAATATCTTCCAGAATTTTTTCCGGAATATCCTGCACGCTCGGAAATTCCTGCATGTCTTCATAGAGCCTGCCGCTGCCTGCTCCCACTGCAAATGCTGCCGTACAAAGTCCGATGCCGCACACCAGCAGGAGCACTGCTGCGGTAAGTGCGATTTTCGTCCGTTTTTTCATGCCATCCTGCTCCTTCCCGAAAAAATTTTATGAAGTGCTTTTCCTGCCATCCGGATCAGAACCGGAAGCATTTTCAGATAAAGCCATATGCACAGAAATGTCATAAAAATCCCAACGGCAAGGCCGATACATCCAAGGCCGAGGGACATCAGACCGCGAAATGGGTTTACAAACAGCATCACGGCTCCGTAAACAATACTGACTGCTCCAAATATATAAGCCGCGATCATAATGCCAAGTGCTCCGGCCAAAATCCCAATGATCAGTCCGAATATGCCAACCACGATCCCGATCAGTCCTCCAAGCAGACCGGTTGCTGTTCCAAGAACGGCTCCTGCAGCCGGGATCAGAATCGCCAGTGCCAGTGCAAACCAAATCACCCTCATGATCGTGTTCTGATCTTCCCACCAGCTCCAGAATGACCACTTTGCAGCAGATGCTTTTGCTCTGTCGCCTTTCTTTTCCTCCTCCACATAAAAAGCCGGTGTCTTGCTTTCTGTATCGGATGCTGCACTTTCTGCACCGTTTTCTGTATAAAAGTACTCCCCTTTTAATCCACTTTTGATATCCTGTGCCACCTTCTGCGGGCTTCCCAGATGGTCGATTGCCTGCTGCAGGTCATCTCCTGCTTCATCAAAATACCGCTCGTAATAATCCAGTGCTTCCTCCCGCTCCTGCGGTGAAATATCACCAAGAAGTGCCGCAAGTTGTTCCATAAACTCTTTCCTGCCCACTTAAAGTTCACCTCCGTCAAAAATATTGCCAATCCTGGCTGAGTACTCTTTCCACTCTGTCTTATACAGCTGAAGCTGGGCCATCCCGCGTTCTGTAATTTTATAATAACGCCGGTTTCGACCGCCAAATTCCATATCATAGACTTCAAGACAGTCATCCTTCAAAAGCCTGCGAAGCACCGGATACAGCGTCGATTCTGAGACATCGATCGCTTTTCGGACATCCTGGGTGATGCGGTATCCGTAAGTACCCGCTTCCTCTTTCGACACAACGGCCAGTACAATGGCATCCAGAAGTGCCGCCCCTGTATTAAAAACCATAGCTTCCTCCTGATACTATTTTCTTTTCAATACTATATATCATATAATATTGTTTGTCAATGTGTATTTTCTTACGGTTTTCTTAAATATAGTTATGAGGATTTTTCATTGACAATACTCCCCAAAATGATAATTTTGATACGAAAATTGAAAACTATTTATCAGAAAAGCAATCTGCAAAGTAAAAAAACAGAACGCCATAATGATTCGAAAACAATCTGCTGACACGCTGCGTTTCCTGTTCGGTTTGTTTTCGAATTCATCATGGCTGTTCTATTTTCCGCTTCAATGACCTCTGGCAGGCCAGTAACTTTTGGCAATGTGCAAAATGAACGAATTCCAAAGAAGACACTTTTACGTGCTCTTCGGGGAATTCGTTCATTTGCACATTAAGAAATTCTCCGCCCTCTGCAGTGCATAAGCCAGATTTTCTTCCGTATGTGCCGCTGACACAAACATGGCTTCAAACTGTGCCGGTGCAAGATGGATTCCATTGTCCAGCATATATTTAAAATACCGTGCATACTCAGCAGTATCTGAGGTTTTTGCGGAAGCATAGTCAACAACCTGCTGTTCTGTGAAAAACAGGGAACCGATTGAGCCGACATGGTTTACCTGCCATGCATGTCCGTTCTTTCTGGCATTTTCTTTCATGGTTTCAAAGAAAGTATCGCTTTTCTGATTGAGTTCTTCATAAATCTGCGGATTGTTTTTCAAAATGGTAAGCTGTGCAATGCCTGCTGCCATGGCAACCGGATTGCCGCTTAAGGTTCCTGCCTGATAAACCGCTCCGACCGGTGAGACCATCTCCATGATCTCGCGTCTGCCGCCGTAAGCTCCGACCGGCATGCCGGCTCCGATGATCTTGCCGTATGTCACAAGATCAGCATCGATACCAAAATAGCCCTGTGCACCCTGAAGTCCAAGTCGGAATCCGGTGATCACTTCATCGAAGATCAGAACGCTTCCATGCTCGCTACAGAGTTTTCGAAGTCCTTCCAGAAATCCCTTTTTCGGCGGAACAACGCCCATATTGGCTGCCACCGGCTCTACGATCACGGCAGCAATTTCCTTTGGATATTCGTCAAACAGTGCCTCTACGCTTGCCAGATCATTGTAAATGGCAGATAACGTATCCTGTGTACATCCTGCCGGTACACCGGCACTGTCCGGGATTCCGGCTGTCATAACTCCGGAACCTGCTTTTACCAGAAGTGCATCGGAATGTCCATGATAGCATCCGGTAAATTTTACGATCTTATCCCTTCTTGTATAACCTCTGGCTGCACGGATGGCACTCATCACGGCTTCTGTTCCGGAATTGACCATACGCACCATTTCAAGTGACGGGATCACATCTGTCATCAGCTCTGCCATCTCTACTTCTTTTTCAGTGGCGGCTCCAAAACTCAGTCCTTTTTCACATGCTTTGATCACGGCTTCTTTGATCGCCGGATGGTTGTGTCCGAGGATCATCGGTCCCCAGGAACCGATAAAATCCAGATATTTGTTTCCATCGACATCGGTCATATAAACACCGTTTGCCTGTTCAATAAAACGCGGCGTGCTGCCGACACTTCCAAAAGCACGCACCGGGCTGTTCACGCCACCCGGAATCAAAGTAACTGCTTTTTTAAAAAGTTCTTCTGATCTTGTCATCATCCAATCTTCCCTTCATCCATCATTTTTGCAATCTCTTTTGCAAAATAGGTAAGATAAATATCAGCTCCGGCACGGTAAGCACCGACTGCCATCTCACCGATGATCCGTTCTTCATCAATATAGCCTAGTTTGGCTCCTGCTTTTACCATAGCATATTCTCCGCTGACGCTGTAGGCTGCAACCGGTGTGTTGACCACTTTTCGCACTTCTGTGATCACATCCTGATAAGCCATCGCCGGTTTTACCATAATGATATCCGCTCCCTCTTCGACATCGAGCAGAGCCTCTTTGATGCCTTCTCTTTTATTATGAAAATCCATCTGATATGTTTTGCGATCACCAAAAGACGGAGCAGAACCTGCCGCTTCACGGAATGGACCATAAAAGGCGGATGCATATTTCACGGCATAAGACATGATCGGTGTGCCTGTATGTCCCGCCTGATCGAGCATCGTACGGATCGCACGCACACGGCCGTCCATCATATCGGATGGTGCTACCATATCTGCTCCGGCTTCCACATGAGAAAGAGCGGTCTTTGCAAGCAAATCCAGCGTCCTATCATTGTCCACATCGTGTCCGCACAACATGCCGCAGTGTCCGTGTGATGTGTACTCGCACATACAAACGTCCGTGATCAGATACAGTTCCGGGAATTTTTCTTTTGCTTCCCGAAGTGCTCTCTGCACAATGCCATTTTCGTTGTAGGCTCCGCTTCCCACTTCGTCTTTCTGATCCGGGATGCCAAAAAACATCACATTTTTCACACCGGCATTTAACAGCCGCTCCAGTTCAAATCCCATGCAGTCCACACTGTAACGGTACTGTCCGTCCATGGACGGGATCTCCTCCCGGATGTCATTCCCTTCTTTTACAAACATCGGATAGATCAGGGAAGACTTATCCATTCTCGTCTCTCTCACCATTCTTCTGAGTGTATCGTTTCCTCTTAACCTTCTTGGTCGGATTGTCATATCCATCTTTTGTTACCGTTACTGAAAACTTATAAAAAGTTATAAACCTTTATGTTTCATTCCTACTTCA
>OGCM01002067.1_pt1 | contig 20239 bp, 18 predicted proteins | sample 1570151 | NCBI WGS metagenome assembly OGCM01 (sample SAMEA4370582, study PRJEB24528) | human gut metagenome
AAGGGCGTAGGGTGGGAAACCGCCGCGAGAGTTCAAATCTCTCTTACTCCGCCAAATACCGCATATTTAACGCTATTGCGTTGAATATGCGGTATTCTTTTTATACTTTTATCACCCTTTGCACACTGCATATATCGCCACAAAACGCCAGCTACCGTGTGGGGTGTGTACAAGGGTGTGTACCTTACTGTGTACAAACCGCCGCACGCCACCAACAACGCAGCATCGTATATTTTTTCATTCTTGTCTGTTGTGCTGCATCCACCCCGCCATTTTCGTTACCTCACAAAAACGCTTCCGTTCCAGCCTCTCTCCGCATTTTTCAAACACTTTCCCCGATAAACGTAAAAATTTGCCAGGGAAGTGTTGTTATCCTTAACATTTTCTTCCTTTTCTGCCCGTGCCTTGCAATCCCGCGCCAAATCCGCTATACTCATTCTATACCATTTTATAAGTGAGGTGTCCGTTATGCGGTTATTTGATGTGCTCGGCCCGGTCATGACGGGGCCGTCCAGCAGCCACACGGCGGGTGCGGTGCGCATCGGCAGCACGGCGCGGCGGCTCCTGGGGGAGCAGCCTGCCGAGGCCGAGATCCTGCTTTACGGCAGCTTTGCCGCCACGGGGCGCGGCCACGGCACGGACCGGGCGCTTGTCGCCGGGCTGCTGGGCATGCAGCCGGACGATGACCGCATCCCGCACAGCTTTTCCATTGCCAAGGAGGCCGGGCTGCACTTTAAGATCGGCACCACAAACCTGCGCGGCGCGCACCCCAACACGGCGGTGCTGCGGCTGACCGGTGCGTCGGGCCGTAAGCTCGAGGTCGTCGGCGCGTCCATCGGCGGCGGGCGGATCAACATCTGCCAGATCGATGGCATCACGACGAATTTTGGCGGGGACCACAACACGCTGATCGTCCACAACCAGGACACGCCCGGCCATGTGGCAGCCGTCACCACCTGTTTGAGCCAGCACGGCGTCAACATCGCCACGATGCAACTCTACCGCTCGACGGCGGGCGGCTACGCCGTCATGGTGCTGGAGTGCGACGAGCCTATCCCGGACGAGATCGCCGGGCAGCTGGGCAGCCAGCCGGGCATCGTCAAGGTCACGATTCTGAATCTGTAAGGGGGCGGGAAAGATGGCATTTTCATCCGTGCATGAGATGATCGACCTCTGCAAGGAGAGCGGCAAGCCGCTGTATGAGGTCATCCTTGAGAGCGATCTGGCCGAAAGCGGCCTGACCCGCGCCGAGAGCGAGGCCGAGATGCACCGCCTGTGGGCAGTCATGCAGGCCACCAGCGACGGCTACTGCGGCGCAGACCGCTCGATGAGCGGCTTTGCGGGCGGCGACGCGGCCAAGGTCAACGCGGCAGCGGCGCGCGGCGTGCTCTACGCCGACGGCTACTTTGCCGACGTCATGGCCGAGGCACTGAAAACAGCCGAGTGCAACGCCTGCATGAAGCGCATCGTGGCCGCGCCCACGGCGGGAAGCTGCGGCGTGCTGCCTGCGGTCCTGCTGCCGCTGCGGCGACGCGGGCTGGCCGACGAGGCCGCCGTGCACCGTGCCCTGTATATCGCTGCCGGGTTCGGGCAGGTCGTTGCCGCGCGTGCCACGCTGGCCGGGGCCGAGGGCGGCTGTCAGGCCGAGGTCGGCGCGGCCAGCGGCATGGCCGCCGCGGCGCTGGTGGACATCAAGGGCGGCACGGCAGAGCAGTGCGCCGAGGCGTTCGCCATGGCGCTGACCAACCTTGAGGGCCTTGTCTGCGACCCCGTGGCAGGTCTTGTGGAGATCCCCTGCATCAAGCGCAACGTCATCGGTGCCATGAACGCGGTCTCCGCCGCCGACATGGCACTGGCCGGGGTCGTGGGGCACATCCCCGCGGACGAGGTCATTGACGCGATGGCCGAGGTCGGCAACGCGATGAGCAAGGACCTGCGCGAGACCGGCATCGGCGGTCTGGCCGGCACCCCCACGGGCCGCGCTATCTGCGAGATTGTGACGATGGACAACGGGGAAGAGGAAGATTGATATTTTACGGCGGTAAACCGGCGGGCACACAGCACCGCAACCACTGCCCCAACTGCCTGACCAGCCTGCATCTGGACAATGAACCCGGGGACCGCGCCGCAGACTGCGGCGGGCAGATGGAGCCCGTGGCCGTCTGGGTGCGCAAGGGCGGCGAGTGGGCCATCATCCACCGCTGCCGCCTCTGCGGCAAACTGACATCCAACCGCATCGCCGCGGACGACAACCCGATGCTTCTCATGAGCATCGCCATGCGCCCGCTCTGCACCCCGCCGTTCCCGCTGGAGCGCATCGAGGAGATGACGGCACTGATGGGCGGGGAGGGGCGTATGCGGTAATGCGGGGCGTCGGGGACGCCGACCCCTGCACTGACCCCAACGCAATTTTCCGTTTACAAATTTCGCCAATGTGCTATACTGAATAAAAAACATCAGGAGGAAATTCTTATGAACGTAAACGATCCGCGCTGGGCGTCCATTGACGCCTTTGTGGAGGAAAACCGCGACAACATCCTGCGCGACATCACCCGTCTGGTGGCCGTGCCCAGCGTGGAGGGCGCACCCGAGCCGGGCGCACCGTTCGGCCCCGGCCCCAAGGCCGCGCTGGCCAAGGCGCTGGAGATCGCCGACGAGCTGGGCCTGGACACCTTCAACGCCGACAGCTACATCGGCTGGGCCGAGACGGGCAGGATTGCCGACGGCCAGAAGTTCCTGGCGACCATCACCCACACCGACGTTGTGCCCGAGGGCAACGGCTGGGACGCCGACCCCTACACGGTCCGCGTGCGGGACGGTTGGCTGCTGGGCCGCGGCGTGGCCGACGACAAAGGCCCAAGCATCCTCTGCCTGTACGCGCTGAAGTACCTGAAGGACAGCGGCGCGGCGCTGAAATACCCCGTGCGTGCCCTGCTGGGTGCCAACGAGGAGACGAACATGCACGACGTAGACTACTACGCCGAGCATTACCCGATGCCCGCCTTCTGCTTTACGCCGGACGCCGAGTTCCCGGTCTGCAACGGCGAGAAGGGCGGCTTCAACGGCGAGCTCGTCAGCCCGAAATTTGAGAACGGCATCATCACGGCGTTTGAGGGCGGCGTCGCCCACAACGCCGTGCCGGACCGCGCCTCCTGCACGGTGCAGGTCGGCGCAGGCGCACTCGTCCAGACCGAGGGCGTGACCTTCGAGGCAGGGGAGGGCGGTGCCACCGTCATCCGCGGCTGGGGCAAGAGCGGCCACGCCGCCATGCCCGAGGGCACGGTCAACGCCATCAGCCTGATCGTCAACTGCCTGCTCAAGAGCGGCGTCTGCACCCCGCAGGAGGAGGCCTACCTGAACGTGCTGCACACGCTGCACGCCGACACCGACGGCAGCGCGCTGGGCATTGCGGCGGACGACGGCCTGTTTGACCCGCTGACCATCATCGGCGGCACGATCGAGATGGCTGACGGCGTCATCCGCCAGAGCTTTGACTGCCGCTACCCGACGAACACCGACCCCGCAAAGATGGCTGCCGCCATCCGGAAGGTCTGCGGCGGCGCGGCCACGCTGGAGAACGTCAGCAGCCGCGTGCCGTTCTACATCGACGCGGACAGCCCGGCCATCCAGACGCTCATCAACACCTACAACGACGTCACCGGCGAGGGCAAGAAGCCCTTTACAATGGGCGGCGGCACCTATGCGCGCCACTTCCCCTATGCCGTCAGCTTCGGCCCCGAGCACACCGACATTGAGATCCCGTCCTTTGCGGGCCCGATGCACGGCGCGAACGAAGGCACCCCGTTTGAGAAGCTGGTCGAGGCGCTGAAGATTTATATTCTGGCGCTGCTGCGGCTGCAGGAGATCGAGCTGTAAATAAAAAAACGGACAACTGCTGTTTTAGGTAGTTGTCCGTTTTTTGTTTTCTACCCTGGGAAGGCAGTATTGTAGGGAGGGGTCTTGACCCCTCCGCGGCGGCCAGAGGGCTGGCCGCCCTACAAGCCCACAGAAGCCCCGTTGCACGCTATGACAGTTGCCCTCAGCCGGGAGGGATAAATCCGCCCCTACGATTGTCCCCTGTAGGGGGCGGCGTCCCCGACGCCCCGCAGGTCAGCAGCAGTCAACGGGAAGGACGTAGGGCGGCCCGCGCGGTAGGGGCCGCACATGTGCGGCCCGCAGCATGACGGCCAACGACCTCTTATGGGAAGGCCGCGGGCCGGGCATGTCCGATCCCTGCGGTATCACCCCTGGCAGACCGACATCTGCCAGGGTTTTTCTTTGTGGGATTGTTAATTTTTATACAGCCTTTTATTCTGCGGCGATTGCCCAAATTGTTGCAAATCTTGCGTGTTCGATGCAAAATCGACCTTTTGTCATACTTGGTTGCTTGACATGCTTTTGAAAAATGGTACAATAAATCCGTATAGTTATCCACCACGGACGGGGGAGCAGAAATCCCGTCCGCGGCGAGAAAAATCAGAGAAACGGGGGAAATCAGATTGTTCAAGTCCCTAAAGCGCTCTGCCAAGGGTGCTGCCGTACCGCACACGAAGGCGACAGCCGGGCAGCCGACCAACAAGATGCCGGTGCCCGAGCACGTCGTCATTCCCATGTCGATGCACATCGGCGCGCCCGCGGAGCCTGTCGTCAAAAAGGGCGACACCGTCATGGTCGGTACCGTGATCGGCAAGGCCGGCGGCTTTGTATCCGCCAATATCTACTCCAGTGTGTCCGGCACTGTGCAGGACATTGCACCGCTGCGCATGGTCAACGGCGCGATGACGACGGCTGTTGCCATCAAGACCGACGGTGCGCAGACCGTTGATCCGGCCTGTGTGCCGCCCGTCGTCACCGACAAAGCCAGCCTGCTGGCTGCCGTGCAGGCCTGCGGCCTGGTGGGTGTCGGCGGCGCCGGCTTCCCGACGCATGTCAAGCTGGCAGCCAACACCATCGACACGCTGCTCATCAACGCTGCCGAGTGCGAGCCCTACCTGACCACCGACTGCCGCGAGATGTTGGAGTGCAGCGACACGATCATCTCCGGCATCACCGCTGTCATGAAGTACTGCGAGATCCCGCACTGCATCATCGGCATTGAACGCAACAAGCCCGAGTGCATCGACCTGCTCACCTCGCTGACCCGCGAGATGAAGGGCGTCGAGGTCAAGGGCCTGCCGATGCGCTACCCGCAGGGCGCCGAGAAAACGCTCGTCGAGACCTGCACCGGGCGCGAGGTGCCGCAGGTCGGTCCCTCCGGCAAGCCGGGCCTGCCCGCCGACGTGGGCTGCGTCATCATGAACGTGACGAGCGTCTCCACGCTGGGCAAGTTCCTCAAGACCGGCATCCCGCTGGTGACGAAGCGCGTCACCGTCGAGGGCGACGCCATCGCCAAACCCCAGAACATCGAGGTGCCCATCGGCACGCTGTACCGCGACGTCATCGACGCCTGCGGCGGTGTCAAGGAGGGCGTCGAGCTGGGCAAGATCATCTTCGGCGGCCCGATGATGGGCGGCGCTGCACCCAGCGCCGACTTCCCGGTGCTCAAGCAGAACAACGGCCTGCTGCTGTTCAGCAAGAAGGCCGCCGCGCTGCCCGAGCCGTCCGCCTGCATCCGCTGCGGGCGCTGCATCGAGGCCTGCCCGATGGGTCTGGAGCCCGTCGTCATTGCGCAGGATTTTGCCAACAAGGACTTTGCTGCGCTGAAGGCACGCTGCGTGGATCTCTGCGTAGCCTGCGGCAGCTGCACCTATGCCTGCCCGGCCAAGCGCCCCGTCAGCCAGACGATGGGCCTTGCCAAGGGCTGGTACATGGCCGAGCTGCGGAAAGGAGGCAAATAACCCATGGAAGATCGTCTGATCGTTACCGCCTCGCCGCATATCCGCGATACATCCACCACCCGCGGGCTGATGGGCAATGTTGTCATTGCGCTGCTGCCCGCCGTGCTGGCCGCGGGTCTGATCTTCGGCGTGCAGGCGCTGGTGCTGGTCGCTGTGACCACCCTGGCCTGTGTGGCGTTTGAGTACATTTATGAAAAGCTGCTGAAAAAGCCCAACACCGTGGGCGACCTGTCCGCCGTTGTCACCGGCATCATTCTGGCGCTGAACATGCCCGTGGGCATGCCGCTCTGGATCGCCGTTGTCGGCGCGTTCGTCGCCATCGTCATCACGAAACAGCTGTTCGGCGGCCTTGGCTACAACTTCGCCAACCCCGCACTGGTGGGCCGTATCGTGCTGTTCCTCGGCTTCACCTCCCGCATGACCGCCTACGTCTACCCCGACATGGCCGTTGACGCGCTGGCTTCCGCCACGCCGCTGGCCGTGGCCGACAAGACCACACTGCCCCTGCTGGACGTCTTTTTGGGCTTCCACGGCGGCATGATGGGCGAGGTCTGCGTGCTGGCCATCCTGCTGGGCTTCGCCTATCTGGTTGCCACCCGGACCATCCAGGCCACCATCCCCGTGACCATCGTTGCCACGGTCTTTGTGCTGACTGCGCTCAACACCGGCAGTGCCTACACCGCCCTGATCGAGTGCATGTCCGGCGGTCTTTTGTTCGGTGCTGTCTTTATGGCGACGGACTACGTGACCAGCCCGTTCACCACCAAGGGCAAGCTGTTCTACGGCGTGTTTATCGGCCTCATCACCTTCCTCATCCGCCACTTCGGCTCGATGAATGAGGGCATGAGCTACGCCATCCTGCTGGGCAACCTGATGACCCCGTGGTTCAACGCCTGGGGCCACCAGACGCCGCTGGGCTACAAAAAGCCCAAAAAAGCCAAGAAAGGCGGTGCGGAATAATGGCTGAAAAGCAAACCACCGAGAAGCAGAGCACTTTCAAGGAGCTTGTGCTGCCCGTCATCGTGCTGGTCGTCATCTGCCTGGTCTGCAGCGCACTGCTGGCTGTGCTGAACGACATCACCGCCCCCATCATTGCGGAAAACACCCAAGCCGAGACCCTGGCCGCCTATGTCTCCGTCCTGCCCGAGGGCACGACCACCGACAGCATGACTGCCATCGACGGTCTGACCACCGCCAGCGTCGAGGGTGCTGTCAAGACCGCGAACGGCGATGTCGCCGTCAAGGCTGCGGCCTCCGGTTACTCCGGCAAGGACGTCACGGTCTACGTTGCCTTTGACGCCGAGGGTGCCATTTCCGGTATCTCCATCGACGGCTCCACCCAGACCACCGGCATCGGCTCCAAGGTCTCCGGCGATTCCTTCGCCTCCGGCTTTATCGGCTGGAACGGGGGAGAGGTCGCCTCCGGCAGCCCTGTGGACAGCATTGCCGGTGCAACGTATTCCAGCAACGGCGCGTTCAACGCCATCAACGCAGCCATCGACTGCTACAACAATGAGATCAAGGGGGTGCAGTAACGATGAACGAAAAACCGAGCAAGTGGAAGGTTTTTACCGCGGGCATCATCCGTGAGAACCCCGTTCTGCGCCTGGTGCTGGGCTGCTGCTCCGCACTGGCTGTCACCACCACCGTTTCCGGCGCTGTGGGCATGGGCCTGGCCATGACGTTCGTTCTGGTCTGCTCCAACATCGTTATCTCGGCACTGCGCAAGGTCATCCCGGCCAAGGTGCATCTGCCGTGCTACATCGTTATCATCGCAACGTTTGTTACCGTCGTGCAGATGGTGCTGCAGGCGTTCGTGCCCGACCTGTACAAGGCGCTGGGCGTGTATCTGGCGCTGATCGTCGTCAACTGCATCATTCTGGGCCGTGCCGAGATGTTCGCCTGCAAGAACACCGTCGTGGACTCCGCGCTGGACGGTCTGGGCATGGGCATCGGCTACATCCTGACCATGCTGCTCATGTCCTCCATCCGTGAGATCATCGGCAGCGGCACCTGGCTGGGCATCACGATCATCCCCGAGAGCGTGGACCGCATGACCGTCATGAACTCCGCGCCGGGCGGCTTCTTCGTCTTTGGCTGCCTGATGGCCGGCTGTGTCTGGCTGGAGCGCAAGCTGAACAAGCCCATTGAGCGCAAGAGCTGCGGCGACGTCATGCTCGAGAAGATCGACGCCGCCAAGGAAGAACAGAAGGAGGGTGCCGCACAATGAGTTCTCAGATCGCAACGTTTGCCACCATCTTCTTCAGCATGATCCTGGTCAACAACTACGTGCTGGTGCAGTTTCTGGGTATCTGCCCGTTCCTCGGCGTTTCCAAAAAGCTGGATTCCTCCGCGGGCATGGGTGCTGCCGTTATCGTCGTCATGGTCATTGCCACGGCTGTGACCTTCCCGCTGCAGATCTTCCTGCTGGATGCCTATAATCTGGGTTACCTGCAGACGATCATCTTCATCCTCGTTATCGCCGTTCTGGTCCAGCTGATCGAGATCACGCTGAAAAAGTACGTCCCGGCGCTGTATCGGTCCCTGGGCGTCTACCTGCCGCTGATCACGACCAACTGCTGCGTGCTGGGCGTCACCATCCTGGCTGTGCAGGACTACTCCGCCGTTGTGGCCGAGTTCGGCTTCGGCCTGGCCTACGCTGAGGCGCTTATCTGCGCCGCCGGTGCGGGCGTCGGCTTCCTGGTCGCCATGCTGCTGTTCTGCGGCGTGCGTTCCCGCGTCGAGGCCGCCAACCCGCCGGAGAGCTTCAAGGGCCTGCCCATCACGCTGGTTTCTGCCGCTATCACCTCCATGAGCTTCATGGGCTTTGGCGGTCTGGTCGAAAACATCATCAACGCGATATTCTAAGAAAGGGGAATGGAGAGAATGAACCCGATCGTATTTGCTATCGTTGTCGTGGTGGTGCTGGGCCTGGCCGGCGGCGTGATCCTTGTGCTGGCCTCCAAGTTCATGGCTGTGTATGAGGACCCGCGCATCGCGCAGGTCACGGAATGTCTGGCCGGCGCCAACTGCGGCGGCTGCGGCTACGCCGGCTGTGCCGACTACGCCAAGGCCATCGTGGAGAACGGTGCCCCCACTTTCAAGTGTGCCCCGGGCGGCGACAAGACTGCCGACGCCATCAACACCATCATGGGCAATGCCACCGACGACCGCCCCAGCCTACGCGCCACCGTCATCTGTGCGGGCGGCGAGAACTGCGGCAAGCGGTTTGACTACCAGGGCATCCAGACCTGCGCTGCTGCGGCCTCCATTGCGGGCGGCCCCAGCGCCTGCGCCTATGGCTGCCTGGGTCTGGGCGACTGCACCCGCGCGTGCAAGTTTGACGCCATCCACGTCATCAACGGCGTGGCCGTCGTGGACCGCAAAAAGTGCACCGGCTGCACGGCCTGCACCGTGACCTGCCCGCGCCACGTCATCCAGATGAAGCCCATTGCCCCGCAGCCCGCGGTCAAGTGCTCCAACAAGGACAAGGGCGCGCTGGTCAACAAGACCTGCAAGGTCGGCTGCATTGCCTGCGGTCTCTGCGTGCGCAACTGCCCGAACCAGGCGATCTTCCTGAAGGACAACGTCGCTGTCATCGACTATACCAAGTGCAACGGCTGCGGCACCTGCGTCAGCAAGTGCCCCAAGAAGGCCATCCAGTGGGTCGAGGGCACGCCCCGTCCCATCGACGCCCCCGTGCCCGCGCACGAGGTTCTGAAAACGCGCGTATAATTTTTAGGTAAACATCCCTGTGCTCCCCGCCGAGAATCGGCAGGGAGCTTTTTTGCTTCGTCGTAGGGGGCGGAGTCCCCGACGCCCCGCAAACGCCGCCCGTTGAAAAATTTCTAAAATTATTTTCCCAAAAACCGAGACAAATTCCTAAAACTATGCTATACTGTGTCCAGAATAACAACTCTGGTATTTTTCGGGAGGTTTACACGTATGGAAATCACCAAAGATATTTTGTATGTCGGCGTCAACGACCACCTTGTTGACCTGTTTGAGGGCCAGTACGACGTGCCCAACGGCATGGCGTACAACTCGTACCTGATCTGCGACGACAAGGTCGCCGTCATGGACAGCGTCGATGCCCATTTTACCGACGAGTGGATCACCAAGATCGCCGCCGCACTGGGCGAGCGCACGCCCGACTACTTGGTCGTGCAGCACATGGAGCCTGACCATTCCGGCTCCGTCGCCGCGTTCGCGCAGGCGTACCCCGGCACGACCATCGTCGCGTCCGCCCAGGCGTTCAACATGATGAAGGCCTATTTCGGCACCGACTACGCGGACCGCCGCGTCGTCGTCAAGGAGGGGGACACCCTGCCGCTGGGCACCCACACGCTGCACTTTGTCACCGCGCCGATGGTCCACTGGCCCGAGGTCATCATGACCTATGACGATGCAGACAAGGTCCTGTTCAGCGCCGATGCGTTCGGCAAGTTCGGCGCACTCGACGTGGAGGAGCCGTGGCTGCCCGAGGCCCGCCGCTACTTCATCGGCATCGTCGGCAAATACGGCGTGCAGGTGCAGGCCGTGCTGAAAAAGGCCGCCGCGTTGGACATCGAGACCGTCTGCAGCCTGCACGGTCCCGTCCTGCACAAGGAGCAGCTGGGCGATGTGCTGGCCGCCTACGACGCCTGGAGTGCCTACCGCCCCGAGACCGAGGGTGTGCTCGTCGCCTACAGCAGCATCTACGGCCACACTGCCGAGGCTGCCAACCGCCTGGCCGAGGCCCTGCGCGAGAAGGGCGTGGAGACGGTTGCCATGGACCTGGCCCGCTGCGATATGGCCGAGGCCGTCGCGCAGGCATTCCGCTTCAGCAAGCTGGTACTGGCTACGCCTACCTACAACGCCGATGTATTCCCCTTCATGAAGGAGTTCATCCATCACCTGACCGAGCGCAACTACCAGAACCGCACGGTGGCCTTTATTGAGAACGGCTCCTGGGCGCCGATGGCCGCCAAGGTCATGACCAAAATGCTTGAGGGCAGCAAGAACCTGACCTACGCTGCCACCACCGTCACGGTCCGCGGCGCGCTGAATGCCGCCAGCGAGGCCCAGCTCGCCGCTCTGGCCGATGAGCTGAGCAGGTAATCCTCTTTTCCTCTCAACTGCAAGCCCCGCCTCACAGCGCGTCTCTCGCGCCGTGAGGCGGGGTCTTTTTGCGGGCAGGGGGGAGAGGAGGACAACAACAAAACAATTGAAAATTTGCGCTTGACAAATCCGGGCAAATCCTGTATACTATCATTTGTCAATCGCATACGGATGATTAGCTCAGCTGGTTAGAGCGCTGCGTTCACATCGCAGAGGTCGAGGGTTCGAGTCCCCCATCCTCCACCAGACAGTTCGTACTCGAACCCAATTCTTTACGGAAAAGGGTTCGGGTACGTTTTTTTATTTGCAGGGTACCGCACACCAGACTTTGTGACAAAGACCATTCACAGCAGACAGGGGAGAGGTAAATACGCCATGAATTTGAAAAAAGTTCATCACATTGCCATTATCGGGAGCAACTATGAGAAATCAAGGCGCTTTTATGTGGATCTGTTAGGCTTTTCTGTCATTCGAGAAAATTACAGACCGGAACGCGATGATTACAAAATCGATCTTCAACTCGATGGGATGGAATTAGAACTTTTTATCATTAAAAATTGCCCGAAACGCCCCAGTTATCCAGAGGCTTACGGCCTCCGGCATCTTGCCTTTGCTGTAGACTCTGTCGATGAGACCGTAAGAGAATTGAATAAAAAGGGCATCATAACCGAGCCGATCCGAGTCGATGCTTACACAGGCAAAAAAATGACATTCTTTTCCGACCCTGACAATCTTCCTTTGGAAATTCACGAATAAAGTCAGACCGTCAAAAAAATTGCATTCTTGCCGTACTGCGTGTGTATGGGCGGCCATTGGTCGCCCGCGGGGCATGACCTGCCCGAAGGAGGAGTAAGATGGTACAGGTCGATTTGATCACTGGGTTTCTCGGCTCCGGCAAGACGACGTTCCTGCGCCGCTACGTGCAGTATCTCGTCGCGCAGGGGCACAGCGTCTGCATTCTGGAAAACGACTTCGGCGCGGTGAACGTCGATGCCATGCTGCTGCAGGACCTGATCGGGGAGCACTGCGACATAGAGACGATCAGCGGCGGCTGTGACTGCGACACCCACCAGCGCCGGATGCGCACCAAGCTGATCTCAATGGCAATGCGCGGCTTTGACCGGGTCGTCATTGAGCCGAGCGGCATCTTTGACGTGGACGAGTTCTACGACATTCTGCGGGACGAGCCGCTGGAGCGCTGGTATACGCTGGGCAGCGTCATTGCCATTGTGGACGCCAAGCTGGAAAACGAGCTTTCCCCGCAGGCCGACTACCTGCTGGCCTCCGAGGCCGCCAGTGCCGGGCTTGTCGTCATGAGCCGCACGCAGCTGGCCGCGCCCGGCGAGGCGGAAGCGGTCATAGACCACCTGAACCGCGCACTGGCCGGCTGCCATTGTGCCCGCCGCTTTGGCGCGGACGATGTACTGTGCCGGGACTGGAACGCGCTGACAACCGCTGATTTTGCCCGCGTGGATCGCTGCGGCTGGCGGCAGACAAGCTACGTCAAGCTGCATTTTGACGAGCACAAGGCGTTTATCTCGCTGTATTTCCTCGAGGCCGGGCGCAGTGTCGCGCAGGTCCGGCAGGCCGTGCAGACGCTCCTGCACGACGCGAAATACGGCCATGTGCTGCGCGTCAAGGGGTTTATCCCCGACGGCGGCGGCTGGGTCGAGCTGAACGCCGCCCGCGACGCCATAACCGTACAGCCCATTCCCAGCGGTCAGGAGGTGCTGATCGTGATTGGGGAAGGGTTGGATAAGGCCGCGATTGAGACGGCTGTGAGGGGCTGCTAGGCGCGTCTGCGGGCGGATCGAGCGATGCGGAAATTTGCCCAGGCGACACTCGTCACTGCCGCAAACGGCCACGGGGCATTGGGGGACGCCGCCCCCTACAGCGTCTGGCGCAAACGATAAGGGCACACGCTGTATCCACCCGCACCGCGCCGGTTGTTAAACGGTTGTGAATATTTATACGCACGAATAAATATACAGACAGCAAAGCCCCGGGATTTTCTGCTTTGGAAAATCCCGGGGCTGTTGTTATTCAGGGCACATTTTCAAAAATTCCGCTTTTTCTTCTTATTCTTCGTCAAAGGCCTTCGTCCAGTTGTATTCCCGGTGCAGCGTGTGGCCGGTGTCGCTCTGGGCCTTGCGGGCGGTGTATTCGCCGATGATGGCGGACGGCATCAGCAGAGCCTTTTCGACCTCAGACTGAAAGACGAGCTTCGGATTTTTGATCCTGGGGTTCTTCATCAGGTCCTTCCAGTAGGTGTCGTAGTCCATCATGACCGACATTGCCTCAAACAGCGGGGTCAGGCTCTCATACCGGGCAATGACCTTGTTCAAAGCGTCCAAAAACTGCATGTTGGCCTTGCCCTCCATCATGCCGTCGTCCTTGCCTTTGACGTTGCGACGGCAAAAATAGGCCGTCATCTGCAAAATATCGTCGAATGCCTCCATCTGGCCGGTGGTCAGCCGGGCCGAGAGCGTGTCGCGGTCAATGTAGCGCAGCAGCGCCGCCGTGACTTCTTTCTTCGTCGCGGCATCCTCCGGCACCAGCTGGTTGACCGGCTCGGCGTCGGTCTCCACAAAGTCGGTGGTCTCGACGATGTCCGGCGTCTCGGATGCGCCGTAGTCGTCCTCCACCTCCTCCGGCATACCGCCGGTGACGTAGATACGATAATTTTCAAGGTCCTCCAAAATTGCGCGGGACAGGTAGGGCAGGGGAGCGCTCTTGGTGCGCGCCACCGGGATGACCTTGGCGGCGTAGCGGGTGGCGACACCCTCGAACCAGCGGCGCAGACCGCCGCAGTTGTCAATGACGTTGTTCATCGTCTGGAAGAACGTCGCGTTGCCGCCGTCGATCATCTTATCATTGCCGCGCGGTGTGCCGGCCATTTTTACCATAGCATCGATGATCGTGCGCACGGCGTCCATCTCGTCCGCCGTCAGCTCGCGGATCAGCTTGTCGGGCTCTGCCTTGATCTCCAGCTCCTGGCGCAGCAATTCCGGCGTAGCACCGTAGGAATAGGGGATCGTCGTCTCGGGCACCGAGACATACTCGAGCGTCAGCACGTTCGGGTCGTCGTCCAGCGTGCCGGTCTCGGCCAGGGTCAGCTTACCCTTCTTGCTGCGGACCCGGTTGGACATGGATTTTGTGATCTCGTTCAGCTTGTCATCGGCGACCTGCTTGTCCACCGGCTCAATGGTGACGGCAATCGCAATGACGCGCTGACGATCTTTTTCGTAGACCTCATAGTCAAAATAGATGTCGGTGTGGCCGTTGATCTCGCTCTTTGCCTTGTCCAGCACGGTGCGGCGCACGTGGGCCCAGTTGGCCGCATTGCAGTCCACCTGCTTTTTCAGCGTCTCAATGTTCCAGACCAGCGGTTCGCCCTTCTCTTTTTTGGTGATGTACAGGTTTTGGTAGCTCTTGCACAGCTCATAAATTTTCAGACTATACTGGCTCTTCATCGGGAGCGTATAGGTGATATTCATCGTTGTGTAGAACTCTTTTAGCTGGATCAGGTGCGGCTTGAGAGACTGGTCGAGCGTCAGCACGATCTTGCCGGTGCCCTCGTCGATGGTCGCGCTGGAAAGCCAACGGAACATCGTGATTTTCTGAGTGCCTGCCAGGCGGATCCACTGGACCTTGGCGTTGGCGATGTCCTCGATGTTTTTCTTGACCTGCTTGTACATCGAGCCGTTATGCGGGTCAACGCCGCAGAGCTTCAAAAACTCGTAGATCGACATCTCGTACCGGGGCAGCTCGGTGTCCGACGGCTTGATCATCGCGAAAATGTGCAGCATCAGCTTTTGCTGGCTCAGCGAAAGGCTGTACATTGCGTTCTGGATCAGGTCGTTGGATTTGCGGACTATCGTCTGATTGCCGCGCCCGCTATAGGTAGCAACAGGGGCCGAAGGCGACGCCTTGGCAGACTTCGCCCCCTGTTTTTTGTTATGGTTGGCTTTTGGGGTCGTTTTCAATGTACTTTGGGGTGTCATTTGCAAAACCTCATCTTTACAACACGTTAACCGTATCATAGCAGATTGTGCGCGCTGTGTCAATTATTGTAACATTCAGCACATTTCCTCCGCGCCGCACAAAATCCGGTGTTCTTTTGTTTTGGGATTTTTAGCCCTATTTATATATATTTAGAAAAGTAGTATAGCTATGTCGAATATTCCAACACAAATGTGCGCTTTGTTACAACGGTGCTGTGCGCAGCATTCCAACACAAATGTGTAAAACGCAACAATGTGCGGAGCGTAACAACGGTAAAAAAGTTTTTTTGCGGGAAAATGGCGGCAAAGAAAATTTTGTGGGATTTTTAAAAAGTGTCGAGTATAACAACCCCGGGCGCGAAAAAAGGAAAAGTGAGAAATGTGCGCAGCCTTCCAACAGAGAGGATGGAAAAATCCTGCCGCGGGGAAATGTGCGCTGAATAACAACCCGTGCTGAAAAATCCTTGTATTGTGCCGTCGATAACAACCCCGGTCCCTGCAGGGCAAACTGTGCGCAGACTAACAACCCACGGCAGGACGCGCCGCAAAAAAAACGGATTTTTGCGAATTGTGCGCCGGATAACAACCGCTCTGCCCCGGAAAAAACGAATTGTGCCGTGAATAACAATACCGGCTGTGCGCTGTACGGTGGATTTTTTCAGAAATGTGCCGTCGATAACAACAGCCGCCAAAATTCTACAGTTTGGAAACTGTGCGCCCGATAACAACCCCACTGCCGGAAATGTGCGCTGGATAACAACCCGGTCCGGACACGTTTGGAAAGCAGACGAAATTCCGAAATGTGCTGCCGATAACAATAGCCGAATTTTACCCACCGCGCAAATTGTGCTGTGGATAACAACCTGCCGCCCGCAGAAAAAAGTCCGAATTGTGCGCCCGATAACAACCATTTTTTTTGCCCCGCGATGCACACCGCACCGAAATTGTGCTGCCGATAACAACCCCGCCCGCCGTAAACTGTGCGGGGGATTCCAACGCCGGCTCCCCGGAATTGTGTGCAGGATAACAACCTGTATAAAAGAGGCTGCCCGGCAAACTGTGCCGCCGATAACAATACAGCCTGTAGAAAACTGTGCCGCGGATTCCAACCCCAGCCGCCCCGCTCCGGCAGAAAATGTGCGCCGGATAACAACCATGCCGGCCGCCGAAAAAAACACCGCCGGTGTTGGAACAAACGGCACAGTTTGAAGTGAAAATTTTATTTTCCTTTTTAAATGGGGTGTGCTACAATAAGAGAGTAAAAAGCTCCGGCTGCAAGGCGCGGCAGGTGCACTGTGCCGTCGTGTGGTACGATACTACTAAGAAAGAGGAAACAAAAAATGACAACGTTTAGAAAAATGCGCCGCGGCAAGCGCATCAAGGAATCGTGAGGGTCTGCCGATGAACAAAAAAGCTGTGCCCACCGCTGCGGCGGTGCGGGAACTTGCCATCCTGACCGGAGCCGTGGCCATCATTGCGGCGGCGGTCTACTTCTTCCTTGTGCCCAGCCATGCCTCGGTCAGCAGCATCTCGGGTCTGGGCATCGTGCTGGCAAACTTTGTGCCGCTGCCGCTGTCAGCCATCACGATGATTTTGAATGTCGTGCTGCTCGTCATCGGGTTTCTGACCTGCGGGCGGGAGTTCGGTGCCAAGACGGTCTACACCAGCATCCTGCTCCCGGCGTTTATCGGCCTGTTCGAGCGGCTCTTCCCGAACCTCGGCTCCCTGACCGACAGTCAGGAGCTGGACGTGCTGTGCTACATCCTCGTCGTCAGCGTGGGGCTGAGCATCCTGTTCAACCGCAACGCCTCGTCGGGCGGGCTGGACATCGTCGCCAAGATCATGAACAAATACCTGCACATGGACCTGGGCAAGGCCATGTCGCTGTCCGGCATGTGTGTGGCGCTCTCCGCCGCGCTGGTCTACGACAAAAAGACCGTGGTTTTAAGCGTGCTGGGTACCTATTTTAACGGGCTTGTGCTCGACCACTTTATCTTTGACAACAACATCAAGCGCCGCGTCTGCATCATCACCGGGAAGGAAGAAGAACTGCGCCGGTTCATCATTGAGGACCTGCACAGCGGCGCGACGGTGTATGAATCCTACGGCGCATACAATATGCAGAAGCGCCGCGAGATCATCACGATTGTGGACAAGGCCGAATACCAGAAGCTGATGAGCTACATGAACCGCGAGGACCCGCAGGCCTTCATTACGGTGTATACCGTGTCGGACATGCGGTATCAGCCCAAGGGCAACACCGCATAATTCCCGCCTTACGGCTTAAGCACCGCTCCGGCGGCTGCGGCACGGCATCTGCGTTGCCAAAATGCTCGATAATACACAAAGTATTATCTGCGCTTTTGGCTTAGCAGCTGCCGCGCCTCGCTCGCCGTATCGGCACTTAGAATTATGCGGTATTGCCCAAGGAATAAAAGTGCCGCCGGCTGGTAAGCTGATCCACCTGCACCGGATAACAGAAAACGATTGACGCAGCAGCGATGAATTCTGAAAAGCTGAAAATTTTGGAGAAAAAATTGAAGTTTTTTCAAAAAAGGCGTTGACAAATCCCGTCGGGCACGCTATAATATATGAGCGTTGAGGGCAGACGCCCAAGACACAAACCCGATGGGGATTCGCATAATGGTAGTGCAGCGGACTCTGACTCCGCCCGTGGGAGTTCGATCCTCTCATCCCCAACCACACCGCAGCAGCCCAGCTGCTGCGGTTTTTCTTTACGGGGTGTAGCGCAGTTGGTAGCGCGCTTGGTTCGGGACCAAGAGGCCGTGGGTTCGAATCCCGTCACTCCGACCAAAAGGACCTCCGGTTTAAGCCGGAGGCCCTTTTTGTTTTTTGTATATTTTTATAGAGCAAAGCCCCCGTCCGGCAGCGGACGGGGGCTTTGCTGTTGGTGCGGTTATAAAAGATGTTACGCTTCGACGCCCCAGGCCTCGATCTGGGTCAGAGCGGGGAAGGGGGACGGATCCTCGGCCTTGATGAGCTCAAACAGCTTCAGGCTCTTGACCGTGCGCGGGGTGATGGCAAAGCACTGCGGGACGGCGGACTTCTTCAGCTCCAGTACCTCGCGGCTGCCGTCGTCAAATTCCACGGTAGCCTGGGTCCACCAGGCGTCATGCGGGAAGTCGGCGCGCAGGGTCAGGCGCAGCTCGTCGATGGTGACCGGGCGGCCAAAGTCCAGCGTGAGTGCGGCGTTGGGGTCGCGGTTGATGCCCCAGCTCTGGTAGGGCCAGATGCCGTGGGCGTCGTTCTCGTAGATGCCGTCGATGGCGTTGCGGGCCGCAAAGACAGCCTCGCCGCGGGTCTCAACGTTGGCATGGGCATGGGGGAAGAAGCCGGTGTCGCCGTGCTCGTCATAGGGGTTGTAGGCCAGGTTGCGGCGCGCGGCGATCTCCTCCGGGGTGGCAAAGCGGGCGCGGATGATGTGGCAGGCACCGGCAAAGCTCTTGGGGCTGTAGGTGATGGCCTGCTCCCCGAACGGGATGTGGAAGTTGATCTCGCGCTTGACGACGTAGACGAGGGCCGGGGCCATCGTGTCCTCAAACTGGATGACCACATACTGGCCGGGCGTGCCGATCTCCAGAGAGACACGGTCACCGGGCTTGTAGGCGTTCATGTAAACAAGGCTGACCTGCTCGGCGGCGGGGGCCGTCAGCAGCGTCATGCCGTCGGTATCGAGGAGCTTGAGCTTGATGAGTTCCATTTTATATTTTCTCCTTTCGGCACCGCTGCACCCAGGCGAGCACAGCGACGGCGGTTTCTTCTTGCGTCAGATCGTCGGTATTTAGAAAATCTATGCGGGGCTGCGCGGCAAACCAGCGCTCCTTCGCGGGAAGCAGATGATGGACCGTGTGCTCAAAAAAGCCGCGGTCACGGGTTTTGTCCTGTTCTTTGCGGCGGTACAGGGCAGGGGGAGAGGCCTGCAAAAACAGTGTGCGGTCTATGCGGCACCGCCGCAGCGCGGCCAGCTCCGGGGCAAGGGCCTGCTCCACAGGCCAATCCTGCCCGATGCTGCGGGGATAGTGCAGGGTGTAAAATTCGATTTCCTGCGGTCCCAGGTCCAGCAGCGCACAGGGGCAAGCGGAAGCGCGGGCGTAATGGTCGATTTCCTGCCGGATGAAGGCCCGCTGAATTTCACAGTAATCTTCAAAAACGTGCTTGTCCAGACCGCGCCCCTGCAGTGCTGCCAGGGCAGGGGCGTTATCCTCAAAAAACACGGTCACGTCGGGGGCGTGGGCGGCCACATAGCGGGCCGCGGTGGTTTTTCCCACCGCCATGCCGCCCTGCAGGGCTAGAACCATCAGTGCACCTCCACGGTCAGGGCAGCGGTAAAGTAAATGCGTGTGCGGTAGAGCGTGTCGGGCCAGGCCTGGCGCAGGCGGGGGTCGGCGATGGGCACGGCCTCGGTCACGATTTTGTCTGCACCGGTCACGGCGGCTGCGGCCAGCGCACCGAACGCGACGGTATCACCGTCCACGGCGGGCTTCTCGACGCTCATCAGCGTCAGGGCCACGGTGCCCGGGTAGTCGGTCTCATCGCGCAAGGTCAGGCCGGTATCGGTCAGGTGTACGCTGCGGCGGTAACGGCCCAGCCCCGGCACACTGCCGTAGGCGGGGGCAAGGTCCATCGCAAGGCCGTCCAGCGCGTCGGTCACAGTGACGTCTGCGGCGGCAAACGCGGCGCCGGGTTGCTGGTCGTATTTGGCACCGTCCGGGTCGAACTGGGGCAGGTTGTGCCAGCCGGACTGCATCGTCCAGATCTCATACCGCTGGGGGCTGAACGTCTTTTTGCTGTAGGTCTCCACGCCGACGTCGATCAGCAGCGGTCTGCCGTCCCTGTAGAGCGTCACGCTGCCCACATCGTTGTGGTTGTGGCTGTCGGCGTTGCTGCCGGCCTTGCCGCCCAGTGCATAGGCACCGCGGCGGCTGACGAGAATGCCGACGCTGGGATACCAGACATCGTGCGGAGCGGCGGGGGCGGCGGTTTTGGCAAAGTCGGTGACCTCGCGCTCGGCCATTGCGGCCTGGATGTGGTAGAACAGGTTGATGCCCTCGCTGTCGTCGGGGTGGTGCAGACGGTCCGGGTCAGGGTCCGCGGCGAGTACGGCGGCCCAGTCGCGGGCGGCCAGCGTCATCAGCGGCAGGCTGCCCACCCGTTTGCCGAACAGGTACTCCCGCACGCCGCGGGCCCCGGCCAGCGGGCTGCAGTCGGCAAAGTTCAGGTAATACGGCCCGGCAATGTGCATGTTGACGATGTACTCGGCCATGTTCCTGATCTTCG
>OGCM01002071.1_pt1 | contig 20195 bp, 13 predicted proteins | sample 1570151 | NCBI WGS metagenome assembly OGCM01 (sample SAMEA4370582, study PRJEB24528) | human gut metagenome
TCACATTCTGGCTGTATCTGTGGCAGACCTTAAGAAGAATTACTCTAATTTAAATGTAGATTTCGATCTCTGGAAGGGCGAAAGCGACGCAGAGCCATATATTGACCATATGGTGCAGATGCTCATTGACAAAGGACTGGCCTATGAAAGCCAGGGCGCCCTGGTTGTGGATGTGGTAAATCTGCGTGATGTCCACAAGGCCGGCGCGCAGGGCTTTCCAGCCATCCACTAGGCCGTGCAGGGACTGGCCGAAGTAACGGTCAAATTTCAGGCGGCCTTCAAACTGGTATTCAAGATAGCTGAAGGTTTCCCAGTGAATGCCATGCCCGATGTCGCCAGCGTTGGGATAATAGCACGAGCACTTGAGCGTCATGGCGTCTTTGTTGAAGTCTTCCTGCGCCATCTGGGGTTTGTCCCATGGTTTCAATGGTCTGTCGTTGGCTTCAGCCCCGTAATACACCCAGTTTTTGTCATTGTCGGCGATCATCTCAGGGGTGATTGTGGTCACATAGGGGTGGTTGCCGGGAGAGATCGTTTCAGCAGCGTTGGCGTACCCGCCAAAGAAAGGATTGCCCAGAGCCAAACCAGCCGCCGTCGCCACGGAACCTTTCAGGAAGGTCCTTCTATCGATACCGTTGCTAAAAAGGGAACTCATAAGACCTCCGGTGTGTGTAGGGTACGGGAGAACTGTATCACGTCAGTTCGTTTTTGAAGCTTGTCCTTTTTTTTGCAAATTATAGACCGATTTGCAATATATTGTTATAACTATAACTATTTTTTTTGATGTCTTTTGGTGTGTTCGATATGGATACAGTATGTACCTGCATAACACACTGTGTTTTATATCTAATAAATATTGTTATTATTCTATATATCAACTTATCACTTTGAATTATTGTTATTTTGTAATAATTATATAAAAATTTATATAAATTTTTATATATTAAAGCATCCGGGCTTTCGGCGAAGATGCTTCGATTTCGTGAAGTGGCGAACGTTCATGGAGTCTCTTCCCCTTTGTTCCGGGCTGTTCATGCGCAAACGAGCATGCGGAAAACGTTTTTCCTGCCCGTGCAGAAGCGCTACGCAGGTATTCTCTTCTGTTCACGAGACGTTCAGCTCCGGGACTGACCGGCGTCTTTCGGAACTGTTCAAAAGCGTTGGCGCCGGCCCTACGCGCTGGAGATCAAAAACAGCCTCACTTGGAAAAGACGATATCCGTTACTTTGCAACGCTGAATCGTATAGGCATAAGCATAGGCTAGGGAAGCGTCATCTGCCTTTGTTGGGAAACTCTGCCGATATCCGTGTAGAGTTTCCCAGCCAGTCAAATCTGATATTCCGTGTCCATGTGGTTCAGCTCTCTTATAAGAGAGCTGAACCATCATTTCCCCCGGCCAGACAGGAAGACAAAGAGATATTCAAAAAATATTTATAAAATTTAATAGATTGTATGCATATTCTTTCGTAGAATACTGATCTTGGCGTGCATGCGAAATCCTGTGCGTTTTGAATCTGTCCGGACTGTCCAGAATACCCGTCCAGTCGAGAGAAAAGGCTGTCCGCACAACGCACCGCACGCACAACTATTTTTGCAGATTGAGTTCGCAGACCATCTCGGCTATTCTTACGAGAGAGTGCGACAGGGATTTTCCCACGAGTACCAGACTGCCCTTGAAGGGCACAAAGGGATGGACGGTAATGTCAGACCTTTTCCAATGCTTGGACGCCATTCCCGAATACAGGCGGGCAGCCTTGCAAGACGCCCTGATTGCCGAATGGACATGTGCGTCCGCCGGACTTGAAGGAAATACGTTCTCGCTTGGCGACACCGACTTTTTCCTACGGGAAAGGTTGACCGTCGCAGGGAAGACATTTCGAGAACATTACGAAATCAAGGGCCATGCCTTCTCTTACTTTTGCAGACCAAGGACAGGGCAGTGATTACAAGGGGGCGTCCATTCTCCAACGCCTTCTTCCCGATAACAGTATCTTTCTGGCAGACGGAGGATATGACGACGTGTGGTTGCGGGAATCTCTGAAAGCCAAGGGCATGACGGCCTGCATCCTTCCCCACAAAACCAGAAATGAAGCCTTTCCTTTCGATAAGAAGCTGTATAACCATCGGTATCTTATTGAAAATACGTTCAGTAAACTGAAAGACTGGCGACGTATCGCGACCCGGTATGACCGCTGTGACATACCTTTTTCTCAGCTATCTGTCTTGCTGTTACCGTTATCTTTTATCTTAATTAATGAGTCCTGCCTTTGGTGGACGGGAAGGTGCGTGTATCTTTTGCAAACGGAAAACAGGAGCCAGCACATCCTCCTCTCCAGCTTTTGACCGCGTTCCGGCTATTCCTAAAATCTTCCCCTAAAAAAGTAGCCCCGCATGGCATATTACCATGCGGGGCTTTTTCCTATCGATATCCCTGTTTTCCAAACGACAGGGTATCCGAAAAAATCGGATCCCCTTTTTCTCAACTATCTACCCAATGCACCATATTGGCAGTATAATCCTTTTCGCGTATATTCAAAAAACACTCTCATCTTACTCATATTTTTACAGAAAAGGAATACAAACGTGAAATACAAGCCTCCCTTTACCATTACTCCTGTCATACTTCGACTCGTGAGTGAAATCAGCGAGCTTGTTGGTCATGTTCAAGCCCTTTCGGGTTCGGCTTCCCCCTCCTGCGCAGGGAAAACCGGATTCGAACCATCCATGCCTCGTTAGCCATTGAGAACAACACACTCACTCTGGAGCAGGTCACAGCGGTCCTGAACGGAAAGCATGTATTGGGACAACCTCGTGAAATCCAAGAAGTTCGTAATGCTTTCATTGCCTATGAACATCTGGAAACATGGAACCCTTCCTCGCAAAACGACATTCTTGCGGCCCATGCCATGCTGATGGCTGGACTTGTGGATCATCCGGGACAGTTTCGGACTGGAGGCGTTGGTGTCTTTCAAGGTAGCCGTATAGTGCATATGGCACCTCCAGCTCACTTGGTTCATGGACATATGACCAACCTTTTGACGTGGCTTGCAACATCCGACGATCACCCTTTGGTAACAAGTTGCATATTTCATTATGAATTTGAATTCATTCATCCCTTCGAAGATGGTAATGGGCGGATGGGCAGACTGTGGCAAACGCTCATACTGAGCCGCTGGAAACCGCTGTTTGCATTTTTGCCGGTCGAAACCGTTATCCATGAGCGTCAGGAAGGATACTATGCAGCCCTAGCTCAGGCAGACAGCGCGGGTGAATCCACCCCATTTGTGGAGTTCCTGCTACGCTTTGCATGTGGCATTGAACGAAGCCGTTACCTCAGATGTGGAACACACCGATCCAGCTACCGATCCAGACACCGATCCAGTTAAAAAGCTTCTGTATGTGTTTCGAGAAAAACCTGAGCAGGGAATCGCAACTCTCATGGCCGCACTGGGCCTCAGCCATCGTCCTACATTCCGCCGAAACTACCTGAATCCGGCTCTTGCTCAAGGGTATGTGGAGCGTACCATTCCAGACAAGCCCAACAGTCCGGTACAAAAATACCGGCTAACAGAAAAAGGCCGCCAGCTCATTTACTGAGTCTGTCTCCATGAATCTATGGACCTCCCCATGCAGGCTGTCCATATGGTTCAGCTCTCTAAAGAGAGCTGAACCATACTTTCCGCCGGACGGACACCAAAGAGGAAACGGACTACATAAAAATATTTTTAGTTTCAATATGTTGATTGAAAAATTTTCTATTTGAACGGCGTTGATAAGAGTGTGCGGAAATCTATGCGATTTGGGCATGTCCAAAATGTCCAGAACACCATTGTTCACCAACAAAAACGCCCCGAACAGGCACTTTTACGTTGAAAAAACGGTTTCCGCACAACGCACCGCACGCACAACTTTTTTTGCAGATTGAGTTCGTAGACCATCTCGGCTACTCTTACAAGGGAGTACAACAAGGATTTTCCCGTGAGTATCATTGCCCTTGATGGGTAAGGGGGACGTAATGTCAGACCTTTTCCAATGTTTGGACGCCATTCCCGAATACAGGCGGGCAGCCTTGCAAGACGCCCTGATTGCCGAATGGACATGTGCGTCCGCCGGACTTGAAGGAAATACGTTCTCGCTTGGCGACACCGACTTTTTCCTACGGGAAGGGCTGACCGTCGCAGGGAAGTCGTTTCGAGAGCATTGCGAAATCAAGGGCCATGCGGATGCGCTCAAATGGATGGAACACCTTGTCATCACCAATGCCCCGCTTAGCCAGGAGCATCTGTTCACCCTGCACCGTTTCATACAGACCGAAACCGTTATTGACGTCTATGCTCCAGTTGGGGCTTTCAAGAACGCTCCAAACGGGACATACAGCCGAGACAGTGAGGGAAAAGCCGTCTGGATGGAGTATGCCTCTCCTGAAGACGTGCCTGCGCTTATGGCCCGCTGGCTACACTTCTTCAACGAGCAGCAAGTGACGCGGGAAAATGCACCATCCATATATACACGACTGCATATTCCCTTTGTCCACATCCATCCGTTTGCGGATGGCAACGGACGGCTAGCCCGCCTTATCTCAAATCTTCCTCTTTTGCGAGCAGGACTTCCCCCCATCATTATTCCTAAGGAATGGAGGCAGGAATACATCACGCTCCTTGCCGAACATCAGCGGGAACGTGGGACACTTGTTTCAGACTCGGAACTTTTGGACATCACTCCCGCAGTACAGAAATTTGAGGGGATGGTCGTTCGGGCATGGGAAAGAACTTGGACAGTGATCGAAAGTTTCTCTAAGTAACCTGTTTTCATGTTGTGCGTGCGGTGCGTTGTGCGGACAGCCTTTTCTCTCGACTGGACGGGTATTCTGGACAGTCTGGACAGATTCAAAACGCACAGAATCCCGCACGCATGATAAAAAAGGAGCCCTCCAACTTGCGGAGGACTCCTTTCTTTACTCACCAGAGGTTACCGCTGGACTAGTTGCACTCAGCCTCTTGTAACTGCAAGCAAACCAGACTCACTCTCTTCCCACCTCTGAGGAACGAAGCAGATACCGCGTTTATTTCGTCCCCCGATCCACTTCGTCTCCATCAACATGCCGTACCTGTTTCGAGCGAGCCAACCAAGCTCCTTGAGCTTTCCCAGCAGGACCTGTCGGTTTACTCCACGACAAAGTTCATCCCGAAATATATTGGATTCTACGAGGAAAATGCATTCCCCATTATCCTCTTTCCAGGCATATCCAGCCGGATTGGGAGGCGCATACCCCATTTGGCCGCAGGCATCGAGCTTACGAAAACGAGTCTCGCCATACTTCTGAAAGAAGGTCTTGATCCGCTCCAGAGCATTTTCAATCTCCATATCCCCGATTCCTCCGCGCTCCTTGATCCAGGCGGAAAAACCGAACTGGGCCGCACGCGAGGCCGTTCCCTCAGGCCAAGGAAGGGCACCAAAGCTGATGGCTTTTTCTCCTGCGGCAGCTATCAGTCCGAATCGCTGGCACGCACGTTTGACTTGCCCCGAAGCACCCTCCGGACACATGTCCTGGACAAATTCGCTACTCGTCTGCTTCACATCAGAGACATGCTTCTCAAGCCCATCGACAAGATGTTCGAGGAATCTCCGAAGTGCCGTTCCATAGAACCGTCCGACAGCTCCAACCAACTGTTGGCTGAAGCTGTTCCCATTCAGTCCACTGGGAATACAGGTAAAAATGCCTTGTCCAGTTCCTCCGTCCGCAGGGATGTCCAGCACCCGGACGGCCTGTCCTGCCATAGCTTGCCCTCGTCCGTCTTCCGCGATCTTGTCCGCAAGCGTCAGCTCTCCCGTGGACATGAAGGACAACCGCCACTCCTGTATGGCCTTGGCATTGCCTTCCTTGTTGGCGCGAGCCTTCCCTTGGCCGTTTGCCAGCATGTAGGCAACCTCGCTCACGACACGCGAAGATGCCTGTCCGATTTCGTCAAGACAGAGGAGGTTGTCACAATGTGCCGCAGCAGTACCCTCAAGGGCGTTGTCGGTAGCCCGCCACTGACGGATATAACCATGCTTACCTCCACCACCGCAGACAGAACTTGCCACCTTGAGGGCAGTTGTCTTGCCACAGGAAGAAGGTCCAAAAAAATGAAGGTCACCACCTTCAAGGCCACAAGGCTCAAGCAGGGGGCCTGTAAAAGCAAAAGATATCGCCAATTCCAGCAGCGGATTGCCGAGACATGGTTCCGCCACATTTTTCTGCCAGCCTTCAAGAGTTCCAGCACACTCAAAAACACCCGTCAATCGCGGAGATTCAGGAATGAACAGTTCTCCTTCAGCTCTGCCATAAGCTATGTCCCTGAGAACGTATACATCACCGATCCATCCGAATTTTTTGACCATCCTTGCGAACATCTGCGGAGCTGAATCGTTGAGAAAGCGAAGGAGAAGGCTCCGAGCCGTCTTGTCCGGTGAAATTCGAAGTCCCTGTTCCAGCAGGGTCTGTCGCACACTGTCTCCATTCCCCCCCAAATCTGCCATGCTGAGGATGAGTTGGTGGAGGACGCCATTAGCATCAGTAAATTTCACCAATCGTCCCCATGAACCATTTTTGGGGTCTCGCGTTTGCGCAATGACTTCAATCGGGGAAGAAAGCCAAAGCCCTTTTTGAGATAGATCAGCACGATCGGAACGAAAGTAGAGGCCGTCGTCCTCCAAGGCGAAAACCCCATCCATACGGTTGCTCCCCGGCATAGTCCGGTACAAGAGGTAGGGGCTACTCACATCACAGTTTTTCCCGCAATCCCATATCTTCTTGATGGCCGTGCATGGCATAGGGGCTCCCTCCAGCGCATGGCGGATTTTTTTATTCGTTTCTTCAACGGAATAGCCAGGGTAGGGACGACTGTAACTGTGGATCAGCTCACGCCCAACCGGACCGAGAACGGCAAAGTTGGTGATCATTGCGTACCACTCGGGTTCTGAAAGCATTTTGGCATCATCCCGGCAATGCCGAATGAAGGTGCATTCCCTCTCAACAGACTCAACTGCGCGAGTCTACGTTCTAGAGCTACTTCCCGCATGTACGGCTAATTGGCACCGGAGGAAGAGCTCTGTTAGAGATTCCGCCTGGGGAACAGGGAGCCGCGGATCAGCCAATTCTACCTTCCGTGGATGGGAAGTCAAAGCCAGCAAGTCGTCCATAGGCATATTGTTGAGCTCATCCCATGTTACAGGAACCTTGTAGCGACCATTCCAGCGACGAATATTTTCCATTCGCAAAAGCTTCCCTTTTCCCATCGGGTACATTGAAAAATCGATGCTCGTGGCAAGAGGATGGTGTCCTCCCTCATTGATCTCGTAAACCATTTTCTCGTGAATGCGGGGAAGAAGAGGGTCGCCCTCTTCCCCTCCAAACATCCTCGCCGGAATCAATAGGTGGCATCCCTTCCCCCCAGAGAGCCAATATTGAAGGAAGTGGGGATTTGCATCATATTCGCTGACCAGCCACTCTACGAAATAGATCAACTCCATGATGGCAGCATTGGGCTCATCCTTGGAATCGAAGTCAAGGATCAGATCACCGAAGCGGGTCGGTTCGGGCTTGCCCTCCTCAGGAGGAGCTGAGAAGCTCACAGTCGAAAAAGCCGTGGCACCAGCCTGAATAGCCGTGGCTCGATCTTCTGGAGTGTTTGGAATGATATGCCATTCGCAATGTGGAGGATCAGAATGTCCCCAGAAAATATACTGATTAATCATAATCATTATCCTTAATTTTATTGAGGAGGGGCCGGAGCCCCTCCCAAAGGTTACTTCGACGCCCTAATCTTCTTTATCCGTTCGAAGACGGTGGACTTGCTCGCTCCCACCTTCTTGGCGATGGTACGGCATGAGGCTGAAGGATTGGCCTCCAGTTCGCGGCGGATTGCCGGATTGAGCTCGTCCTCGTCATGTTCTTCAGCAGGTATGGTAGGAAGTGCCTTTACGGAGGCCCCCTCGTCCAAACACAGGCTGGAAGTTGGGATATAACGAAGTGGCGTTGCTCCAGCTGCTTCAAACTCAGGCCACGCGCAGCCTCAGGCGTGATCGTGAGTTCATTCCCGTTCCGCGTGATCTTAAGCTTCAATTCAAGTCCGAGTTCCTTCACTGAAGAGCCAAATGAAGCTCCACCTCGTGAGCTGTGATGGACTAAAATCACTGTCTTTCCTGCAAGATGAAGTATATCAACCGCTTGATTAAGAAGCTCACAACTTTCCGGTCCCGCCTGAAGTGACGAGGGGAACAAGGCATGAAGGTTGTCGAATACGACGACTTCAGCGTCCTTTGCTTCCCGGAGGACGAACATTTGCTCCTCCGATGTCTCCAACTGCAAGCTTCGGCCCAAAGCGCGGGAAGACAGGATCCGGAATCCGACAGGAATTTGAGTGCCCGTAAGAGCCGCTTCCAAACGGGCCTGGAAATCACCAATTCCCATTTCGCCGTCGACGTAAAGGACAGGGTGTCCCCCTGCGGCCATGTGCAGGGTCTCATGGACAATCCATGTCGTTTTGCCGCTTTTTGCGACGCCGTAGACCATCACACGATCCCCTACCCGGAGGAGTTCGGGGATCAGCCACGTCGCTTCAGGAACAGGGAGGGAAAGAAACTCTGCCAGAGGCAAAGCATGTTCCCTTTCCGGACCGAGTTTCAAGCCAAATTCCCGTTCGGCAAATGTGAGGAACGTATCCCGTGCTGAAGCCCGATCCTCAAGAATCACACGGCTGATGTCGTGCTCCATGGCGATCTGCTTTCGCCAATCGCTCTCGCTTGTGAGCTGAGCTTCAGGCAAGACAAAACCTACCCGCTGAACTCCGGCCTTTTCAAGCTGCTCAAAAAGAGTATCCGCGATCCGTGCACCATCTGTCGTAGGATGAACCACTATGACAACCGTGCGCGATGCGAGTATCCCCCAATCCGAGAGAGGGAGGGTTTCCTGCAACCCTCCAGGCCATGCCGTCAGAGGGAATCGAGAGGCCAACCAAGGTGCATTCCAGACAAGATTTTCCAGATCCTGCTCCGAGGGAAAAATGAACACGCTCCGTTCAGGATGGGTAAAGATCTCGTGAGATCTATATAAAGGCAATGGGGTATCCCAAGAAAGCCAATCCCATCGAACCCTATGGGATTCGTCGTTCCACGGGGTGGCAGGAAGCCGGATTGTATTTCCCTTGGCATCGTTCAGATATCCCACTCCTCCACTGACGCTCTTTCCATCAGGGGTGGCGTACGGGTAAAACGCCCCCAGTTGGAAACCGAGAGATTCCAGAGGGGACGAGGAGATATCACACTCTCGGGGCGAGGATACAGCGCCAAGGCGCATGTGATTAGCCTTTTCGGAGAGAAGGAGCCGTTGCTTTAAAGAGAGTTTCAGTCCCAGTCGCCGCGCCATTTCGAGAGGAGCTTCGGCCTCAGGGATTCCGTTGGCGGACGCCCATTGCCGAATCAACTCGCTACCAGGGGACCCGTACGACGAAACCGTCAACCCACGCATGTCAATCCCGAGCAGGGAGCCCCACTCGCGCCAGTGCAGGTCGGCTAGACGATGGACCAAATCGATCAAAAGTAGTTTTCTAGTCATTAGCATAACTATTTCACCTTGTTATGATGAAGTATACCGGAATACCAGTTCAAAAAGGAGTCCCGCTCGTAAACAACATGGCGCCCTTGCCGGAAAAAAGGTGGTCTCTGACGTCCCAGGTTCGCAAGTGTTCCCACTGCGATACAGCCCCCGAAGAGTCTTGGCACATCCTTCCGCCGGAAAATGGGGGGAAGGGTATCGTGGAGGGATATCAAGGCTGCCTCTGCCGCATTGACGATGGGAGGAATTTCTGACATTGTAACCTCATAGAAATAGATAAAGAAATGGCCTTGTTCCCTTTAAAGGGAACAAGGCCATCATGCCAAAAAGCTCACAGCAATCACTGACAGTTCTTTTGGCTATCTCTTGTCAGAAGGCGATCTTTTTCCAGATTGTTTATTGATTGCAACAGCTTGACCTACTTCGACGCCTTTTCGAGTTTTTTCTAAAAGCCTTAGTAACGTCCGGTCATCACTTTCGGTATACCCCACATCAACCTTTGCCTCTCGAAGAGCACGAACGGCTTCTATGTCAGATTGGGAGTGCTCGAAACGATGACGTGCATCCCACAGCCAGAGCCCTATAGCCCTAGCTGCACGGTGGGATGCGTAATATTCACCTTGGGCCATTTTTTTGTACAGTTCAGTTACTGCTTTTTCTTCATAAGATGTTAAAGCAATGTTTCTTTTTCTCTTGTTTTCATATAAGCACCAAGTGATATGATCACAGACTTCCTCGTGAACTCCCTCAAGATCAAATTCTTCATGAAGCGTTTGCCCTGTTATGATAAAATCCGCCCGTCGATAAAATTTATCGTTTAGTGAAATTTTAGAATATACTTTTCCACTACTTCCGTCTTCATTTCTATATACAAGCTTACCAATTATCCTTTTTTTCTACATCAAATTTTAATGAATATATGCTAACTTTTCTAGGCTCTATATTAAATAGAAAAAGAGTATCCTCCCTAAATCGATTATAATAATACTTGTTAATGTGAAAGACTGGAGGATTCAGTTCTATAGAATTTATATTTTTTAATATATAATTCATGTCAGATAGTGTAGTAAGATCATCAAACATGTATTCATATTCTGTTGAAAACCTAAAAAATACACTAAGATTCAGAATAATATCTTCTCTAGATATAAAATATTTAAAATTTTCTGAAAAGTTAAATCCGTTGTCAACATAATCGCACCTCTGAGCCGCATATATGAGATGTCTTTGAAGATGTTTAAATGGTCTTGCATGATACTTTGTAAAAATTTCGCTATCATCGTTGTAATTTTCTTGAATATAAATGGACCATTCTCTGCTAGTATAGTTCATATATTCTTGTAGTTATTTGTAGCATTGACTACGCATTGCGTTTCTTTTTATATATTCAGCTTTCCAAAACTGTATGTCTTTAGCTGCTTTTTGGGCATTTTCCAGATTCCATACTGTATTTTCTTCATTTATAGTGTATTCCTATTTTTTAATATACCAGACAGTTCCATTGCCGCCTGTCTCATTGTATCAGGAGCAAGATGGGCGTATCGTTTCGTCATTTCAAGAGATGTATGCCCCATAAGTTCGGCAACTGTATATAAAGGTGTTCCGCGCTGAACCAACCATGAGGCAAAGGTATGTCGCAATATATGAAAGACTACCTTTTGTCGGGAATCAACAATATTGTTATTTAATCCCAACTCTTTTACTGCACGCTCAAAGCTATCGGATACAGCCTCTCTGCGCGTCCCAACTGTTGAAGGAAAAATCAATCCTGTTTTATCTTCCGCTACTCGACCTTTTAGTACAGCAAAAATTTCAGGAGTAATGAACGCATGCCTAGAATGTTTGTTTTTGGGGTCTTTTATATAGATTGTGCCGTTTGGGAAATCAATATCAGCCCATGTCAACGAGTGAATTTCTCCTGCCCTCAATCCGGCAAAAAGAGATAATACAGCGGCATCATGTGTATCTTTACTTCGTTCAGCAAGGATTTTGAGCAGACTGATCGCTTCGGCTGGAGTTAAAAAGCGCATCCGGCGAGAGTCTTGTTGAGGCTTTTTAACCTTTCGAAAAGGATTATCCTCTGTAACAATGTCATGGGTATCTGCAAGATTCCACATTTGTGAGACAAGTGCGATGATATGGCGGATAGTCTGAGGAGATTTTCCGTGACTATGAGCCTGCATTGCCAGCGTTTCTATATGAGAGGGACGGATAGAAGATATGGGGATATCTCTCAACAAAGGAGCAACCCATTTATTATAGATAATTCGTTCGTTTCTAATGGTTGCTATCGTTTTTGATGCTCGAGCGTGTGGTTCATAAGTCTGAGTCCAGAATTCGTCCACGGTCAAAATGGCATTATCGGATAACTCTTGTAGACGTTCTTCTTCAGCCCTTGCCTCTTCTTTGCTACGTCGTATGCTTGCCAAGGACGTGTCAGGAGCGCCTGTACGTATGTTTTCCCGAATTTCTGAGAGCAGTCGGTAGGCCTTTTCGGCAGTCATTCCCTCACTTGCCCAGCCAGCCACTTCCTCTTTATCTTTTCCCTGAATTTTGTACCGGATGCAGAAGCATCTATCAAATCCGACACCATGTTTTCTCGTTTTATGGAACCGGTAACGCACCCCCAAGAACTTCGTTTTCACCCATTCTACTGCCATGCGAAACCTCCCCAAATTACCATTAAAAGGCAAGAATCCCGTTGCCTTTTGGGTCTGATTTTATCCCGCTTTTATCCCGCTCGTCAGCAGTGAACAGTGGGAAAGAGAGGGAAGGATGAAGGGCGGTCATTATAATTTTAACATACTTTATTTTAATATAAAAATTATACAATATGATAAAATATGAAGGTATGTGAAAGTTTGTAGAAGTGCTATCGTTTCAGCCTCCTAAGCTGTAGTCCACAAGTTCGATTCTTGTCGGGCGCACCAGTAAATTCAAAGGGATGACACCCTATGGATGTCATCCCTTTTCTCGTGCCGGGCTATCGCTTCATCTTCGCCCGCAGCGTCGTATAGTGGATTCCGAGAAGCGTTGATGCCCCGCCCTTTCCGGTCAGTTTTCCATCCGTCTTTTCGAGCACGGCCTCAAGGTAGCGCCTTTCCAGTTCTGCAAGCGTAGGCCAGCCGAGCTCCTCAAAGAGCGACGTTGGCTCGCGCCGTTTTCGCTTTACGCCAAAAACAAGGGGGCGCATCACCGACCCGGAACGGCTGTCGATAAGCGCCCGCTCCACTTCGTGCTCCAGCTCCCTGACATTGCCGGGCCAGTCGTAGCCGTATAGTTTGTCCAGTTCGGCCTGACCGGGCTCCGGGGGCATCGTCGTGCCCATTTCCTGCGTCTTTGCGGTGATGAAGTGCCGGACGAGCGGAAGGATATCCACCTTGCGCTCTCGGAGCGGCGGGATGCTGAGCGGATACACCGACAGGCGGTAGTACAGATCCCGGCGGAACGTCCCCTTCTCCACCATCTCTTCAAGGTCACGGTTCGTAGCGGCGACGACACGCACATCGACGGGAATGGCGCGCGGATCGCCCACGCGCTGGATGATCTTGCGATCCAGCACCCTGAGGAGCTGTACCTGCGCCGTCAGCGGCAGTTCGCCTATTTCGTCGAGAAAGAGGGTTCCCCCGTTGGCGAACTCGAAATAACCGCTCCGCCGGGATTGCGCCCCGGTGAACGCCCCTTTTTCATAGCCGAAAAGTTCGCTCTCCAGCAGCGTCGGAGCGATGGAGCCGCAATTCACCCGCACAAGCGGCCCCCCGTTCCTGCCCGAAAGCTCATGGATGGCCTCCGCCACCAGCTCTTTGCCGGAGCCGGTTTCCCCGGTCACGAGTACGGTGGTCCGTGTGGGGGCGACTTTCTCGATACCCTGCCGCAGGGCGGCCAGCCCCGTGCACTGCCGGATCCGCTCGTAGCCCGTGAGCCTTTCCTGAACCTCCCCCACTGCGATCGGGATATCCGTAAAGGCGGCGGCAAGCTCCTCCGCAAGCGGGGCGATGAGGCGGCTTAACGGCTCTATATCCTCTTCTTTGAAGCTGTTTTTTTCATTGGACCAGAAGTTGATCAGGAACGTGAACGATCCGCGCGCGAACAGCGGAAGGCGCAGCAGTGCCGCATGGGAATAGAACGGCAGCTCGGTAACGGACGGATCGATCTTCAGCGCTTCCCTCTTGAACGATTCGAGATCGTTCAAGAGGAGCGGCTTCGAAAGATCGCTCCCGTGCGCGATGATGGGGTAACTCTTCCGGCCCTTCCCGGCTTCACGCACCCGGGTCAGGCCGTTGGGCAAGGTGTCCGCAATGGGCACGAAGACCCGCAGATCAGAGGAACCGCTCACAATATTCAGCCTGATAATGGGAAATATTTCCCGTATAAGCTGAAGGAGCAGATGAATCGAGCCGTCCAGCCCGCTCGTCCGATACAGCAACCGGCACGACAGCCCGCCGGAATCAAAAAAATCCATTGATTCCTTTCCTTCCATCATATGAAAAGAACTTTCTTTTTGTCCTGACATTCCCATATCCCCCCACGCTCTACTTTTGAAGCGAATGTCCTTTATATTGTATTTTACTAACATTATCTATTGCAAAATACAATAAAAATGAAGACACGCCCGCTTCAACCTATTGTTCTTTTTTATACAAAAATAACGGCACGGTCATTGCTTCATCAGAATCGAATCATCCGTAAAGAGCAGTTATCATACTGCGATATATGCAAAACATTCCACAAAGGAGTTTCCCCTATGCCTCCGCTGATCGACCGGGAAAAGTGTACCGGATGCGGCACTTGTGCCGAAATCTGCAATTCGAGCCTGTTCGTGTTTGACCGCGGCGTCGACAGATTCCCCCGCATCAAGTTCCCCGAAGAATGCTGGCATTGCGATTCCTGCGTGCTCGACTGCCCCGTCGGGGCTATTTCCCTGCGTATCCCCCTGTCGTACGGCCTCATGCATGTCGACGCGTCCACCCTCACCACCAAGGAGGCCAAGTCATGATCCCCGTCAAGCCTGTAATCGAAGCGGATCTCCTCATCGTCGGCGGCGGCATCGGCGGCCTCATGGCGGGCATCGCGGCGGGCAAGGCCGGATGTAAGAACGTCGTCATCATGGAAAAGTGCCATGCGCGCCGCAGCGGTTCCGGCGCGACCGGCAACGATCACTTCAACTGCTATATCCCTTCCTATCACGGCGACGACATCGAGCCCGTATTCAAGGAAACCATGCAGAGCCTCGTGGGCCAGCTCAAGGAACCGAGCCTCATGCACAAATTTCTGGAAAAGAGCTTTGAGCTGGTGCAGATGTGGGATGCTTGGGGCGTGAACATGCGCCCGACCGGAGACTGGGAATGCAAGGGGCACGCCCTGCCCGGCAAGCCCCGCGCATTCCTGAAGTATGACGGCTCCGACCAGAAGAAGGTGCTTGTCCGCGAGGCCAAGGCGGTCGGCGTAAAGTTCTACAACCATCATCCCGTGGTGGAACTTGCCCGCGTCGGCGGCCGCATCGCCGGGGCGCTCGCCGTGGACATCAGCACGGAACAGCCCGCCTTTGTCCCGGTCCGGGCCAAAACCGTCCTGCTCGCCACAGGACTCACGCACCGCCTGTACCTGAACGCGTCCACGCCGGGCTTCATGTTCAATACGGGGCACTGCCCCAACTGTGCGGGCGGACAGGGCCTTGGCTGGCGCGTGGGCGCGCGCATGGTCAACATGGAATTCCCCTATACCCACGCGGGCCCCAAGTATTTGCAGCGCTGCGGCAAGGCGACGTGGATCGGCGTCTACCGCTATCCCGACGGCAAGCCCATCGGCCCCTTCACCACCAAGTCCGATCCGCAGTACGGGGACGTGACCAGCGACATCTGGAATTCCGTGTTTGAAGACGTGATGCGCAAGGGCACCGGCCCCGCCTACATGGACTGTTCCGACGCCACCGACGAGCAGATGGCGTACATGCGCTGGGCCATGACCGGCGAAGGCCTGACCGCCCTGCTCACCTATATGGAAAAGGAAGGGATCGATCCGCAGAAGCACGGCGTGGAATTCATGCGCTACGAGCCGATCCTCCACGGGCGCGGGCTCGACGTTTCCGATGAGGGGGAAACCTCCGTACCCGGCCTTTTCGCGGCGGGCGATCTCGTGGGCAACGGCGGCTGCGGCATCGCGCTGGCGGCCTATCTCGGATGGGAAGGCGGAATGGCCGCCGCGGCACAGGCCGCCACGGTCGATTTCCAGCCCGCCGAGGAAACCGAATCCATCAGGAAGCGCATGGAACTGCTCTCCTCGTTCATGGATCGCCCCGAAGGCGCGGACTGGAAGGACGCGAACATGGCCCTGCAACAGATCATGAGCGACTACGCCCCCGCCGGGCCAGCCAAGGTGCGTTCCGAAACGCTGCTCAACGCCGGACGGGATTACCTGAAGCAGCTCCGCCATTCCGCAGAACGGCAGATGGGCGCGACATGTTCGCATACGCTCATGCGGGCCGCCGAAGTGCTCGATCTCATGGACTGCGGCGAAGCGATCATGAACGCCGCGCTGGCGAGGCAGGAAACCCGCGCCAACCATGTCCGTTCCGACTTCCCCTTCACCAACCCGCTCCTTGCGGACAAGTTCCTCACCGTGGGCCTTGAAGGCGATGAGGTCGTCGCCCGCTGGCGCCCCATCCGCCAGCCGGTTTCCCGCTAGCTCCGAAAAAGCGGGGAACGCCCCGGCGGCGTTCCCCGCACGGCAAAAGCCTCCCCCGCGCCGAGCCTTTCCGCCCTTCCGCAATCATACCCTTGGAGCCGCCATGTCCGCCCCAGCCACTCCCGCACTCTGTAGGCAGATCGCCTTCTTCGCCCTTGGCCCGCTTCTCTGCTTCCTTCTGAAAGACCTTCCCCCGCTTGAGGGGATGAACCCCGACGGCATGGTCTGCCTCGCCGGGTGCGTCTGGCTCATGCTCTGGTGGATGACGGAAGTCTTGCCGCTGCCGGTCACTTCGCTCATGGCCGTTCCGATCTTCGGCTTCCTCGGCGTCATGGCCCCGGACAAGGTTTTCGCCACCATCGGGCATCCGGCCATGATGCTGATCTTCGGCGCGACCATCATCGTGGGCGTCTGGAAGGAAAGCAACCTGATCGAGCGCTATGCCTACTGGTGCTTCAACCTGCCCTTCGTCAGGGGCAACCCCGTCCGTATGGTCCTCATCTTCACTTTCGGGGCGGGCGTCATGTCGGCCATAGCCCCCAATATCCCCCTGACCATCCTGTTCATTTCCATTGCTGTAGCCATCGGGAAGTCCTGCAACCTCGCGCCCGACAACAACATGATGCGCTCCCTGTGCACGCTCTCGGCCATCGCACCGGCCCTCGGCGGCGTAGGCACGCCCCTCGGAGGCGCGCCGAACATTGTGGTCATCGCCATCGTGGCGACCGTCCTCGGGCACGACATCACGTTCTGGGAATGGTCGGCCCTCGGTATGCCTCTGGTTTTCGTCACCCTATTCGCCTGTTTCGCCATCACGGCGCTCCTGTTCCCCGTGGGCAAGGCCGGGAAAGGCTTCTCCATGCCGGAAGGCTACCTCAAGAAGAAGCTTGAGGCCCTTGGCCCGGTCTCGGCCCACGAACACGCCGCCATCTGGATCATGGTGGTCGCGCTGGTGCTCTGGTGCTCCGGGCCGCAGATTTTTTCCGCGCTCGGGCTGGAAAAGGAAGCGCGGATGATGACAGCCCCGGTGATCGCCGTGCTCATGGGCGCTTCCGCCTTCCTCGTGCCCATCCGCCGGGACCGCGAATCCGGCAGGCTCATCTTCGCCATGAACTGGGATCAGGCCGTCCGCAACATCGGGTGGGGCATCATCGTGCTGCAGATCGGGGCCATCGCCTTTGGGCAGGTGCTCCTCAAGGGCGGCGTGGACAAATGGATGGCCCAGTGCATCCAGATGTTTCTGGGCGACATCCACGGCTTGCTGGTCTGGTTCGCTCTGGTCTTCATCACCGGGTTCTTCTCGCAGATCATCATGAGCCTGGCGGTCATCCCGCTCATGCTGCCCATTACGGCGGGCCTTGCCGGGATTTACGGATTCGATCCCCTGCTCGCGTGCATCTCCGTCGGCTTCGTCAGCAACCTGACCACCATGTTCCCCTTCTCCTCCGTCGCCGTCGCGGCGGTCATCGCGGGAAGCGAAGGCTACGCGCAGCCGAAGGACTTCATCATCAGCGGATTCCTCAATACGACCATCGTCACGGTGCTCACCTTCGGCCTGTGCTGGCTCGTCGGCCCGATGGTCTTGTAGGCGCGCGGGCTTTCGGCGGGAACAACCGGCGTGGCCCGCCCGATTCGGGAAACTGAAGGGGACGTTCCTGTGGTGGGACGGCCTTCTGTATCCTCGTTGTCGTTTTTGGAAGCGTAAACAACGCCGTGGAGCTGAGAGACCGGCGTCCGGGACGCCCCGAAGGGCATCCTCCCGATACGCCTCCGGCTTCAATCCTGAACGGATACGTCCTTCGCGGCGTCCGCTTCGAGAACCCGCCTCAGGCTGCTGTAACTGATTCCCAAAGCCCTGGCCGCTTTTCTGCGGTCGCCCGCACAGCGCCGCATCTCCTTGCGGACAATCTCCAGCCGGTACGCGGCAAGCTGTTCCCCCAGCGTCCCCTCCTGCGGCGCCTTGTCGAAGAACTGGTTGCGATGGCGGAATATCTCCTCAAAACAGGCGAGGCTGGAACTGTTGTCCCCGAGCAGGACAAGGTAGCTTTCCATGACCGACATGAGTTCGCGGATGTTCCCCGGCCAGGAATAGCGCCGGATGGCATCCAGAATGGCCTGGGTGACGACGGAGGCGTTTTTCCCATACCGTTTGAGGACGTTGGCGATGAGGAGCGGCACGTCTTCCAAACGATCCCGCAGAGGGGCGACTTCAAGGCAGACGCCCGCCAGACGGAAATACAGATCCAGCCTGAACGAGCCCGCCTTGACCAGATCCAACAGCTGTTTGTGCGAGGCGCAGATGACCCGCACGTTGACGGGAATGAAACGATCGCCCCCTACGTGCATGACTTCCTTCGCATCCAGCACGCGCAGGAGACGGAGCTGCACGGCATGGCTCATGTCCCCGATCTCGTCAAAAAAGAGGGTGCCGCCGTTCGCCAGTTCGAAAAGCCCCGCTTTGCCGCCGCGCTTGGCTCCGGTAAAAGCCCCCTCCTCATAGCCGAACAGTTCGCTTTCCAGCAGCGGGTCCGGCAGGGCCGCGCAGTTGACCACCACAAAAGGCTGCTTGGCCCGTTTGCTGGCGGCGTGCAGGGCGTGTGCGACAAGTTCCTTGCCGGTGCCCGTTTCGCCGTGGATGTAGACCGAGATGTCCGTGGGCGCGTAGCGGGCGATGTTCTCTTTCAGCTTCACGACGCTGGCCGACTTGCCGATGATGTCCCGTGCCGTGTAGTTGGCCACGAGCCCGCGTGAATGGAGATCCGTGTCGATCTTCCTGTTGATTTTCTGGAGGTTCTGCACATCATGGATGAAGCAGACCGCGCCCGTCGTCGACGACGACATGGCCAGCGGGAACGTGTTGATGAGCAGCTGCCTGCCGTTGATGGTCACCACCCGGTCTATGAACGGGGAAGAGTGTTCCAGCACTTCATCGAGAAAGAGCGGCGGGAAGAAGCGGGTGAGTTCATGCGAAGCCCCCACACGCAGCAGCTTGAGCGCCTGCGCATTGTGGAAAACGATGTCCCGTTGTGCGCTGAGGCAGATCACACCCTCTTTCGAGTAGTGGAGCATCGCCTGGATGTTGGATCGGTTCGTCTGCTCCATGCGCATGTTTTCGGCTATGGTGATGGCCCGGCTCACCGCGTTGCGGATATTCACGGGCTGCGGCTCATCCAGAAAGATCTGTCCGCCGAGCCGGCTGACGATCCTCGCCGTCCCGCCCCCGCCCACGAAAACCCGAATGCCGCGCGCCATCGTTTCCTTAATCCGTTCCTCGAGTTCTTCCTTAGTGTCGTAGCGGACCGGGATAATGCGCATACCAAGCAGGGATTCCATGAACTCGATGTCGCGGGCCTCGTTGATGTGCGCGGTGAGGGCCACCGTATCCGAAAGCTTCCTGGCCCGGCTCAAGCCTTTGATGATGTCGATCTCCGAACGCTCGACGAAGACCGTGCGGCGTCCAAATTTTTTGAAGACGGCCTCACGGAACCCGCCGTGGCACAGCAGGACTTCGTATCCCTCTTCGAACAGGCGCCGGGCGTCTTCAAGCGCCGTCTCGTAGCTGGTCACCTCAATGGATATGTTCCACCCGAGAAGCAGCGTTTCCCGGTACACGATATCGGCGACGAGCCTGGAATGGACAAGCGCCGCAATCCGGTATTCCTGTTTCACATTCGGCTCCTGCATGGCAAAAACGGCCTTTGATTTGAAGGGGTACGGGAAAATATGCTCAAAATTGAGCATCATTTGCTCAATTATGAATCTACACGCCCGATTATCTGATTGTCAATAAACTCATAACCATACAACATATCATGCAATCGGCTCCCGGAAAGGCCTTGGCATGGTTTCTGCTTGTTCAAAAGGGAACAGGATACCGCCGCCGGACGCAACCCGTTGCGCGTACGGCTCAAACCAG
>OGCM01002095.1_pt1 | contig 19982 bp, 15 predicted proteins | sample 1570151 | NCBI WGS metagenome assembly OGCM01 (sample SAMEA4370582, study PRJEB24528) | human gut metagenome
GCCCAGCAAAACGCATAGGCAGGCCATGGCAGCGATCGCGATGTGATGACGGCCGGTGTGGGACTCGGCGGCAAACATAGCCGCTCCGATCTTCGCAGGAGCCAATAGAATATGCACCAGAAAAATGCCCTGGTAGCAGCACCTATTAGTTTAGCGAGATCGATGCGGGAGCAAAGAGAAATCGCGTGGGCAATGTCCACAATTAGGTGTAAATCGTTTTGCCAGCCGGTGAAAGGGAGAATCAGCTTCCGAATTCGCCCTTCACGTTTCTGATGATGTTGTTTGATAAATGGTTCCGATAGTCCATAAAAGATGGTTCATAATAGATTTAGATGAAAAACCTTCGGATTTGTAAGGCGGGGTCGCTGAGACGGTACCGCCTAGTTTTATCAGCGTGCGCCTAACGATCGAGATCACATTCTCCCTCGCGCGCGAAGAAGTCTTGCCCTGCGAAGACTATGATCGGTTGGACAGGCCCGGCGTATATCGCGTACTTCCGTAGTTTTTCTTCGGAATATCCGTATTAAAAATACGGGCAAATTGACCAATTTGCTAAGCTACTTTATCCTGTGTTTCAAATAGACTCAGAAAGCAGAGGAGCCGTGCCATGCTCAAGAAGTTTTCGGTTTCAAATTTCAAGTGCTTCAATAAGCGAATTACATTTGATCTATCCGATCCCGCCAACTATTCATTCAATCAACAGGTAATTCAGGATGGCATTAAGGCAAAGGGCATCATATATGGTGCGAATGGCAGTGGAAAGTCCAATTTCGCCCTCGCGATATTCGACATTGTTCTGCATCTGACCGACAAGGAAAAGCTGCTCAAAAAATACTCGCCATACCGGTGCCTTAATTCAAAGAGTTCAATTACAGAGTTTCAATACGATTTTGTCTTCGACAATATCGAGGTCGTATACCGCTACGGGAAAACCGACCCACAGACGCTTGTATACGAGAGTCTGTACATTGCTGGCGTGGAGGTCTTGAGCTACAGGTTCGACGCTCAAACGGGCCATGTTGACCTGCCGGGCGCCGAGTCCCTCTCGCTTTCTACCGATCTCCCCACTGAGTCCGACAGGCTGTCGCGTGTCAAATATGTCAAGAGCAATGCAATACTGCGAGATGAGCCGTCTGCCAGGGCGTTTAGAGCCTTCACCTCCTTTGTCGACAACATGCTCATGTTCTACTCGCTCGATGAGCGTGGATATCAGGGGCTTTCGGTTGGCTCGGATATCTTTACCCAGGGCATTATTCGCGAAGGAAAGATGGAGGACTTCCAAGAATTCTTGCGCCAGCAGGGAATCTCCCTGAACCTCGTATCCGTGGACGTGAATGGAGTTCCCGAGCTTTATTGCAGGTTCGAGGGCGGTACCGTTCCGTTTGCGTCGGTCGCCTCGACAGGCACCATGTCACTTGCTCTGTACTACTACTGGTATATCAAGATGAGCAAGGCTTCCTTGGTCTTTATCGATGAATTCGATGCCTTTTATCACTTTGAATTGTCCCGGTCGATCGTGGAGATGCTACGGGACCTTGAGGGTGTCCAGGTTTTCATTACGACGCACAACACGGACCTTTTGACGAACGACCTCATGCGTCCCGATGTCTATTTCATTCTCAAGGAGGGGGAGATTCGCTCGCTGGAAAAGCTAACACCCAAGGAGCTCAGATTGGCGCATAACCTCCAGAAGATGTTTAAGGCCGGTGCTTTCGATGGCTAGCCCGGTCACGCTCTTCATCGTTGAAGGAGAGTCGCGTGACCTGCGCTTTGCGGAGAAGATGAAGGATCTTTTTCTGAAAGGGAGAGATGACCTGAGGGTGATCTGTCTGCCAGCGGCGCAGAACATCTACATGCTTTACGAGCGGCTTGCAGAGGAGGACTTCGATCTGGATGTTGTGGAGGTACTGAGAGAAACGGTGCCTTCTGCTGCAAAATGTCTAGAGGGCGTGGAGAGGGATTCTGTTGATGAGGTCTTTCTCTTCTTTGACTACGACTCTCATCAGAACAATGCGCCTGGATGCGAGTCCGATGCCCTTGTGGAGGCGATGCTCCTCGCATTCGATAACGAGCACGGGAGCGGAAAGCTCTATATAAGCTACCCGATGGTCGAGGCACTGTACGATTATCGCGCAGGGCAGTGCCAGGCGCATTCAGGCTGTTTTGTTGACAACTCGGAAATCGCTCAATATAAAAATAAGTCGGGAGAGGGAAACGTTAACGTGGGGAAGCACATGGAGCTTCCCCAATGGAAAGATGCAATCGCTGCTTTCGTATTGAGATGCAAGTGCCTGCTCGGTCTCGATGAGGTTTCATTTGAGACGTATCGAGAGCTGGTTACGGTCGATGCGATCTTCCGCGAGGAGAAAAGGATGCGGATCGAGGACGGTTCGGTGTTTGTGCTATCGGCTTTTCCAGAGTTTCTGCTCGACTATTTCGGTGATAAGTTCTTTAATTCCATGGCTCCGATGCGCCACCTTAAGTTCGATGATTGCCCCCGAGGAAATGGATGAGACGCAATTAATCTCGCGGGTACAGGTTCTCCTGTCTAAATTGTGAACTCGGCATAAGAGATGTTGTTGGCCATGCCCCGGACAGCATCCAGTCGATGATGTTCTCTTGCCTGATGCCGCCGCGACCTCCCACGTCAACGCGGTCGAGCGTGAGCGGGGTCTTCGGATAGTTGTTCCGAATCGCCTGCAGCGGCGCGAGCTCGGGAAAGTACCTCACTATCAGCTTCCCCCACTCCGACTTCGGGTTCACGCAGGTGATGTGGAACCCGTTAAGCCCAGCTTGGACAAGCTGTTAGGAGACTGGCATTTCGCCTGCGTCGATCTCGAGAGGATCGGCGACAAGGTTGCGAACAAGGACTGGAAAGGTCATTATGAGGGGTAAATAAGATGACAGACAACACGTATTCGGGAACTCTAAAATTCAAAGATGTTGATTTTGTCTTTGTGTTCGATGGCTCTGAGCTTGTTCTCATCCCGCCCAAAGAACGCAAGAATGACATTATGTGGGGTTGGCTAAAAAAAGAAATTTGCCCCGGTGTGTATACATCCGGCGACCCTTTGACTGTTGATGTGCCTTATCTTGACGGCTTCTGCAACGAGACAAGCAAGCGATTGATCTTTTTGACCAGGGAGGAATCGACTGTCGGAAGTCGAAATTCGACTCTGTATATCAACGTTGCTGGGTATCTGGAATGTAGCCCGAATACCAATGGTTTTTGCAGGATGACTCTATCCGGCAGGGCCTTGAATTACATTCATCCGGTTAATAGGGCATTCTCGCAGGTATTTGATTCTGACGACCTTACAGAAAAGGGAATCATCTCAATCAGGACAAATGGATTCGACAGAACTTCGACCGTGAAGAGAGCATTTCGCTTTGAGGGCAGAGATATCGCGGCGTATTTCTCAGTTGGGTGGACATGCAGTATGAAAATTAGTACTCCACCCATCACCCTTAATTCCAGCATGATTTTCGAGTTTGATGAAACGGACGATTACTGGTTTTTCTATCGCCTGTGGCATGCAGCAGAAGACTTCCTCAAATATCTGACATTCAGCAAAAACACACTAATTGAGGATTGCAGCCTGCAGGCTATGTACGACGACTCGCATTACCCCAGCACAGCTGAATTCAAGCTAGCGAGATCCTCAGAGCCATTTGATACCAAGCCTCTTGAAAAAGGTCGATATATTCAGCTGTCTTTGCTGGACCCGTATGAGATTAAAATGTTTGGAGCGATTGCAGACGGAGAAATCTACCTAAGGCATATTCCTGAAACATACGAAAAGGGACATACGCTCGATGCATCGGACTTCGTGCTGACTTCCGCAGCATTTGAATGGGAATTTGACCAAGCGTATCCAAGCGGAGTTGTCAAATCAGAAGCTCGAGTGGCTGCTGAGCAACGAGCATCAGCTCAGATGGATGAATGCATTAACCAAAGCTCCGGAAAAGCTAAAAAGATATTGAAATATGCAAAGAAGAGCATCGGCTTTAGCAATCTGGAATCGAAGATAGTACAGGCTGGTCGAGATTTTCATGAAATGATTGGGGTATTTGGGGAAGGTCTATACAAAAGGAATGATGAGGAATTTTCCTACGAAGTCATTGGAAGCAGGCTGGCTGAGCAAAGAAATGACTTTGCCCATGGAAACATTGACAAGGATTTCAAAGGCGCTGCCATTCTTGATTTGCTGCTTCTACGCTATCTTGTCTATGCAATGCAGCTGAAGCGCATCGGTGTCTCAGCTGCAAATACTCGCAGAGCGATAAATGAGCTATTTGGCTTAATGTATTACCTCCCTGCAGAAGACGGTGACACAGAGACGGTGGCCAAGAACACTGAGATAAATGAGCCGAACAACGAAACCGAAGGCAATGCAGACGAAATCGTAGAGGCGGAATAGAATGGTTCCCGACTGCGGAATGTACGGATTGCTGCCGTATCCTTAGTAATTAAAACTGTCCGTTCAGTAGTAGGGGCGCGCCGGCGTTAGCCGGTGCGCCCCTACTTTGGGAAACATAAAACTCGCTTTTAATCGGTTGCCTGCGTAGCTCAAAGCGGGAACAACCGCCATGACGATGCATGCGATACCGAGCAGCGGTGCGCGGCAGCTATAAGCGCTGCTCCTAGCAGGAATAGCGCTAATGAGGCGGCGATCCAGTTGCTGTCGGCGGTCTTGGGGAGCGTGGCGGTGGCGGCGCCGGCAGCCTTGGCCTTAGATGGCGTGGACACCGTGGTCCTGTTTACTGTCGTTTTGGTTGTCGTGATCGTCTTGGGCGTCGCAGTCGCGGGCTTCAGGGCGGGATCCGTCGCGGACCCGGCACCGGGCTGCCCACCGGCAGGACCGGCGCCACCGGGCACCTCGCGCCCGTCGGTCTCCCCCGCCGGCGCCGTCGCGCCCTCGGGCTCAATCACCACATGCGGAGCCATGGCCCCGGAGGCATCCACCACGCCGCCGGGGCCAAAGGCCCCACCAGCAGGCGTCACAAACCGCGCGGAAATAAGCGACCCGTCCGTGCACGCAACGCCGCCGTCGGCGCCGGCCGCATCAAGCCAAGAGGCGTCGACGGAAACCCGACAGCCGGTCGCGCCATCGCCGAGGCCCGCGTCCTGCAGATACACGCCGTAGGCGCGCACGCCCGCTCCGGACCCGGCGCCCGCGGCAACGACGCGTCCGCCGCCGCGCACGGTCATGTCGCCTGCGATCACGCCGGCGATCGCCTCGTTCGTAATATCGGCCCCGTCCGCCCGGGCATCGACGGTGCAGCCGTCCACCACGAGCGCCTGAGAAACGTGGATCCCGCACTGCGAGCCCGTCGCCGTCAGGGTCCCGGTGCCGCGAAGCGTCAGGTTGCCCCACACCTCCATGCCACACAGCGTGATGTCCGCATCGGGCGCATGCGACTCCGTCACGGAGTTCTGCCCGGCAAGCGTCAGCACCAGGTCGCCTTCGGCGTCGATGGCCTCGCCCGCGTAGCCGTTAAGCTCCAGATGGTCGGCATCGGTCCAGGCCCAGCCGGGGCCCGACACGCCCGGCTCGTAGTACGTCGCGCCCGCGATGATGAGGCTCTCCGCGCCCGCGGCATAAGAAGGCCCGCCCAGCAAAACGCATAGGCAGGCCATGGCAACAATCGCAATGTAATGACGGCTGGTGTGGGACTCGGCAGCAAACATACCCGCTCCGATCTTCGCAGGAGCCAATAGAATGTGCACCAGAAAATGCCCTGGTAGCAGCAGTTATTAGTTTAGCGAGATCAAGCCGAAAACAAACAAAATGCCCCTTAGCAGTGCCAAGAATTAGGTGTAAATCGTTTTGTCAGTCAGTGAAAGGAAGGGCTATCTTATGCAAACCGGTCGTCACTGAGATTTCTGATCATATTAAAGATGCCAATGAATACCTTGCTAATAGCAAGGTAACGCATTTCACCATCAGCTAACAGCACGCAACGCTCTTTCCGATTCAATCATTTTACGAACGATGAATTTCATCTTCTCGTTCCTGGAAATAATTATTTCCAGGCAGTCTTTGAGCTCGTTGTCGTTTTGAACAACGATGAGATTATTATTCTCTGAGATTTGAATTGTCTCGGTATAGAAATCCCTGGTTTGACAGAAGATGTCCTCATCTAAGACCAGCTCGATTGGATAGACAGCACCTAATCTCATCGTCATCACTCTAAACTTATACTGCGTTGTGAAAATATCAAAAGCATAATCGGACGGCGAATAGGAGTCGTTTGCATCAGTAAGGTCCAAGGCAGTTTCTTCCACCTTTTCTTTTATTGGACCCTTGAGTTGAAACTTTATTTCTTGAGGCGTCCACATGTTGGAGGATATTTTGGTGGTAAAAGCAAGTTTGATAAAACGAGCATCAATCAAATCACGAGACGCAGACTTAACATCTGCGCACTGCTTCTGCATGATCGATTCGACATTCTCAGCAGAATTGTTCAAGGGCTGATCAATAATGTTCGCCCAGAAATTTTCGTTACTTACCATGACAATTCCCCATCTCCATAGTTACCAATAGTGGCAAATGGTCGCTGTGCCTTTAGCACTGATGTGAATTAACAATTAGTTTAGTATCACCAATTTGACGTAGATAGCGGCAATCGGTAACACAATCCGCTAACTGCCAATCTACAACGATTTGATCGAGGGAATGCCAATAATAGGTACAATCGCCCGAACCCCAATAATATGAACCCTGATTAGAATTGGATTCAGATAGGAATTCAAGAGTGGGATTATACATTACTGGATATGACGACCCATAGCTATCTCTAAATTTCAGCCTCTTTGCAACCTCTTTGAAAAAGGTCGAATTTAAGGAATCGAGTTTTACCATTTCAGGGTCAAATGGATTGCAATTGAAATCACCTATCAACATATTGAAGCTACCGGGGTACGTGGTCTTCGTAGTATTTAGTTCGCTAACGAGTTTTCTAATTATCCTTTCGCGACGATCGCCATGAGGATCGTTACGCTTGTCTGGCAGATGGACAATTGAGGTGTTCACGGGAACACCGTCAAGCATCAATGTGCATGTCAGATTATTTATTACTGTAGAGGCATGCTGTGAACAAATTGAAGACTTGACGAGCAGCTTCGTTTTCGCACTATCATCTATTGCCTGCACGGGTCGATATTGCCCATCAAGCAGTTCGATTAATCTCTGGAAGTCCACTTGATCAACTTCAGCGAAAGCCGCTAGATCCACGTCATTTTGTTGAAGAGCCAGATGAATGAGATTCGCTAGGCAGTTGCGTTTTAAATTCCAAAAGAATAGTTTCGAAACTTTACCTGACAGCCCTCATAATTTACTCAGTTCATATAATATACCCCTGAGTGAAGGATCATCTTCGACTGTAAGTATTAAATTTCATCTTTATGGTCTTATGAAGATTGCCTCCTTTAGAAAAAGCGAGGGTGTATCGGCTTTAGCCGATACACCCCTTCCTCAACTCAGTATTCTTTTGAAGATGGTGCCCGTCCAGCCCAGACGACCTTCCCCTAGTCCCGCTTAAACAGATGCCTCGTGTATACCTTGTCCGCAACGTCAGCGAGATCGTCACCCCAGCGGTTGGCCATGATCACGTCGCAACCGGTTTTGAAAGCCTTCAGGTCGTGAGTCACCTCGAACCCGAAGAACTCCTGCGCGTCAAGAGTGGGCTTGTAGGCCACCATGGGAACGCCCTTGGCCTTCATGCGCTTCATGACTAACCGGATGGAACTCGAGCAGAAGTTGTCGGAGTTGGACGTCATCGTCAGGCGGCACACGCCCACGACCGGCTTCTCGGTTTGCCCTCGTACACGCGTTCCCAGACCATCTGCAGCGACTCGTCGGCCACGAAGTCCTTGCGTGATTCCTAGGCCCTTTCAGCACCACCAATATTGCGAAACAGCACCGCCATCCACCCGGTCGAATATTGCCGTTCGGCACCGCCATTAAACGCCCTCCCGCGCATCCCCGATACGCTCGGTCTGTCATGCATTCCGGAGAAAGAGGAGGTTCCACATGGGGAGAAGGATTAGTGCCAGGGAGGACCTGAGGCTGAGGTCGGTGAACGGGCTGTCGCGGAACGCGATCGCCTGCACCGCCGAGTCTCGTGGCAGAGCGTCCGGGACGCAGGCGAGGCCACGAGGGAGCATAGCATCTTCTGGGAGGACGTCGAGGGGGTGTCCGAGAAAGCGGCCTAAGCGCTGTCGTTCCCAACAGGGACGATGCCGGGACAGTCCATGCCGACCCTTCTGGGGCCCGCGTCCGCGGTGAGTTCGTGAGCATCGACGTAACGCTCAAGCTCCTGCATGCGGAGGACGCGGAAGGGTGCGCTATTTGGCCCGCCCGTTTGCGTAGGCCGCCTGTGCCAGGAGGGTGAGGTCGTGCTACGTCTGGCAGCCCGGCCCCGAGGAGTTCTGGCGGGAGAGCCGGGAGCGGCCGTGCTCCGAGTAAGAGCCCGTCGCTAGAACGGGGGCATTCGGCTGCTCGTGGATGATGAGAGGCTGTTCTACAAGCTGGACAACGAGTTCAGGTCGATATTGTTTGAGCTGATAAAACCGAGGCACGGCATCGACCGTCTTCTGTACACAGCACAAGAAAAAAAGACTGGCATCCAAGGCTTGGCGGCGTGGGCCACGCGGACTCCATCATGGACAGGATCTTGCACAACCCTGTCTAGTTCGACATGGCAGAGGCCGACATGCAACAGCGCCGCAAGGCGGACCGCCAGCAATACAACGACACCGGGGTGTTTGCCAGCCCCGGTGCCCACGCGTAATAACGGTAGTGCTGCTTCGTGATGTTCGGCAGTGCTCAAGCGAGCAAATGCTCAAGTAAACAGCGGTGCTGCTCACAAAAGCTAATGCTACTCGCACAAATTAACGCTCAGCATCTCAACTCGCTCCATTTTGAGAAACACAAATCTTGATAAAATTCTGTCCAAAATCCGTGACTCTATAACTCCAGCGCCGAAAATCAAATCTTTTGCCATCCTCGAGCTCAATTTTCGCCATCACATCGCGAATTGCCTTGCTGGATTCATATGCCTCGAACGCTGGTTTATCGGCTTCGGAGTAATAATCAAAACGCTTAAGGATTCCCAACCGATCAAGATTCCCGAGGTACACCAAAGACTGCTCAGGATGCTCGCAGACATTCAGGCAACACTCGTTATAGCCTGAAACAATAGTCTTCCATTCGCTAGGCACGATATCGTTAGAATGAACGATACGTAAATCAATAAGAGGAATAGAAATCGGGCTGTCAGTCCCTAAGCCAGCCATCGATCCCAAGAGCTTAGCCTCGTCAGGGCTAATCTCTTTAAGTATCTGAACAAAGCTTGGGTGAACATATTCAGCTACACGATCGTCCATAGAGGAAAGCAAAAGATTAGCGTACATCTCTCGTAAATCCTCGCTGTCATAGCAATATGAAAGTTGCTGAATTGCAGGCACGGCAATATGGGCAGGAGGCTCAGTAAGATGGTCCTCGGGAATCTCATCAACACGAGATCCCATAGCATCTATGGTGCGCGCGATGCTCTCTTCCCTGTTCACTACCCAACGGTCCCAAGACGAAAGCCAAATGGCAACCGTTCTTGGTAACAAACTGAGCATTTTGCCAACCGACTTAGCGGAGGGATGGACAAGATCGTCATAAGCTTTTTCAAGTACCGGAACCTCAGCAAGTTCCTTTACAGTGTCAATATTCACACCGACCTCCTTATTAATTGACATCAAGTATGCATTTAATCAAGTCTTATCGTACGAGCCGGTTGCGTTAGACGCCCAACTTCAGAAGTGAATCAAATTTGAAAATCTTTGAAGATTCAACTGGAACAATATGTTTAATAGCGGTTTCTTTATCTGGCTCTTTAATTTCAGCAGCTTTCAAAAAAGAATCAATAAGATCTTTCCGCCGCGTTTGGAAACGTCGGAAAGAACCAGTCCTTCTGTCAGGAAGTTCATGATCAAAAATATAAAGACGAGTGGCGGAGGTAGTGATTCTCCTACCAACAATTTTCCAAATATAAGCGTCACTGAGGCCGAGGCTGCATCCATAAATACAGATAGCATTAGCGGAGCTCACAAGAGATGCCATCATTTGGCCTTTAGTGTTGCGCAATAAGCTGGCGTTTCGCTCGCTCTTAACCCATAGCTCAATAAAATCAGGATCCTCCGAGCATAAACTCGAAGAAATCTGAGACTGGTCAGAGACCCCAAATATTGGTGAATCACCGTTACCCGAACTATCAACAACCCCGTGCAAATGAAGAAGATGGTCAGGGTAAAAAGATATCACGGCAGCTCCGTTCGCAACGGAATTTAACTTCTCATCATGAATGGCTGAATTCCAAAGTGAATCAAAGGAGTTTGTATAGTTGAGCGAAATCGCAGAAACCCAAGCGTTCTCCGATGGAATAACCTCCGGAATTGCTTCAATCTGATCCAGGGCTTCAAGACGACGTGAAAACAGGCATAACGATTCCCTGAATTCATCAATAGCAGCAGGAGGAAACTCATTGGGCAAACGTCCCGCCTCTTGCGCTACGTACTCCAGAAGCTGGCGTTGAATATCTTCGAACGTTTCATGGAACAGGTCTACGTCATCCTCATAATACTGAGACACTTCACCTAATAGCCGCTCGAGATCAGACCAAAGATCCGACTGAGATTTTGGATCAAAAGTATCCAAACGCCTAACGAGCTCATCGCGATACTCGTTAGTTTCACCGGGTGCAAAATACTTATTAAGCAGAAAAGAACGATAACCAGTCTTCAAGCCAAGGTTTTTATCAAAGCCGTTGCCGATTATCCAAAGAACTTTAGACACAGAGATCCACCGATCGAATCCAAATCGATTACTTCCAAAAATAATATTAAAACGTAATCGGAACCTGGTATCCAACCAATTTGTAACTCATGAAATGCGGTATCTATTTAGTAATAATTATTTTGAAAAGGGATGAGGGTCTATCGGCGTTAGCCGATAGACCCTCATCCTCAACACAGTAAAATCAACGAAAGGGAATGCGCACCCAGCACAGGCCGTCCCCTCCCCTAGTCCCGCTTAAACAGATCCCTCGTGTATGCCCGTCCGCCACGTCCGCGAGCTCGTCGCTCCAGCGGTTGGCGACAATGACGTCGAAGCCGGCCTTGAAGGCCCCCAGGTCGTTGGTCACCTCGGAGCCGAAGAGGTCCGGCGCGTCCAGCGTGGGCTCCTAGACCACCACGGGCACGTCCTTGGCCTTCACACCATTCATAACACCTTGGATGGAGCTTGCGCGGAAGTTGTTGGAGTTGGTCGTTGTCAGGCAACACGCGCCCATGACCGGTTCTTATTTGCCGTCGTAGACGCGACGACGAACTATTTATACGTTCTGTTTAATCCACTTGAACAATGCCGTTTCCTTTAATTCAAACATGGCACATTTGCCTGTTTTGATCTGGCTCCAAAGCCAATCAAGCTCATCTGCCGCTTTTCGGCCTAGCTCAACTTCATTGTCATCAAGAAGCGTATCGGTCTCAACGCAAATAAACTCTGACGTAATAGAAAACAAAGTAATGAATGAGCTAACGGGAGAATACTCATGCGATGTATCAAGACTAGCGAGATGACAGATCTCCGCGAGTGGAACGTTGACTCCGCCAAGCTGTTCGGCGTAAGCACTCATATCTGAAAGGTACAAACCGCTTGATGGTCTTGCCGAATTACTAAATGCATCAAGCATGCCAGTTATATGAATGGCAATTACTTTCTCTGAGAATAGCGCAGTGAATAAAACAGCCGTCGCCTCATATAACGTTAACTTATCTAGCTCATCAAGAATGTCTTCGATGTTAGACAAATCAATATAGTGCAGGTTTGAGACATTATATGTTGCCTCCTTCAACTGAGGAAATGTTGACTTAATCGCATTCACCCAATTGCGGTAATAATCCGTCTCAATGTAGTGCTTGACAAACTCGTTCCCCAAACAATTATCAATAAAGCTCTGACCGAATTCGAGTGTCATACTATCAGGGAATCTGAATTCGCATTCGGAGTCGCTCAGTAATATGGGGAAAGGATCGACGGCAAGTCGAAAAATTGCACAGACCTTTACAGTAGTCGTGAAATAATCGGTGAAATCCTCTCGAATATGCTTCGCGCTTTCGGGAACCACCTCGTAAGGCTTGGTATAAAAGGATTCGTGGCCTTGTTTGTGAATATACTTGTTCGCCCTCTTATTGAGCTCGCTGATCAGCTCATCAATTTCGGGCATTTGTTCAAGAAGGTCTCGATATTCAATATCTTTTGAACGCAGCATTTTGGACAGTTCACTAAATGAGGGGAACCTGTCGAGCGAGACCCATTTCTCATATTTAGCCTTGCGCTCAGATTCTTCTAGATTCGAAAACAATGTTCCGATAAGGATGACCTCTCCAGCTTGTCCAACTGAATAAAAAGCAGCGTCGAAGTAACCTTGATGAATTAAATCTAGTGAGTTAGCTAAGGGCTGACAGGATTCAAGTAAAAACTGGTTGAAAGATGGCGTAGAGACTAAACCACTAACGGAATCCGCCAATTGGTCTACGTAGCCATAAAGACGACTGTAAGTGAGCTCATCCTCCCTTGCCACGTACCGCAGTGGATGATGTCTCCAGCTTAACATCTGATTATTAATGTATTCGTCCTTAAAGTTCACCTGAGTCAGCTTCCGAGTCTTATTCCAGCAGTGGGTTCTATTCTGATTGGTAATGTTCTTAAACTCGCAGCAATGAAAGCTGGTGGGCCTTGCGTTACTTTATAGCTTAAGAGTTTATACTCATTGGACTAACGGCATTGAGGTTTGGCGCGACATCGACCGTCTTAAGTACCCAATTTAGGTCAGCGCCATATAGGACCCGCTAGTTGTATTTGCCGCTGAATTGCACCCCGCATGTTTTGCAGGCATAGAGTCTTGTATGAAGCGGCAAGAGCGCTTTCTTTCTCAAAGAGATCTTTCCGCTTATCGGGCTCATGTAACTTTTCAGAAGCCTGTACAAGCGTCCATTGATATTCCTTTGCACTCTGACTCATCTTATTCAATAAAATCTGATACTGATACATTGAAAACAAAAGGGATTGATAAGCTTCTATGAATTCGCCTATTGCGTCTCCACTCTTTCCTTTGAAGCAAAATCTCGCCTCCATAGCGAGCGTTCTCATTTCATCAAGCTTTAAATGCAATTTAAGTTGAGGGTCGGCATCTAACACATGATTTATTGAGGCTGAAATTGATTGCAAGTACGTGGTGTTAGTTAGCCAAACAAATAGCCGGTCGATAGCCAGTTGCGGTTCGTCGTTATGCTCCAAGTTCTTCGCGTTTTTTGCGTAAACGCTCATGAGTTTATCGACGGTTATCCAAATATTTAAACGTCGATTAAATAGAGACTGTTTATTACTGAGACGAGCTTGGTAACAAGAAATGAACAACGCGATGATTGCCACAATCGCTGAGATGTACTCAGGTAGATTCGTTAGGTCCATTGTCTCCTCCGCCATTAAAGATCAATTGGCAATACCTTGATTATCACTCTGCATTTTGGATTCTCTGATTCAGCTTCTAGATGATTCCAAGGCCATTTCGACACCACCTAAATTGTGAATCGGCACCGCAGTCCACCCGGCCGGATATTGCCGTTCGGCACCGCCGTTAAACGCCTCCCCGCGCATCCCCGTTACGCTCAAGCTCCTGCAGGCGAAGTACGCCTGCAGGAGCGCGGAGGCCGGCGCCCCGTCGATGTCCTACAACAGGTTCTGCAAGCGCTACCGGCAGTACACGGCGTCCCGCAACGTGGTGAGCCGACGCTCGACATGAAGCAGGATATATAGCTGCTGTGCCAAGTGCACGCCTTCTCCTTCCTGTTGTCACAGTTCACGCGATTCATGCGGTCATTTCTCAAAAGGTGACAGCATTTTGATAGCCTCGCACATGTCGTATCGATCCTTTATCTGGTCAACATGATTGCTCGACTTCGTGGACCAATAGATGAGACATCCATGTTCTTTTGCGGCTTTCTCCACGAGCTCCTTGTTAAAGACCCACCTCCATAACCGCGGCTGTTGATAGTAGACAGAATGACGAAAGCCCTTTTCCACGGGGAAGCAAAATTGTTCGAACCAAGTAACTCGGTTTCCTAATGCATCAACCCAAATTAGAGGATTGTCGATTTTCGGAATGAAACCAAGCATCCTCATAGCACGGGAAGGGAATACCTGGCAATCGCAGAACGTCATGGTTATGCAACCGGCCAGCGCATTGCACAATGATATGCTGTTTCGGGAAAAGGAGGAGGCCATTCCCCCTCCTTTTCCCGACAATAGTCCGTAGCATCCGTACTCCCTATCAATAACGTCGTCTGGGCTTTCGCAATCAAGCGACGCTATGCGAGCGGAGCCATAATACTCGTATTGTTCAGCTTGACTCCCGTATGGGATATACAGCTTCCAGCCTAGGCACGCCTCGCCCCCATTCAAATCGATCATGGGCAGTTTGGCCGCGACGTGTTCTGCTTCTTCAATCGCTCCAGCCTCGAATAACTCGATAACCCTTGACACCCCGATTGCCACCGGGTCCTTAAAAAAGGGAAAATGCGAGAAGCACCATACGTCAGCAGGATCCATAAGGATCGAAGCGGCTACGCAGCTCGGAATGGCCCGCCAACGCCCATGGCACAATCCAGCATAGAGGAGCTCCTGGCCGTAATCCTCCTGTCCGCACGCTGGAAAAACGACCCCGTCATTTTGCATATATCGTTTAACAAACGGTCGGACTTCCCCTCCGCGACATAATTCCAGGGCTTCTTTGACGTCCTCGCAGCTGTCACCGCAAAGGCGATAAGCTTCCGATAGGAAGGTTTCTATTCTAGATGGAACCTCGCAGCTGCTGTTTTCGGTCAACTGTGGGTCGTCAATCCCTGGCTTGAGAATAATCCCGGGTGATACGGTATAAATTGAGAGAAGGTAAGCCTCATCCGCCCTTTTAACGTTATCGACAAGCTTGGTGAAGCAGTCCCAGATCACATCGTCTCCAGGGAAAGCGCACCACCAGCGACCGAGAACCTTCTCAAGCAAGATACGTTCATACGGTCGAAGAACCTCCAGCCCTTCGCACACGCGCTCTCTCATGCTTTTCAAACGTAAACCGCCCCAGACGATTCCCCGCACTGCGTTTTCTGTCCTATGTGGGTCTTCAGGGAGGATCGAATCGAGCAGGATGTCCGACACAAGCTCGGGCAACAATTCCGGCTCGGGCAAACCGGATGATTTCCTTTCCAAAGCAGCCAGATCGCACTTTCCATTGCAGGTGACCCACCTTCGTTTGCTGTCACACTCGAGCTCAAATATCACCTCGAAAAGCGCCGGGTTTCTCACCCTCGCTCTGACCATAATTGCATGCATGATATCGTTTGGGGCGGCTCCAAAGCCGTATCTTTCCAACCCTCGGTTCCTCCACGAGAGCAGTTTGAAAAAGAACTCGTCATCGGAGTAGCTCGCGATGCCGTCAATCAGTTCGGTTACAGATGTGGAGAAATGAGCCCATCCCTCTTTGCAAAGAGCAGTGCCACGCGCTTCCACAAGGCTGTTAAAGACCTCACTTCTTTCTTGCCCTCGACCGACCAACTCCGAGCAAGCCTTGGCAACGGGCTCCCAATACCAGCGATCAATCTCTTGGCGAAACGCGATGTCCCTTACCTCTTCATCCGATAGGTCACTAAGATCTCGAGGGACATCTGCGATGGAATTCTCAACCCCAGATTTAAACGATTCGGTTATTGGCGCGTCTTTGATGGCGCTCTCTATGTCAGTAACCTCACTCTCGAAACCATCTTCGCATCCGAGTTCAACCGCTTTATCTCTACATGTTTTAAGGCAGAAACGGAGCCCTTCTAAGTCCTCGGCCGAGCAACAAGACGAGTTCCCGAGCATGCCAGCAAATACAGCCAGCACATCGCTTAAGCACGCTGCGTTCGCCAGCAAAGACTTGAGTTGATGTTCGATAAGGCAATGGTCATACCTATACTCCGGCTGCAGCGAGCGGATTCTTGACAATTGTGCGGGACCTTCACTTGCCGCCCAATCCGCCACCTTCTCCATCAGCACGCTAGACATCCTGTTGTCACCCGATTGCGATGCCGCATTATCCAGCTCGAGCAATTCAAAAGCGTGAGTTTCAGTTGCCATCCCGAACTCAGAAAGCGTTTCGAAAGTCTCAACGAGATTGGCCAAGGAGTAGTCCTTGTGGTCGGTGAACCGAGCCGACCCAAAGAGAATAGCCTCATCGCAATGCATCGCGAGATCTCGATCGTAAGAAGCGAGCAAGGGCCTTAGCATGTCGTGAATCTCAGAGGCATCCTGGGATGCCAGCAAAATCGACCCGTCCGGTCCATACTCTTTCGAGAGATAGCGTCTAGGAATCTCACTGCCTATCTTCTGGAGATGCTTGAGCATCCTCAGCTTTGCGCAAAGGGGCTTTCTAGAATAAATGAAACCCTTTAGATCTTCCTCCTCGAACGCTTTTGCACAAAGGTCCACGCCTTTCGCGGAGACGAATGCGATGTATGGCACGGCACATGTCTCCATAGTCAATAAGCCGGGCCAATGCGGGGCCTGGGCCCACTCCCCCAAAACATGCGCCTCGTCGGTTCCTGGCAATATGGTCGCGCCATGTCCCACGGCATATCCGAGGCAGGCCGAGGCCCGCAACGTCCTGACGATAGACAGGTACTCCCTGTCGGAGCGATCCATCCATGCGATCGTCGCGTCCATGTCCAGTCCCATGGCATCGAAACCGTCGCGGTCGGATTCATAACCGAAAATGAAGCTCTCTGCAAACAAGCCGAGGGTAAAGCCCTCACTATAGACATTTCCTTCCCTATGGCACAGCAACGGCTCGGACCTGCCGGCACTAGACACGTGCAGCCCCTCTGACAAGCACAAGGCGTAGGCCATGGTACCGATTTCAAGTTTAAACGAGTAAGCCGAAAGCTTTGAGAAGAATGCGCGTTGCGCAGTGCGCGATGCCGGAAGTGCTCCGGTCAGTAATTCGCGCATCATGTTCGTAGCTGCCTCTACTGTGATCGAAAGCCCAGCGATCTTAGAGAGGTCGTCGTCTTCCAGTGAAGACTGCATTAATAAACCTCTCACGAAGGCGTCCCGAAAACGGCACTGCAGACTCTCCGCATCGCCCCAGAGATCGTCGGCGAACAGAAAATCGTCAAAATCGAGCCCACGGGTCGCGGTGAGACCGCCCCATGCGGACATCAGCATGGAAGCGCTGTCGTCTTCCTCGATGACCACGTCTTCCTCATTGGAATCCGACAATAAACTTAATGCCGTTAGAGGAGTGAGGCCAGAGAACCAAATGCCGTACAGTTCATCGCTCTGCTCTGTGCATCCGGCATCTTTAAGCAACCAGAGGCATCTTTCGAGCGTCGTTGCATACAAGGTGCCTGTCTCCTTGTTGAGGGGCGGCACCATGTAGTCCATGCCCACCAATTCCTCGAGGTGAAGAAAGGGCCTGCGCTCGAGCCAATACTCGAAGTGCTCATTTACCTGTGAAAGGGTCGAAAGGGCAAGTTGGACCCTAAGCACGTTTTCCAGCTTCCCCGACTCACATGCCATTCCATATACCGTCTTCGCCTGCTCGCAGAGAAGACTCCAAGGAACGCCATGGGCAACGGCATCGATGACGTACGACGTGTCAAATAGACTGATGCAGTCCTCAACTCGACCAGAGGCGGCAAGCAAACGAACGGCATAGCAAGATCGGACCACGTCACCCTCCATCCCCAACGCGGCATCGGCGAGGCTGCCGGACGCAAAACGAAGGTATCCTTCCATACCGGGCTCCAAAGCCTTAGAACTTACGAAGAGCCTGAAATCGTTGTGAATGGGGCGAGTGGATCCGTCGGCGCACTTTCTCAGCAAAGGAGAGAGAATAGCGATGTCGCGTGCCACCACGTACTCCTCCGAAAAAGAATCGGGAAACGCATTGCATAGGAGCTTAGGATAGATCGCTCCGTCGAGAAGGTGCATCGACGAAGCGATGAGACCCAGCGCATTCGATCCGCTTCCGTGATGTTGCTGAATTTTATCATTGGCTTTCTGCCAGATAGACTCGTAGTATTCCTCGACGTTTTCCGAAAGGCCCAATGACCGCAGCTTTTCAATGGCACAGCCACAATCCGTCTCACCAGCGATTGCGTGAACCGCATACACCACAGACAAGGTGTTCCCATTGGTTATATTGATGATCTCATTGGAGAGGACGAGGGTCTCTCGGTCTGAAAAGTCGGCCCTATCCGACAAGAGTGCGTTAACGTCATCAGCGTTGATATTGGGGAGGCGCTCCATCTCGACACCGACGTGCTCCCCCTTGAGCCATTGTGGGTAGGCGGAGTATAGATTAGCTGGCTGGCCGGAGACGAGAATCTGAACGCCTTCTGGAATCGATTTTGGTGAGGGGAGGTGCTCCAAAAAAGTTAATCTCTCCTTGGCCCGTGCGGCATGATCGATGCCGTCAATCACAAGAATCGTCTTGCAGCCTCGCTTGGTTGAAAGCGATTTGGCAAGCCTTAAGACCTCACTTCGAAGCTCGTCATCTGCGCAAAGTTCATTGAAAATAGGTATTTTAGGCTTCTCCCCGGCAAGTTCAGGTGTATCACGAAGCTGATTCAGCAAGGTACCCCACAGTTCCCTGGGAGAGACGATGCCGGCATCAGGTGAATAGCTAAAGTCATCGACATCCAAGGGCTTGAATGCATAGAACCTGAAGGGACGTGGGCTCATCCGCTCGCATAGGCAGCTGACCAGTCTCGTTTTTCCAGAGCCAGGACCTCCCTGGAGAAATATGACCCTGCTATTGGACGATTCCAATCTGTCACGCAAAAGTAAGCACAGTCGCTCCCTACTCGGGAAAACTGGTATCGGGATGGGGACCTCGATTGGTATATCCATTGGATTTCGGTTAAGCTTGCAGACGCATTTCCGGGCGATCTCCGCACTAACCATATTGTCGCCCGCCGCAGTGGTCCATCTCCGGAGCTCGGCGGCAAGCAGGTCGAATACTCTGGAAGCCAGTTCTTCTGACCCTCCGCATACGTCATCCCTTAATCTACCCATTAGCTTGATCTCTTCGTCGTGAAGCGACGGAGCGCCTGCCCTGATCGTTAGATTTCTCAGGAAAGGCACGATATCAGGTTCCTCAAGCTTTGTTGAGTCGACGAATTCGTGCCACTGCATATCGAGGTCGGGGTCGTCGAAAGTGATATCGGAAGACGAAGCAACAGACCCGAGCTCTACGGACAGTTTGTCCCAGAACTCACCAAGGGGAAGCCTCTTGTAGGGCTTTCCCATATACTCCGCACCTGTCTTATTTTTGCCCAGCGCACGATTCGTGTACAAAATAATTTCAGGAATTGCCTCTTCTTCATGCGAAACCTGCTTCCATCCTGCCGCGAGAGAGGCAAGCAGAGATTTATTGGGACTCTGTTTTTCACCCGATTCACCCTCCGCCACCAACGATCCGAACGTCAGGTTGTTTGCGGTCGCTGTCGAAGCTTTTTTATGCTTCACTTGGACACACACCATGGGAAGCCCATGCGAACGTCGGACAACGACGTCATCAACCCCCTCAAGGCCGACTTCTTGAAAAGTCACGGATTCAATTTGATCTAATCCTGCGAGCATGGAGATCACGTAGTCGAGTCCGACATACCATTCGAACCAATATGGGTCGCCTGCGCCAGGCTGGCAGTATTCCGACGACAATTCTCATCCTTTCATGCATACCCCCATTGAACGCAAATAGCGACATCAGAGGTTTAAAGATTACATTGCAATGCAATCTCAGAAGAGTAGGGATTATTCATATCGTTGGACTTTGTTAGCGCCGGGCGATTTTAGCCGCTAATAGTCAAACTATTTTGACCAATCCCG
>OGCM01002102.1_pt1 | contig 19945 bp, 17 predicted proteins | sample 1570151 | NCBI WGS metagenome assembly OGCM01 (sample SAMEA4370582, study PRJEB24528) | human gut metagenome
CCTCCAGGTCGTGGGTCACCTCGGAGCCGAAGAACTCCGGCGCGTCCAGCGTGGGTTCGTAGGCCGCCACGCGCACGCATTTGGCCTTCACGCGCTCCGTGACGCCCTGAAAGGAGCTCGCTAGGATGTTATCGGAGTTGAACTTCATCGCTAAACGATGAACTCGCCTACGATCAGCTTCTCCTTGTCGCAGCACAGACTTAAGCTACTACGGATGTTGAGCAAATACGACGTAGAGCCTTGCTCACGCAAAGGAAAACCCCTATCTAAACCAATGGGCACCTATAAAGTTTTGCACATTACGGGACTGCGATGTCCTTAGATTACGATAAAAGCAGCGGTCTTTTAGAAAGGATTGGTACTTTGAGAAGCTCGATTTCAGTACGCCCCTTCGAACAGCCTTTTACGGTGGTTAAGGTCACCGATGCCAAATATGCAGAAATGCTTCTTGGTGGTGACGTTTACGCCAGGCCGTTGAATGCTTTCGGGGGTTGGGACTGGCTTGCGAATATACAAAATGATCTATCTGTAAACAATTCGTTCCGAGGCGACTGCAATGAAGGCGCTATTCGTAACGTGAAATGGGAGTACGGCGACATAACCTTAATTGATGATTCCGAGACGAAATATATGAAGTGCTATTCGACTATGGCTCTCCAATACCATCTGAAAAGCATGAAATGGGAGCGCGCAGACAAGAAGGTTACACAATTTGGAGATACGGCGGTTGTAATTGCGAATTTGGATCAGTTTGTCGACAGAATTGTCTCTGCACTAAATAAAAAGTATGGGTGCGATCACTGCCTGCTACTAGCAGATAAGATCAGTTTCTATCATTTAGGTATTACAAATAACTTAGTCCCTATGTATTCAAAAGAAGCCTCGTATTCTTGGCAAAATGAATACAGGATTATACTTTGTGAGACAATTCCGAACAGAGAAAATAAATTCGCGAGACCTGATAAAGACGGAGTCTTTAGGCCCAATGCACAGTCAACGATACTGTCGCTAGATGATGTTCATTTAGATATTGGTGATATTAGGGATATCGCCTATGCAATACCTGTTGCCTATTTAATACACGGTGCCTGGTGGTCTGGTCATTCAATTTCTTTTGCAACCAATAACCCTAAAGGAATTACGAGACTCGAGAACCTTGTAATCGACACGCGAAATGAAATACGGGACTACAGAACGCCGGTAGTGAGAGCTTCAATGACTATCTATTGATTAACAGACAGTCTTCTAATTCGTGTAAACAAGATCTGGTCGATACGAGCGAGGCAAACATGCGGTGTCGCCGCGGGGCGCACAGTCAGCAAAAAATAGGAACCAGGGTCATTTCGACCCAAGTGCCCATGCGCAATAACGTCGGTGCCGTTTTGCGATATTGCGCAATGCTCAAGACTAAAGATCTTTAAGGATTTTTTGCTCCCATTTGTTATATTGATCCGCATTCTTACAGCTTGATTTCAATAAAAATGGCCAATTATTTTTGACCGCGCGCCACAGGTACCCATCTTTATATCCATCGCGAACAAGTAGGCGATGGATATCATCGGGTCTTAAATTGGGAACGGTTTCCCATGAATTTGAATCCTCATTCATTTGTTTCAATACTTTCAACCGAACATTCAGCTTTTCACCTTTAATATGTTCATAAACTGTCTCTCCGGGTTCTATCAATCCAGATAGATATAGCTGCACAACTAAATCGTTATGATCGGGAAAACGGAAACTAATCGAATTGATGGTTAAAGGGAATGCAGAAGGCACTAAATGCCTGACAGCTTCAAAGTAATCGATATTTAAAACTGGCGTTTTAATAATGTCGTTTAAAAATGATAGCGCGTCTTCGTCTGTTGCGAGAAAGTTATCACCAAGTTCAATTGAACCAAGTTCATCAAACATTGCAATAAATATACTCTGATAATTGGTTTTTGGCTCCTGCTCTGCGAGTTCTTTAAGAAAGTGATAATTAGCCAAAGTTGGTTGAATTAACTTTCTATCGGTTAAAGATCTGAATAATGAAGAGGCATATTTAGGCGAGTAGAGAGACGGCAACCCATCCAAAGCGCCGTACATATCAACACTGTGTTGGGGAATTTTCGAATGGCGAATAAACTGATCAAACAAATCGCACATATTAAATGAATAAGGATGTGAATTCCTTAAAGCAATGGCTAATAGATCGCGAATCAATCCTCCCTCTAGTTCTGTGCATGAAACCTCATCAGAGGTTAGTAGGTTTAAATACTCACTAAATGATTGGGCATCCCTTAAAACACGATTGAGAATAGTCTCACCCCGTAAGGTATTTAGTGGAGGTAAAAAACTACTAAATGAAACTTCGAGTAGGTTGTTGCGATTAATTGAATACACGCCCTTATTTTTAAAAATAAGGCAAAAGCTCGCGTTTAGCTTCTCGAGCGAAATAACCTCTACTTTTGCACTTAAATACAAATCTGCTATTGCGTTTGCTTTTTCTTCGCCAGGATATTTTAATGACCTTAGAGCTTGCTCTCCATTTTGCTTGAGCCAATCCGAACAATTAGCTGTACTGTATTCAATATCACCATCTATAGAGTAAAGAGCCTCTTGGATTAAAGTAGTTATGTCTGAATTGAATCTATCAGCTGATTTTGATCCAGACGGGCCATCCTCTTGATCAGTGAAATACATCTCAATTGAATCACGATTATCAACAATATAATCAAAGGCCTTAGGAGTTGAGGATACTAGCATCTTAATGAAAGGAGTGTTTCGCCATCTATCTTGTGAAAATTTAAAAATGCTATTTAATAAGTAATCTCCATTGGAACCTTCATATTGAGACGCAGACTTGATTATTTTAAGAGCATCATCATGACGCCACTCCGTGTTGAGCATGTACAGTAATAAATCGGTGTTGAAGCAACGGGGCTCAGATAAGTGAGCGGCAGGAATCAGCTTACAAAGCTCTTCGCAGTCCTCGTAACTTAATTCAAAAGATGGATCTGGTAAGTTGTAACGATAACATTTATTGAAGAACTCAACTGCGGCTACGCGAGCATCGTCAGGATATCTTGCAATATACAAGAAAAAGTCTTTACGGATATAGCCATGGATTAGCATTTCGTAAACAAGCTCATTGCCAAATAAGGACAAAGCCAGCTTGTTAAATGCGTCGTTAAAGTAAGGGTTTGTTTGAGGGTCCTTTAAAAGACTATAGAAATCAGCTCCCCTATACCAGGAGATCAATTGTTCAATTGCGTTGCAATTAAGTCCGCGGCTTAGAATTACTGTAGATAGTCTATTGCTAGTCTCATATGCTCCTTTAGAAAAAATAGAAGCAAATTCTCCCTTCTTTAAACGAATAAAAGCACTACCGCTTCGTGGCGGCGCGAGGCCTATTACATCCTTAGAAGAAAGGTTGAAATAATTTGTCCAGAATTCTTCGCTTTCAATAGCTCGAGAGTTGTGCTCGCAATCATATCTATTTTCATTAATGAAGATAGTGTATCCTGGCTTAGCGTAAGATCTAATTGAGGTATCTAATTCAGCGCCAAGTTTGGCAGCAACTGCCGAGTCAAATATACCGCTATTTGCAAAGGTTACAGACACATCGCGAAGCACGGCGAGTTGCTTCATGGATTCAGAGACGGTTGTCTCGAAGAATGATAACAATTCGTACAGCTTGCCTTTTCCCATACGGAGCAACTCGAACTCCGTGGGATATAAGTTTTTGTAAATTACAATCGCGAAAAGACTTCCCTCTCGAAGGCTGAGCTTATTGTTATGCGTGGCGCTTTTATCGAAGCCAAGCTCTTCGCTCATAATCATATAATCGTTTCTAATGCTTTTCAGCAGGCGCATATCTGATAGATAAGATGATGATAAGCGGAGAAGATCTTCGAAATCCGTCCCTTCAATTAAGCTAGATTTCTTTAACTCGGCAATGTAGTCAGAAAATAACTCGTGTAGGTATTCATAAGAAGAATAGGCAGCGATGAACGGTGTAACAGAAATGATCAAATCAAATAATTTTGTTCTTGAAGACCCCCTAACAGTATTTCTGTCTGAATAGCAGCGATCATCATTTAATTGATCGGACGTAAAGGGCTCGTCATCAAATAGGCTATCCCTGACTGCGTATACGAACTTAACCGGTTTTTTAATACCAGGTGCACAGTTAATTATCGTGTTTAAGTTACGAAGTTCCTCGTATATTAAAGGCCTTTCAAAACGATCAAGATCCTCGAACAGCACTGCATCGATGCCATTGACTTCAAAAAAGTAAATTAATTCGTCACGGTATTTATTGAAAAAGGATGGCTGTTCTTTTTCTACAGAAAGAGACGCAGGTCCATTTGAAAAGGAATTGATAGTCAGTCGCGAAGGAAATAACTTGCTTGAAGCAACTAACAAGGCTGTAAAGACTAAAATACAGAACACAATTTTCAACATCGTCGGTAACAGCTGTTCACCAGTTAGGGACGATGACCAAAATTGAACCCATGTTGCTAGCTTGTCTGTGTTTCCATCGGAAATAAATACAAGCACAGCAGCGAACAGCATGGCAAACACCGCAAGTAAAAATGCGGAAGCAACTGAACGAAGATGTGAGTCACGATGGATCCCTTGGATAGATGACTTGGGCGCTTTATTGAAGTTGCCCTGATAGAGTATCTGACCAAGAATTTCACGCTCAAGAAATCCGATGACATCTTTTTGGGGTATTTCAGATGGGTTGAGGGTCGAAAGGCCGACGCGCACGATGCGATGTCCAGCTTTTTTCGAGATTGAACAGAACTCCGAGAGAATGCTGCTTTTTCCACAACCATAGGGCCCAGCTAGAGCGATGTTAAAGCACACTCTCTGTTCATACACGGCACGCAAGAGCCTAACAACATAGTTGGCGTGAGCCTGCTCGTTGAATTGTGGTGACAGGGGCAGTAGATCCGCTGGCTGATTTAATTGATGCTCTTTAATGTAGCTTTTGCTGTTCATATGGTATCTATCTCTATATCCTGTCGATCGTGTCGAAAATGCTGGCGTAAGGGTGACGCCCTAGCGCCCGTTTAGCGAAGAACGGCCTTCGTCCTAGAATCTGAAATCACCACAACAACAGGTTCTAGGAAAGGACGAAGACCGCTATGGGAATCTTATCAGACCCGACGCCGGACATGCTCGCCATGCCCCGTTTCGACGACGGCGCCATCGACATGCAGGAGCTGCTTCGCAGACTCGCCGAGCAGGTCGTGAACGCCGTGATTGACGCCGAGGCCGACCAGCTCTGCGGCGGCGGGGCGAACAGCCGAAACGGCTACCGGGAGCACGCCAACGCTGCACATCCTGAGGCTCCGCACCGGCACGAGCACCCGCAAGGTGCAGAGGGTGACCGAGAAGATGGGAGTCTCCAGGCTCTCCAAGTACTAGGTGAGCGCGATCGCGTCGAGCCTGGACGCCGACGTCGAGGAGCTCGGCGCAAGGCCCCTCGACGGCACGACGGTACCCTACGTATGGCTCGAAGCTACTTACGTCAAGTGCCGCCGCTGAGGCTGCGTCGCCTCCACCGCTGTGGTCACGGCCATCGGCTGCGATACGGGCGGCTGGAGGCGCGCCCTGGGCGTCGACGTGGTGGACACCGAGTCATTCGACTCGTGTCTCGCCTTCCTCAGGAAGATCCGCGACCGCGGCGTTGACGGCGTGAAGCTCGTCGTCTCGGACGCCCACCCGGGCCTCGTCCGCGCGCTCGGCGAGGTCTTCCAGGGTGCCGCATGGCAGCGCTGCGCCATCCAACTCATGCGCGACTGCATGCGCAAGGCGGGCTCCTAGCAGCTGAGGCGCCGCGTGGACAGGATAGTCTCGCAAGTGTTCCGCGGGCGCGACGCCGCCACCGTGACCGCCATGTACTACGCGGCGTGCGACATGCTGGAGGGGTGCTGCCCGAGAGCTGCGGCGATCCACGAGAAGGCCGAGCCGGACGCACTGGCATGCCTCGATTCCCTACCGTCGCACTGGAAGCGCCTGCGCACCAACAATGTCCAGGAGCGGACCAACCGAGAGATAAAGCACAGGTCGAGGGTGGTGCAGGCGATTCCTCGATAGCATCGCTGGTGCGTCTGGCCGGCGCAGTCATGTGTGAGCAAGACGAGATGTGGCAGGAGTCGAGGTGCTTATCGGAGGCAAAGATGGGCGAGCCCTACGACGAGGGCCGCACGCGCGGGATCGACGGGACGGTCGACTGGGCGCAGCTGGAGGCGGAGGCCGGGAAGATGATCGAATCGGGTCTCGAGCTTGCGGACAGGATCGACGCGGCATAGGATATCAACCGTATTCCAGGTTCCAGGACGCCGGGCCGACTCGCTTCGGATCGGGCTCTACACCAACTTTCTCGACATTACCGATGAGGAGCCGTTACTCAATGCGTTGACTGTAATTGCCGGCCATAAAGTGTTATTTCCGATGTAGTTGGCAAGCACAGTGGCAATAACAAATTTGAATTCAATGGTATCAGCTTGGAGTCAAATAGCGGAACGTAGTATTGGCTTGGACAATCGAGCGGCAACTTATTTGCCTCAAAAGGGATGAGGGCCTATCGGCGTTAGCCGATAGGCCCTCATCCTCAACACAGTCACACAAATGGAAGGAAATGCCCACCCAGCACAGACTGTTCCTCTCCCCTAGTCCCGCTTAAACAGATCCCTCGTGTACACCTTGTCCGCAACGTCCGCGAGCTCGTCGCTCCAGCGGTTGGCGACGATCACGTCGCAGCCGGCCTTGAAGGCCTCCAGGTCGTGGGTCACCTCGGAGCCGAAGAACTCCGGCGCGTCCAGCGTGGGCTCGTAGACCACCACGGGCACGCCCTTGGCCTTCACGCGCTTCATGACGCCCTGGATGGAGCTCGCGCGGAAGTTGTCGGAGTTGGACTTCATCGTCAGACGGTAGACGCCCACGACCGGCTTCTCCTTGCCGGCATAGACGCGGTCCCACACCATCTGTAGCACCTCGTCGGCCACGAAGTCCTTGCGGGTGCGATTGGCGTCCACGATGGCCTCGATCAGGTTCTGGGGCACGTCCCTGTAGTTGGCCAGCAGCTGCTTGGTGTCCTTGGGCAGGCAGTAGCCGCCGTAGCCGAAGCTGGGGTTGTTGTAGTGGCTGCCGATGCGCGGCTCCAGGCACACGCCGTCGATGACGTCGCGGGTGTTGAGACCGCGGACCTCGCAGTAGGTGTCGAGCTCGTTGAAATAGGCCACGCGCAGCGCCAGGTAGGTGTTGGCGAAGAGCTTGACGGCCTCGGCCTCGGTGGTGCCCAGCACGAGCTCCGGGATGCCCATGGAGCCATCAGCGTTCACGCGCTCCAGCTCAGCGGGATCGGCACCCTGCGCGAGCAGGCCGGCGAAGCGCTCGGCAGCCGCGACGGCCTCGGGGTCGTCCTTCGGCGCGCCCACCACGATGCGGCTGGGGTGCAGGTTGTCATAGAGAGCCTTGCTCTCGCGCAGGAACTCCGGGCTGAAGAAGATCTTGCTGTCGCCCAGCCTCTCGCGCAGGCCCGCGGTGTAGCCGACGGGGATCGTGGACTTGATGACGATCCAGGCATCCGGGTTCACCGACCGCACGGCGGCGATGGCGGCCTCGACGGAGGAAGTGTCGAAGAAGTTCCTGTTCGAGTCGTAGTTGGTGGGCGTGGCGATGACGACGTAGTCAGCGCCTGCGTAGGCCTCGGCCACGTCCACGGTGGCGTGCAGGTCGAGCTCGCGCTCCCCCGCCTTGGCCTCTGCCAGGAAGCGCTCGATCTCGTCGTCCTGGATGGGCGACTGGTAGTTGTTGATCTTCTCGACCTTCTCGGGCACGATGTCCAGCGCGTGCACCTCGTTGTACTGCGAAAGAAGTACGGCGAGGGACAGGCCGACATAGCCGGTACCGGCGACAGCGATTTTCATGGGAATCTTCTTTCTATCTGGGGTTTTCAAGGTGCCATACGTGATGGAACGATCAGAATGAGCTATCTCTTAATTAGAGCCGTGAGGTATTTCAGCTGGCCAGTGAGCGCATATCCAGTGATTAGCGCAATGCTGCTCACAAGCAACTTTACGATGAGAGAGAGGAAAACATCTTCCATGGGTATAAAGGCGCCAACTCCCGCAACAGCAGCAATGCCCACGATGCCAACAGCAATCTCAGGCAAGAAATTTAGCAGGCAATAGTAAGGTCTGCCGAAACCACGTTTCACTAGGAAATACGCTAGAGGAACCATATGAAGGCAGTATGCTACGAAGATGCCGTAAGCCACTGTGAGGATGGAACCGCCAGCCAGGCCCGCCACCAGCCCGGAAATGGTGATCGCGGTGTTCACAAGACCAACCTTAAACATGTAATCGGTGCGTCCTATGCTCTGGAAAAACGCACCCGAAGGGTTGCCCATCATCTGGAAGTAGACCGACAAAGCAAGCACGGCGAACACCGGCGCGGCTTGCTCCCATCCTGGCCCGTAGAAGACAGCAATGATTTCCGCCGAAGCACAGCTGAATACCACCGCCACAGCAACACCCACTAGCGAGAGCAGCTTTTCGATACGCATCCAGCACTCGTAGATGCGGTCGACATCGTCTTGATGCTCTGCCATGAACGGCTGGATGACCGAGCCTATGACACTGGAGAACGCTGTCATGGGATAGGTTGTCAATTTATAAGCCTTATCGTAAAAGCCCAAGGCCGCAGTTCCCTGCATACCGCCAACGAGCATGTTATCGAGGTTGCGGGAGAAGTAATTGACCAAGCTGAACCCAAACTGGTAAGCAGAATAGGAGAATATCTTCTTAAGCGTGCAAATGAAATGAGCGTTTATCTGCCTGATTGGTCGCGCTACGATGTTCCAGAAGAACACCACCGCTGCAGATAGCACAGTCTGAAGGACGAGCGCATAGCAGCCCGCACCCAAGGCGGAGGCCGCGATTGCGACCCCTCCAGAGACTACTGTAGCCGCCACAAGACGTACGCCAATGGCGGCGAAGCGCAACTCCTTGAGCATAAGGCCATTTGGCACCATATTGAGCGTGGAGAACAGCAGCGCGGGGGCCGAGGCAAGGCACAAGGGCACAAGCCGGGCGTCCCCGTAGACTGCGGCGATGAATGGCGATGCGGCACAAAAGGCCAGAGAAAGCCCTGCAGCCAAAAGTGCCGAAAATGCAAATAGACCGCCATAATCACGTTCCGTAAGGTCGCGATACTGCACGATAGCAGTGCCCACGCCCATATCAGAAAGCAAGCTGAATAGCCCAGTGAACACGGTGACAATAGCCATAAGCCCAAAGTCACCCGGCGAGATAAGTCTTGCCAGCACAGCCGTTATCACGAGTTGAGCACCCATGCTGACATACTTAGACCCAAACTGCATAAGGGCAGCACTGCGCATGCCCGTATTTGATTTAGACACTTTCCATATTCCAAACTTTAGCGGCCTCAATGGCCTGGTATATCTGTTCCTCTTGTGGATTACACGCGCCGGCACGCCGCCAACAACCGGTCGCTCCGGGAAATTACGCGCGACCACTTCACCCACAATGGCGTGCGAGCCAACAGTGACGCCGGACATTATTTGTACGCAGCACCCGATCCAAGCGTCATTGCCCAACACTTTCTCAGCCCAACGTTGCTTTGCTCATTCATCGGTTTATCAAGTCTTTGATGGCGATGCAAGACCGTACGCACGAGAGAACCATAGGCAACATTCAGTCGCGCCCAATGACGTCTTTCACGCATTCGAGGTAGCCAGCATCCCACCGTTGACATACGCCCCTCCCGATGAATATATGTTCAGGATAACGAATCGCTATGTCGGCCGTCGGTCAACCGAGAGAGCCGATCCCCCTCAGTTCCTGCATGTTAGTCTCAAGTCATTCGTTAGCCTTGGATTGCGAAAGCCTATTCTGAACATTAGGAAGAAGTCACACGATATCCCTCCTCGAAATACGATGGACTCAATCCATAGCGGCACATGAGCTCGGCCATGATGGCATCGTTACGCCCTCCCGCCACATTCGCGTTGCAAAGAGCGTCTGAACGAGGACCCTCCAATTGATAGGGATGATTCTGTCTGTTCGGAGCATATGCCACCTCGATGCCGTTGGCGAGCTCGAAGAACTTGAGATAAAGGTCGTCTGCAGGCCAGGCTACTCCACGTATGGCCTCTATATCCAGCGATGCGAGATCGAAAGCTGCGGCAGGATACAACGCCCCGGCGCCGCCGGTTGCAAGCAACCGGCGGCTGGGGGCTGAAAAAGCGTCCTTATGCTCCCAGCCCCATTTTTCATAAGGAAGTAAATCTCCGGCAACATCAAACCCTATGAGATGGCAGCGCCTTGCCACAACGCAATAGGGAACAGCCTCGTGGGCCGTGAGAAGCGATTCGACCATGTCTGCTGGATAGATGAGATCATCGTCCGCCGTGATAATGAGCGAGTCCGGGAACTCTTGAAATGCGAAGAGATATTTCTTGTGCGGCCCCAAATCCTCGTAACCCATTCTGATTTCAAGACCATATTGTTCAAGGTCAAGCAAATCATCGGAAAGCGTGTCCCTTTGGATAGACTCATCAAGATAAAGCAGAACCTTTGAGGGTCTCACTGATTGCATGAGTAGGGAACGGATGGCCATATGGACCGCATTGAGACGCGCCCCATAGCTTGTAAGAGATATATATGTATTATTGATGATGGGCGCGCTCATGTAAGGGCGAAAATCAAATTTACTGACCTCACGCAGCCTGGAACGCCTCTCAATCTCGAACCTAACAAGCGAAGGGTGCCTAACACAGCGAGCGGCTTTTCTTAATAACATGCAATTCCTAACCACGATGAGCATTAAGTTTCTTAAGAGCCTGCTTCGCATTGTGACCAACAACGCGATATGCTTTATGTATAAAAGCAAAGGGAGCAAGCGCAAACGAGGATAACAGCTGGACTGCGCCCTCAGCACTCGCGTTCATTCCAACGAGCATCATGCCGACGCGATAGTGCATCGCATGCTCTACACGACGCCTTTGGTTGAGCGTAAACACCCCAGAATACTCCCGTATGAGCCGATCATAGTTCAGCTCCCCCGCCAAAGACTTGCCGCTCGTGCTTATCCTCACCGTCCCTAAGTCATCGTAGTAGACTGAGAGCACCTCGGGGACGCATCTAATCTGGAAGCCCGCTATCAAAAGCTTGAACATGAGAATGGAGTCCTGCTTCGCAGGCGTATCGCTGAAGCAACCGACGCTCCGTAACGCATCCTTGCGCGCCAGCCATTGGCTCGTCGCCGCAATACAGCCGCAGTAGGCCTGCTCGAAAACAGGCACCCCGTTGCAGACTCGGCGGTAGTAAATCTCTGTACCATCGGACTGGACGCCCTTGCAGTGCGCATAGGTCAACGACACATTAGGATCGGACATTGGTTCCATCTGCAGCTCTAGCTTGCGCGGTAGAAACTCATCATCATCGTCAAGAAAGGCAACAAAATCGGCCTTTGAAGCATCGATGCCAGTGTTACGCGCAAGCGATCCGCCTCCGTTTTTTTCGCGAACGACATAGCGCAATTCAACGCCCGGCCGAGTCTCGAATGCAAGAACACGAGCTTGAGTCTCAAGCTGTTGATTCGTGCCTTTACCATTGTCATCTACGACAACAATCTCGATATTAGAGTAAGTCTGGGAATTGACACTTTCCAATGCCCGAGTCAGCATGTCAGAACGTGAATATGTCGGGATCACGACACTGACTAATGGGGCGTTTGAATTCACTGAAGGCATCACCATCTCATAAACCCTTCGGGCCGATAACGTCACTGACTGCGGAGTCGACAGAGTCATTTTTAGAGGTGCGTTCACCCAGCAGATTAAGCACTAAGCAAAATAAAGCCATAACGTGGTAGACATCCGGAATATTGGCCATGCCGTTAAAGGTCGAGAAGTAAGTAAGCATTAAAATTCCCATGAACAGAACAGAATAGTTTCCCGTTGCAACAGAGTTCTTAATTGATGGCAGCAAGATAAGAAACGCTGCACCAACTGCAAATACAAGTCCAAATTTAAATGCGAGCGTCAAGGAGGGAAGACGTCAGTGCACTCGGCACAATGGCATTTACCGAGAGAATCAATCGTTGTTTTTAGGCACTCGATTCTATTCAACGTTGTAATCGCAACAGGTGCAAAGTTGCCTTTGCTAGATGAATACGATATTTCTTGTGACATGGTAAGCTATTCCCATCACGAACAAGGTTTCAAGGTTTTATAAAGTAGATTGTTTATTCAGGACGCAGCCCTGCTTCACATATCAAAATGCCCATTAAAGCTAAGTAATGGAACAAGCAGAAATAAGGATGGATTGACAGCAGCAGCCGGGTAAAAACTTTCACTTAGAGCTGCAATCATGTAAATAACCACAAATGCAAGAGATGCCCAATCGCGTGTTTCTTTAAGCCGTTTAACAATTAACTGCATTGATCCGAATAGCAAAATGAAGGCAATTAATCCGTAGGCAACGAAGACGAAGACGTAGCTATTGTCAAAATTACCCTCTGAGGTCAGCATGCCATGACCGAATAGGCTTGCCGTGTAGTTACTGAGAAAGAAGTTGTTGTAATAGATACGACCCTGAAAAATCCTATCGAGAACGCCGACAAAACCGTTTCTCCCATAGAGCAACGCAGTGCCGAACGAAAATGCGATAAGAAGCGGGAGCACGGCCGTTGAGAACCTGACGAACAGTTCCCTTATCTTCCCTGAATGCTGAAGTACATAGAACAGGAGCAGACCACCCGTGCCGAGGAACAGGCCGATATAACTGCCCGTGATGTATTCACACAAGATGTTCAAAACGGCAAACACGAGGTAGACGATAATTCCGCAATTTCCCCTTTTCATATAGAGCGTCAAGAAGACGACCGTGAGAAAAGACAAGTGCATGACGTTGGTAGAGGAGCCGTTTACAAGGACTCGCTGAATGTATGTGTCTGTCGCCATTTTATAATACTGGTAAAATTCAACTTCAAAAATACCCGTAGCGGCAAACAGCACTACGAAAAGAAGTCCTACGATTTTCGCGGTCAGAAATGTAAGTAGCACCCTCTTGATATCAATGTCCTTGGCGCCAACCAACAGCATGACCGTAAGTAGCAGGGTGAACCGTTTGCTAACAACCAACTCGATGACGCCGAGGGCTGCAAGACCCATTGCAATCAAGAAGAAGCGCGGATCAAAGTCCATAGCAAGAAACCTAATAACCGCGAATGCGGCACCGAGCCCGACGCAGGCGACATAAATATCGTCACCAGCGCTCAGGCCAAGCGTGCTCATAAACACGACCGAGAAAAGATACGCGCAGTACAGAAGGTCCACGACTCTCATGGAGGAAACGTTCCCCGCATTCATGTCGGTGTATTGCTTTATGGCAGCCTTGCGCTTAATCAAGATACTTTCCTTCCAAAACGTCTCCTTTCGACCAGCACAGACAAGGGGAATACAAGGAGGGCAAATACCCTATTAGAATCGATTCCGGAGAAGACGGGCTCAGCGACCGCCATGTTCAGGGACTCGATTCCGACGAGGGCCGAAATTCTTTCCCTCAGCGCTCGGACGCTCGAGTACCGCCTGGCAGATTCATGTCGCTTGACAAGTGCCATGCGCGTACCCACGGGGCTGCCCAGCCAATTCTTCCAGATGTTTTTGGTGAGACCTTCCTCGAGGTATTCACATCTGTAGAAGGGTTCGTTGTGCACGCAAAACAGCTCGGGAGCAACGAAGTCGTAGTAAGCCGAGCCTTCAGGAATGAAACGCTCGCCCTGAACAACGGGAAATGGATGCCGCCTTAAAACATCAGTGTTAAAAACAATCGCCGTCTCGATGACGAGACCGTATTTCATGCGCATATCGGCAAGCTCAATCTTGTCAGCACCATCGGGAAACCATGTATCCAAGGCTGTTTGCGCAGCAAACAGCCTTGGATACAGAAGACCTTCTTCCGTATCCAAAGCTGTTACGTCGTGCAAGATAGTCTCCACTGCGTTGGGCTCAAGCCAGTCGTCCGAGTCAACGCAAATAAAATACTCTCCAGATGCCTCAGCAGCACCAAGATTATGTGCAACGTGTTTTCCAGAGTTCGGCTGTTTGATATATCGAATAGGAAAGGGCGACGTGTCTAACCAAGAGATAACCAAGTTCTCAGTATCGTCAGTCGATCCATCATCCACAATGAGCCATTCGAATCGAAAGTCGGTCTGAGATATTAGTGATGAATACAGGCGCTCAAGCTCATTAATACGATTATAGGTCGGTGTAAATATCGTTAATAATGCGTTGCCCATTAACGAACACCCTTAATTATGTTCTTAAACGCCTTGAAAAGAATAACCCCTCTAGGGCCAACCGCTCTCATAACTTTATGCTTAAAATGCGTCGCCGGTCCAGCCCATGATCCGTCGAAATGATGAATGGCATACGTATTTTCAGTTACGTTAATCTCATGCGTAAGGAAATCCTTTGGGCAAAAATATTCACTTGGATAAATAGTTATCCCAGCAACTTCTTGGATGCCAGGTTTATCTTCAAGTCCAAGACCTTTAAGAATATCAGTTGTACGAACAACGACAGTGGTCTGGTCGTAGACACCACCAGTCTTTATAAAGTGATCAGACTCATAGGAATCGAGGATAGTCTTGTAGAGGCCAAGCCCCGGATTGGCCGCAAGGCCAAGCCCCGGAGCGACAGCGCCGGCAGCACCAGAGCTGAAATCCTGTTCAAAACCCATAAAAGGGCCCCTTTGAATAATTTCATCGAGAGGCTTCAAAAGCTCGACATCAGTATCTAAGTAGACCCCTCCATGCTCATACAAAATCTTGAATCGCGCATAGTCGCTTGCAAATGCCCATTTCTTTACGCTTATAGCTTCGCGAACATAATCACAGCAATCAGTATCAAAGTTTGATTCGTCCCAACGAACGATCTCGTAGCCTGGCATATATTTTTCCCATGAAGCAATGCAGCGTTCAGCTAGAGGGGGAAGCGGATTACCGCCAAACCAAATGTAATGAATCTTCTTGGGTATCATGGGGTTAAAGCTCCTCAATCAAACCACAGAGCTCCTTACAGAACTCTAAGTTATGGCTCTTAAAATAGGTTCCGCATGAAAGTTCACGGGCTCGTTCTATTGCTTGAGGCAGCTCTTTAACGTCATAAATAGGCACGATACCGCCCTGGCGCTCCGCCACAATGCGAACGAAATCCGCTTGATGATCATTCACGTGTTCGCCAAGGTCCCCTCGACGCGGAACAACAACAGGGACCTTCCCGGCCGCCATCGCCTCAATGAAGCTCGAAGGGCCACCATGCGTAATCACCACATCCGCAACTTCCATATAATTCTTCATCTGATGGAACGGCACAAAACGCGAGTGATCACAATGGATAGGCTCATATGTTGAATAGCCTGTCTGAATGAAAACCGGTTCCGTAAGTATCCCGTCCGCCCTGAGTTCGTCGACAGCCTTGACCAAGCGATTGAACTGCTGCTCGTGGGTGCCCACGGTAACGAAAATCATTCGACCACTTCTTAGAAAATCGAGCCGAGGTTCACGGCGTGCTTGTATACTTCCAGTTGCTCCGGCCACTGGACAACGAACAGGTCAGCGATCCCGTTGAGCATCCGACCTGTCATGGTCGGCTTATCCACGCGGTCGAACACCTCTACGTAAACGCATTTGGCACCCAGCAGCTTGCCCAGTACGAAGAAAGGAACTGCCACGGCAGCTCCAGACGAGATAATTAGGTTAGGACGCTCCTTGCGGAGCACCTTCCAGGCGAGAACCGTGTTCTTCAGCAGGTTCGGGATGTTGCGGTTCGTCGGATAGTGGCAATGGTAGACGCGCTCCCCTTCCAGAAGAGAATTCGCGTCCTCCTTGTCGAAGGTCACCCAGAACCTATCGGCAGCTTGTGACCAAAATGGCCTCAAGAGCCACATATGAGTCAGATGTCCTCCACTTGAACTCGGGATACACACTTTGGCTTTTGAAAGATCCATCTAGCACGCACCCTTTCCCGTGATCACTTCGATGATGGTGAGAGCGATAATTCTCAAATCGGTGAGGAGCCCGCGTCGCGCAATGTATTCCAGGTCGCGACGAACCATCCCGTCGAATCCGGTCGAGTTGCGCTCCGTAACCTGCCACCAGCCGGTAATTCCCGGCTTCACGGCCAGGCGCTGCAGGTCGTATTCCGTGTACTCGGCCACCTCATTCGGCAGCGGCGGACGCGGGCCCACCACGGACATCTGACCCAGAAAGACGTTCAGGAACTGCGGGAACTCGTCGATCGAGTGCTTGCGGATGAACTTGCCGATTTTCGTTACGCGGGGGTCCTCCCTCATCTTGAACATGGCACCGGCGATCTCGTTCTGCTCCTTGAGCTCGGCCAGGCGCTCGTCGGCATCCCTGTACATGGAGCGGAACTTCCACATGCGGAAGGTGGTCAGGCTGCCGTCGGGGCGGGTCTGACCAACGCGGATCTGGCTGTAAAACGGGTTGCCCTCGCTCTCCAGGCGGATGGCGGCGGCCAACACCAGACCGGGGATCGCGATGAGGACGAGTACAACACCGCTGAAAACGATATCAAACGTGCGCTTTATGGCCCGGTAGGCCAGGCGCGAGTTGTCCCAGTCCATGATGGATTGCATGGCCCTGTAGCTGGCGGCGCCCTCACGCCGGTCCATGGCCTGAGAAATGAGCGCTGCCCCCGCAGGCGCATCCGTTGCAAATTGAGTTTTATCCGACACGTTTTCTTCCAAGACTTCGTCCCCGGGTCGGGGATCCTCCCTGTTCTGTGTAGCGGTCGCCAACAGCTAGGCGATCGCCTTTTTAAGGTTTCGCATTACGCGCTGCTCGGCCGAAAGCACTGCAAGGCCAACGCGCGTAGTTACGCGTCGGCCGCATAGGTCGAGCTCCAGATAAGCAGTGCTCTTGCGTCTGTTAATGGTTTTGATAAGGCCTTCGTGGCCCAACAGCGGACCAGCCGTAACTACGACCTGGTCGCCGTCTTTTAGGGCCTCGCTCATGGGTACTACGCGGTCTCCCCTATGCGTAAATCCGCCAATAAGCTGGACCTCTTCTTTTGCCAGCGGCACAAACTGACCGTCCTGGGCAAGCACCCGGGCAAAGTCGTCCATGCGCAGCAGATACTGTTGCACGGTGCGGGGATCTGCCGTATCGCAGATAAGATATCCGGGAAAAAGCGGCTTGGTCGTATTGACCCATTCGCCGTGTACTTTGATCTCGGTTTGAAATTGGGGATAAAAGAGCTCCTGCATGGCGCCCGCTGGCACCACACGCTCGATGCGCTCGCGCATTACGTCTTCGCGACCGTTAATGACCTGAATCACATACCACACGAGCACCACCCCCTTGCTGTCTTACGTGTGGCTCACGGGGTTTGGGTATGGCTTCGCCAGGGCGCTTATGCGCGAAGGCGCTCCATATTCAAACCCTGAGCCCAGTCAGACAAGCACGTGGCTCTGCCCCACCGTGAACGGTATGTACAAATGCAGTTGCTAGAGACGCGGACGTGTATCGCAAAATGACCGCATCCCCAGCTGGCTGCGTGCGAACCAGTCAAGCGGGCACAAAACTGGACCGCACGCAAACAGCTGAAGGACTGCCGTGGTTTGCCGTAACAACTTATTGAACCTTCTAATGCGAACTTATAAATAACCGCAAAACAAGTGCAAAACGTGCATGGCAATCGATATTGGAGCTCGTGGTTTTTCTAACACCGCCGTTACGGCCGGATGCTGATCGACCCTGCGCTTTGTGGCTTACTGAAGCCGTGAGCACAGTTGAACTTATGTAACGTTAGATATCCTAGCACAAGCTGTTAGTGAAACTGATTTGGGCTGCGTTGGACAACATTTCGTTCATTTGACGTGCTTAAGGGGGTTGTTTTGGGATGTTGTTCACGTTGGCGCAGGTTATTGTGGCGCTGGCAATAATTGGGAGCGTTCCTGAAGCCCAACTGAAGCAGCGAGCTGCACTGGTAATTGCGTTTGGATAACAAACTATGTACAGACATGGGAAATAAATTGTGCAACTTTTTGTTGATGTGGGTATGGGTTTGTGGCGCGAGGTATTTTGGCATGAAAAAAGGCCTTCGGAATTCCGAAGGCCTTTACATTCACGATGGTGGAGACGAGGGGGATCGAACCCCTGACCTCTTGACTGCCAGTCAAGCGCTCTCCCAGCTGAGCTACGCCCCCGTGACGAGGTGATACTATAGGGGAATGTTTTGCTTGATGCAAGGACTTTTTTGGGTTGAATCTTTTACTTACGGGTTTTCCTGGGACGGGATAGCCCTTACTTGTAGAGGTAAGCGATGGCGGTGCCGGTGTGGACTTGGATCGTGGCCGTTTTCCTGACGACATTAGAGATGCCCGTGTCGGCCAACAGGCCCAGGGGGCTGTGGTCTAGCTCCCATTCTAGGCCGTGTTCGCTTACCTCGGTGTTGGGGGCTATGGCGATGATGGAGAACGTCTTGCCTTCGGCGCCTTCGATGGCCCACGATTCGCCTGCGCGAAGGGTGCGGGAGACCACCTTGTTCTCGGCAATCCAGACTGGGGCGTCATCGTAGCCTGCGAGTAGACCCAGTACGGAAAGCGCCATATCCGGGCGGCCGCCGGTGGCGCAGGTTGCAACCACTTCGGCACCCGGCCAGCGACGGCGGACGGAATCGAGCGCCAGCGCCAGATCGGTATAGTCCTTGTACGGGTCGTGGCGCTCAACTTCAAAGTCCTCAGCGGCATCAACAAGAGCGCGGCCGGCTTCGCTAACCGTATCGGCGTCCCCTACATATACGTCGCAACCTAGTCCCGCGCCCAGCAGCGCATCGAGTCCGCGGTCCACGGCGACAACGTGGTCGCACTCCCCCGCTAACCTACGCAACAGATCCGCGCTCGCCACCACGGGCGAGCCGCAGACCACTAATACCTTACAAGCCACAGCCCTCGCCTAACCTTCATACGCAAGAACGCGGGCCAGATCCAGGTCCTCATAGCTGTCGATAAAGATCTCGCAGTTGGCGCGCACATCGTCGCGCTTCATGCGACCGTGCGGGTCATAAATACCCACACGCTTAAAGCCGGCGGTGCCAGAGCTCTTAAGGCCAAAGACGGCGTCCTCAAACACCCAGGCGCGCTCAAACCTGTGCCCATGACGCTCCTCCAGACGGCGCAGCGCCAGCTCGTATACGTCGGGGAACTGTTTGGAGCGTCCTGCCTCGCCCGTCGTGGTAACAAACTCCATGTACGCGTCGAGCCCGGCGCCCGCAAGCGCAGACTTAACCAGCTCGGCCGGCGTGGACGTGGCAACGCACAAGGCAATGCCCGCCGCCTTCGTCTGCTCCAAAAATGCCAGGAGCCCCTCGCGCGGCGGCACCTTGGAGTACCCATCGATCAGGATGTCGCTCAGCTCGCGGTAGAGCTCCTCGCCATTTTCGCCAATACCCCAGATGTCGTGGTAGGCCTGGCACTCGTCCTCGAGCGACAAATGCTCAAATTGGGCAAAATCGTCGACCGTCACATCAATGCCATGACGGCGCAATAACTCGGTCTGCGCATGGCCCCAGACGGGGGAGCTATTAACCAGTGTTCCGTCGCAATCGAAAATAAAAGCGACATTGGGAGCAGCGGTCTGGGACATAAACGAACCTTTCGATGTCAAATGGTAAACATCCTGCTAAAAACGTTTTACCAAACGTCAGACTAACAATCTTGAAACCCTAATTGGTAAAACTGTCAATAGTTTTACCATCGCAATTCTGCCAGTGGTCTAAACATGGCGCTTACCGATTAAACGCCGCCCAAAAACCACTTTCCTTCATAAAAGTAACGTACAGGTGTTATCGTAGTTTCTGCCGAAAGTTCCACCGAGCACGCGAGGTGGAACG
>OGCM01002110.1_pt1 | contig 19887 bp, 14 predicted proteins | sample 1570151 | NCBI WGS metagenome assembly OGCM01 (sample SAMEA4370582, study PRJEB24528) | human gut metagenome
CTTTCCCAGGCGAGGCAGTACCACGTTTGGCCTTCGACCGGCTCGACGCATTCCTTGAAGGCCATGTTCACGACCATTTCGAGCGGTTCGTCGCACTCGGGCAGGTTCTTCCAGCCCTTGGCGTCGTCGAAGGCGCCCTGAACGCCCATCGGGTAGAATTCCGTGGAGATCACGCTTTCGGAAGCGAGAAATTCCTTGTGTTCGTTGCCGTGCAGGGGCCAGCGGGTTTCGGCGGGCGAGAGGCCCTGACCCATGATCATAACGCCGTTCTTCATGTGGGAAGGCCACGACATGGGGTAGTTGACCACGACGCACTTCTTGCCGTTCTTGTCCCATGCGTCCCAGATGGTTTCGGCGGTCATGATGTCGGAGCCGAACGCCTGCGTGGTTTCCTTGTAATCGAGGCTGCGGCCTTCATGGTAGTAGTAATAGTCTTCCACGCCGTGCGTGCGGGGATAGGCGCCCGTGCAGATGGTCGCCCAGGACGGCGGGGTGACGGTGGGCAGGTTGTAGCCTTCGGGAATGAAGCTGCCTTCGTTCATGAAGGCGCGGAAATGTTCCAGCCCGCCCTGCGCCAGCATGGCTTCCAGACGTTTCGGGATGAGGCAGTCATACCCAATAAGTGCGGCGCGCTTCGCTTTGTCAGCCATCACGGACTCCTTCTGTTGCGGTCAAAGGTTCAGGGCCCCAGACGGCCCGGCGTATCGTTGACAAGGCTGTATCAAGATGCGTGCCAGACGCCCTTTGTGGCCCCGGAAAGCCGCTTTGAGGCCGCTTTGCCACTTTTTGGACAATACGCTATGGTGCGCGGGCCCCAAATCGGGGCGAGGAAGGCGACAACCTTGTCATAGAGCTTTCGATCTCGCTGATAACATACTTAAATAACAGCATAGGCAAAGATAAACATTATTTGTCTCAAATAGCGACAGAAATGTCGTATGCAGGATATATAAAAGCATCTTTCATGCTAATTCAGTGTATTGAAAGAAAATGTTCCTTTTGGCACAATCTTGGCAACGCTCTCGGGCAAAACTACGGCCCCGAGTCAGACCGGGCTGAGGAGAGCGCATGAACCAAGCGACAGAGAAAGGCAACGGTATCGATCTGCGTCCCGAGTGGGGGATCTTCATCCCTTCCGTATTGGTCATCATCCTGATCAGCATTCCAGCCGTCCTGTACCCCAAGGCCGCCGAAGAAGTGGTTTCCGCCATCTACCAGCCGTTCGCGGCGAACTTCGGCACGCTCTACCTGTGGATCACGGTGGGGCTGATCATCCTGTGCGTCTATTTCGCGTGCAGCCGGTACGGCGACATCAAGTTCGGGGACCCGGACGAGAAGCCGGAATTCTCCCTGTCTTCATGGATAGCCATGATCTTCTGTTCCGGGGTGGCCGGGGCGGTCATGTTCTGGTCGATCATCGAGCCCCTGTGGGACATCGTGCAGCCCCCGCAATACGCAGCGCCCATGAGCACGCAGGCCTATGACTGGGCCCTCGCCTACCTGCTGCTGCACTGGGGGCCGAATGCGTGGTGCACCTATTTCATCACCGCCCTGCCCATCGCCTACATGTTCCACATCCGCCGCAAACCGTTCCTGCGCATCAGCTCCGCCGCCGACATGATCATCGGCAAACAGAAGGACGGCATCCTCGGGCGCTGCGTGGACGTGTTCTTCATCCTCGGCCTGCTGTTCTGTACCGCCGTGACCATGTGCATCTCCCTGCCCACGGTGGAGGCCGCGCTGGCGCGGGTATTCGGCATCACGCCCTCGTTCGGGCTCGAGATAGCGATCCTGTTCGTGAGCGCCCTGCTGGCCGGCGTCACCGTGTACCTCGGCCTCAAAAAGGGCATCAAGCGGCTCAGCGACATCAACGTGGTCATCGCGCTCGCCATGGTGGCCTACGGCGCGCTGGTCGGCCCCACGTCCTCGCTGTTCGACATCTTCACCAACGCCGTGGGCAAGATGCTCGGCAACTTCTGGAGCATGACCTTCTGGACAAACCCGTTCTCCGAAGGCTCCTTCCCGCGCGACTGGACCATCTTCTACGCCCTGTTCTGGGCGGGGTACGGGCCGTTCATGGGCCTGTTCATCGCCCGCATCTCACGGGGGCGCACCGTCCGCGAGGTCATCGGCTGGGGGATGTTCGGCACGGTGGCGGGCGGCTTCATGATCCACGGCGTGTTCGGCTCCTATACCCTGTGGGCGCAGTACCACGGCATCATCGACGCCGTATCCATCCTCAAGGCGCAGGGCGCGCCCGCCGCCATGATGGCCGTCATCGACACGCTGCCGTTCAGCAAGGTCGTCATGCTGATCTACTGCGCCTTCTCCACGATTTTCCTCGCCACCACGGTCAATTCCGGCTGCTACGTGGTCGCCGCCACCGCAACCCGCAGGATGCCCGCGGACGCGGACCCGCACCGCTACCACTGTACGTTCTGGGCCGTGGCGCAGGGCCTGCTGGCGCTCGGGCTGCTGGCCATGGGCGGCCTTGAGGTGGCGAAGATTTTCGGCAATTTCTCCGGCGCGCTCATGGCGCTCCCCTCCCTCCTCCTCACGGCCTGCTGGCTGAAGATCATCCGCGAGGACGGCAAGGACCTGCTGCATACCTACCGGGCCAAGGACTGACGCCCGGCGAAGAGCCGGCTCCAGCGGAAACCGCCCCCATGCCCGGCAGCATGGGGGCGGTTTTTCGCGTTTTTCCGAGGGACTCCGAGCAGGAAGTGCCGCCCGGAAAATGTTTGTATCCATCCGAACAGATGTACAATAACCCGTTTCAGGCGGCGAAGGGCCAGAGGGGGCCCGTTTTTTCCTCTTGACACTCCTCCGTGTCTTAGAGATATTAAATATAAATATATTATATTAAATATTAATAAAATGTAACAAGGTTTCCTCTATACCGACCGCAACGGAGGGTATGGCACAAACACCATCGGCGTCCGGCTCCGCTCCCTTCATGCACCTCAACGACGTTGGAGGCAGAAGATGAAGAGGTTTTTTACCGCCGCAGCGAGTTTCCTTGTGTGTTTCCTGTGCCTGACCGGTCCATCCCGGGCCACGGGGCAGGAACTGACGGTGATCATGAAGTCCCCGCCCATGCACCTGAACAACGCCGTCACGTCCAGCACCCAGACCATCCAGATCGCCACACAGCTTTTCGCAAGCCCCCTCCGCTACGATCTCGACTGGAACCCCGAGCCGTATCTCGCCAGCTCATGGTCCTTTTCCGAAGACAAGAAGAGCCTCACGCTCCATCTCGTCCCCGACGCCGTGTTCCATGACGGCAAGCCCGTCACCTCCGAGGACGTGGCCTTCTCCATCATGACCATCAAGGCCAACCACCCCTTCAAGACCATGTTCGAGCCGGTGGAAGCCGTGGACACGCCCGATCCCCACACCGCCGTCATCCGGCTCTCCAAGCCGCACCCGGCCATCCTCCTCTGCCTCGCGCCGCCTCTGTGCCCCATCATTCCCAAGCACGTCTACGGCGACGGGCAGGACGTTCGCACCCATCCCGCCAACAGCGCCCCCGTCGGCTCCGGGCCGTTCCGGTTCGTGGAAATGAAGGCCGGGGAATATGTCATCCTCGAAAAGAACCCGCAGTTCTTCATCAAGGGCCGCCCCACGCTCGACCGGGTGATCTTCCGGTTCGTCAAGGACCCCTCCGGCTGCATGATGGCCATGTCCAAGGGCGAGGCGCAGCTTTTCCCGCTCGTGGAGAACACCCGCAACATCGCCCGGCTGGAACGCGAGGCCCATCTCGCCGTCACCAGCAAGGGCTATGAGGGCATCGGCGCGCACAACTGGCTCGAATTCAACCTCCGCAAGCCGGAACTCGCCGACGTGCGCGTCAGGAAGGCCGTCAACTACGCCATCGACCGCGCGTTCATCATCAACAAGCTCCACGGCGGCCTGTCCACGCCGTCCACCGGCCCCCTGATCCCGGCCAGCCCCTTCTATGAAAAGGCGGTGGAAACCTATCCTCTCGATCTCGGCAAGGCCCGCGCCCTGCTCGACGAGGCGGGCTACAAGCCCGGCAAGGACGGCGTGCGCTTCGCGCTGACCCTCGACTTCGAGCCCGGCCTGCCCGAACAGCAAAAGATGGTCGCCGAGTACCTCAAGAGCCAGCTCCGCAAGGTCGGCATCGACGTCAGGCTGCACGCCTCCCCCGACTGGTCGAGCTGGGCCGAGCGCGTCAGCAACGGCACGCACGACATGACCCTCGCCATCACCTTCAGCTGGGGCGATCCGGTCATCGGCACGCACCGCTCCTACATGTCGGGCAACATCCGCAAGGGTGTGGCCTACAGCAACATGAGCGGCTACCGCAACGGCAGGGTCGACGCCCTGCTCGAACAGGCCGGACAGGAAATGGACCCGGCGAAGCGCGCCGCGCTCTACAAGGAATTCCAGAAGATCGTGGCCGACGAGGCGCCCATCGCCTACCTGAACGTCATCCCCTACTACACCGTCTACGACAAGCGGCTCCAGAACGTCGTCACCAGCATCTGGGGCCCGCTGTCTCCGATGGATACCGTGTCCTTCAAGTAGTTCCCTTCCCCCACTCCCACGCCCCGCCGGATTCCTCCCCGGCGGGGCCCCCCGCAACCCGAGGTGACGCCATGCAAACGCTCGCCCTGATCGGCAGACGCATCCTGTACGCCGCGCTCCTCCTGCTCGCGGTCATCGTGCTCAACTTCACGCTCATCAGGCTCGCCCCCGGCGACATCGTGCAGACCATCGCCGGGCAGATGGGCGGAATGAATGAGGAGCTCATGCTCGAGCTGCGGCACAGCTTCCAGCTCGACAAGAGCATCCCCGAGCAGTTGCTGATTTACATCGGCAAGGTCGCGCACGGCGATCTCGGCTACAGCTATTTCTTCAACCAGCCCGTTCTCGACCTTATTCTGGGCCGGGTGGGGCCCACGGTTCTGCTTGTGTTCTCGTCGCTGGTCCTCTCGGTCGTGGCGGGGACGCTGCTCGGCACGCTGGCCTCGCGCAGGCTGTACGGCCCGTTCAGCCACGCCGTCACCGTCGTGACCCTCATCGGCTGGTCCATGCCCGTGTTCTGGCTCGGCATCCTGCTGCTCATCGCCTTCGCGTGGGTGTTCCCGGTCTTCCCGGTGTCCGGCATGTTCACCGTGGGGCTTGAGGGCGGTTTCTGGACCCGCGCGCTGGACGTCGGGCGGCATATCGCCCTGCCCATGTTCACCCTGTCCTTCATCTACATCGCCCAATACGCCCTGCTCGCCCGCTCGGTGATGGTGGAGGTGCTCGGCGCGGACTACATCCGCACGGCCCGGGCCAAGGGGCTCCCCGAGCGCAGCGTCATCTGGAAGCACGCCCTGCGCAACGCCGTGCTTCCCGTGGTCACGATGGCCGGGCTGCAAATGGGGTACCTGCTCTCCGGGGCGATCATGGTGGAGACGGTCTTCAGCTGGCCGGGGCTCGGGCAGCTCGCCTTCGAATCCATCCTCCGGCGCGACACCCCGACCATCCTGGGCATCCTGTTCTTCAGCACGTTCATGGTCATCGCGGCGAACCTGCTCACGGACTTCGCATGCCGCCTGCTCGATCCGCGCATCCGCGCCGAGCGCTGACACCCTTTCGACCTTCAGGACGGACGTATGGACAAGCTCATCTCATCCCCCCCCCGCTCCGGAGCGATCCCCAAGGCGCAAGGCCCGCTGGGGCAGGCTGCGACCATGTTCTTCAAGAACCGGGGCGCGGTGATCGGGCTGGCGCTGCTGGTCCTCATCATCACGGCCTCGCTCGTCGGGCCGTTCCTGCTGCACGCCGATCCCTTCGACGTCGCGGGTGCGCCCATGACCCCGCCGCTTGAGGACGGGCACTGGCTCGGCACGGACTACGTGGGCCGCGACATCTTCACCGGCATCGTCTACGGAGGCCGGGCCACCCTTGCCGTGGCGCTGGCGGCAACGGCCTTCAACCTCGTCATCGGCCTGAGCGTGGGCGCGCTGGCGGGCTATTACCAAGGCGCCACGAACACGCTGCTCATGAAAATCACGGAATTTTTCCAGGTCCTGCCGCCCCTGCTGTTCGCAATGGTAATCGTATCGTTGTTCAGCCCGTCGGCGGGGATGATCGCCGTGGCCATCGGCCTTGTGACGTGGCCGCCGCTCGCGCGGCTCACCCGCTCGGAATTCATGCGCATCCGGGAGCTTGAGTATGTGGCCGCCGCCCGGCTCGCCAACGCGGGCGATGCCCGCATCATCAGCCGGGTGATCCTGCCCAACGCCCTGCCGCCGATCATCGTCAACGCCACCCTCAACGTGGGCAGCGCCGTGCTCTACGAGGCGGGCCTGAGCTTCCTCGGGCTCGGCGATCCCAACATCATGAGCTGGGGGCTGCTCATCGGCTCCAGCCGGGACTACATCTTCGACGCGTGGTGGGCGGCTACCCTGCCGGGGCTCATCATCTTCATCACGTCGCTGTCCATCTGCCTCGTCGGGGACGGGCTCACGACCGCGCTCAACCCCAAGCTGAGGAAGCTATGACCGACACCATCCTTGACGTGAGCGGCCTTGAGGTCAGCTTCGACATCGGCGGCGAGCCCGCCGTGGCCGTGGACAGGCTCGGCTTTTCCCTGCGCGGCGGGGAAACCCTCGGCATCGTGGGCGAATCCGGCAGCGGCAAGAGCATGGCCGCGCTGGCGGTCATGGGGCTGATCCCCTCCCCGCCGGGCTCGGTTTCCGGCGGCAGCATCCGGTTCCGGGGCCGCGAGCTCGTGGGCATGGACGAGGAGGAGCGGCGGCGCATCCGGGGCAAGGACATCGCCATGATCTTCCAGGAGCCCATGACCGCGCTCAACCCCGTGTTCACGGTGGGCGACCAGATCGCGGAAACCCTCATGCTCCACGAAGGGCTGGAGCGCCGCGCCGCGTGGGGAAGGGCGGAGGGCCTGCTGGCCGAGGTCGGCATCCCCGAGCCCGCTATCCGGGTGCGCAACTACCCCTTCGAGCTTTCGGGCGGGATGCGCCAGCGGGTCATGATCGCCATTGCGCTGGCCTGCCGCCCCGCCGTGCTCATCGCGGACGAGCCCACCACCGCGCTGGACGTTTCCGTACAGGCGCAGATATTCCGGCTGCTCAAGGACACGCAGCGCCGCCTCGGGACCGCCATCCTCTTCATCACCCACGACATGGGCTCCATCGCCACAATGGCCGACCGGGTGATCGTCATGTACGCGGGCCGGTGCGTGGAATCCGGCACGGCGGAAGACATCCTCCTCGATCCGCGCCACCCCTACACGCAGGGGCTCATCGCCTGCATCCCGCACCTCTGCCGCGACGGAGACAGGCGGCACGCGCCGCTCCGGGAAATCCCCGGCATGGTCCCGTCCATCCGGGACATCGGGCCGGGCTGTACCTTCGCGCCCCGCTGCGCGCTGGCGGAACCCGCCTGCTTCGCGGAACGCCCCCCGTTCACGACGTCCGGCGGGCGCGGCACGGCCTGCTTCAGGGCCGCCCCGTCCGAAAGGAGCTTCCCATGACCGTACCCACAGACGGCATCCCTTTGCTTGAAGTCCGGAACCTGCACATCCGCTTCCCGGCCATGAAGCGCCACTTCTTCGACCGCCAGCGCTTCGTGCACGCGGCGGACGACGTTTCCTTCACGCTGGAGCGGGGCCGGACGCTCGGGCTCGTCGGCGAGAGCGGCAGCGGCAAGACCACCGTAGCCCGGGGGGTCATGCGCCTTGTGAAGCCCGCCTCCGGCGACGTCCTGCTCGACGGGGAAAGCGTCCTCCCCCTGCGCGGCGACGCCCTGTCCGCGTTCCGGCGGCGGGTCCAGTTCATTTTCCAAGACCCGTACTCCTCCCTGAACCCGCGCAGCCGGGCCGGGGACATCATCCGCGAGCCGATGGATCTTCTGGACGTCGGCCCGAAGGAGGGGCGCGGCGGCGAGGTGCTGCGGCTCATGGAGGCCGTGGGCCTGCGCCCGGATCAGGCGCGGCTCTTCCCGCACCAGTTTTCCGGCGGCCAGCGTCAGCGCATCGCCATCGCCCGCGCGCTCGCCAGCCGCCCGGAACTCCTCTGCTGCGACGAGCCCGTCTCCGCCCTCGACGTCGCGGTACAGGCACAGATCCTCAACCTCCTGCGCAGGCTGCAAGACGAGCTCGGCCTCAGCTACCTGTTCATCTCCCACGATCTCGGGGTGATCCAGTACATCTGCGACGACATCGCCGTCCTGTACCTCGGCCAGATCGTGGAAACGGGCACGTCCGAAAGCCTGTTCGCCAATCCCCTGCACCCCTATACGCGGGCCCTGCTCGCGGCTGTCCCTTCCGCCGATCCCCGCAGGCGGCAGGAGCCGGAGGCGCTCCCCTCCGGCCCGGCGGCAAGCCCGGTGGACCCTCCGCCGGGCTGCCGATTCGCCCCGCTCTGCCCGTACGCGCTGGACATCTGCCGTTGCGTCACGCCGCCGCTTGTGGAGGCCGCCTCCCGCAAGCGCGTCGCCTGCCACCGCCATACCGAAACCGGAGGTTCACGATGAACGAATACAAGATTCACGCCCGAGGCTGGATCGAACGCCACGCGCAGGATATTTCCGACTGGCATCAGATCATCTGGCGACTGGCCGAACCGGCCTGGCGCGAATACCGGTCGGCGGCATGGTACGTGGACAGGCTCCGCAAGGAAGGCTTTACCGTCGAGGAAGGCAGCGCGGGTATGCCCACGGCCTTCTGCGCCGTCTGGGAAAACGGCAAGGGCGGCCCCACCGTGGGGGCCTATGCCGAATACGACGCCACCCCCGCCAACTCGCAGGAGCAAGTGCCCTACGAATGCCCCCGCGAAGGGCTCAACCGTTACGCCGCCGGGCACACCGACCCCCATTCCGCGCTCGGCATGGGCTCGCTCGCCGGGGTGCTGGCCGCCAAGGACGCCATGCGGCGTTACGGCATCCCGGGCCGGATCAAATTCTTCGGCGAGCCCGCGGAAAAGATGTGCGGCTCAAAGCCCCTGCACGCCGCCAACGGGTATTACGACGACGTGGACGCCTTCATCAGCTTCCACCCGAGCTGCCGCCTGTCGCTGTGCAACACCGTCTATTGGGACATCCACTGCGGGAGCAGCTATGGCCGCGTGTTCACCTTCGAGTGCACCCACCCCGAAACGTGGGGCGAGGCGCACGGCCGTATGCTCATGCCGCTCCAGCAGGTGGTGGCCCGAGCGCCCGGCGCGCTCGACGCCGTGTGCCTCATGTATACGACCAGCCGCTACACCAACACCTCCATGTTGCCTCGTTCGGGAGGATGGTATATCAGTGAGGCTATACTTGTGGGCGGACAGGCCACCGCGGACCATCTGGCCCCGCGCCTCGGGCAGATTTACTACTGCTGGCGCGCGCCCACGCTGGAAATGCAGGACCGCATCGCGGAAGTCCTCGAGAACAACGCCAAGCACGTGGCGGCGATCACGCACTGCGAAGTGCGCGGCGACTGGGTGCAGAAGAACCGGATCGGCCTGCCGAACCACGCGCTGGCGCGGCTCGCCTACCGCAACATGGAGCTGGCGGGGCCGCCGCAGTTCGGGGAAGAGGCGCAGGAGTTCGGGCGGCAGATCCTGAGGAACCTCGGGTACACGCCGCCGGAACGGCCCATCATGCCGGAATGCAGCGAACTCCACGATCCGCTTGAGGCGGACAGGGCGCTCCGGGAAGGGCTTCCGCCGTGGCAGACGCATTTCATGTCCGACGACTACGTTGAGTACACGTGGCACGCGCCCACGGTGCGGCTGTTCATCGGGCGATGCATGGTCGAGCGTCCGGGCGATGCGCCGGAGCACGTTTTGCCCATGTGGGTGTGGAATGCGATGGGCGGCAAACGCGAATGCATCGATCCCACGATTTTCAGCGCGGCGCGGACCATCGGGTATACGGTTCTGGATCTGATGACCTGCCCGGACGAACTCGCACAGGCCAAGGCGGAATTCGCCGAACGCACGGGCGGGGGCATCGGCGGCAGCCGGTGGATCGCGCCGCTGATGCCCGCGGGCGCGCCCGCGCCGGTGCATTTCCGCTGGCCGGAATACATTTCCACCCCGCGCGGGGAACAGGAATGGTGGATACCGCAAGACGCCCGGTAAAAGGCCCGGAGCGGCTTGCCCTGCAAAGTCCGCACGGCTCGAATCCGAGGCACCGTCTCCGGCGCGGAATCCGCCGGAGACGGTGCCGGAGCGTAAACGGCGGTGCGGGAGCGGACGCCCATCCCCGGCCCAAGGGAAGAGCATGGCCTTTTGAGCTGGATGGGACGGCGTGCCGGGATGCCGCCTCACGCGCCGCAGGGCAAACCTTCCCGATGTCCGATCGGGATTTCGAAACCGGGGAACGCATGAAGGACGAAACACAACCGCATGATCTGCAACAGGCCAGCCCTCTCTATGTGGCATCCCTCGCCAGGGGGATGGTGCTTCTGGAGAGCTTCAGGGACGGTGCGCCGCTGCTTGGCATCACGGATCTCGTCCGCATCACCGGGTTCGAGAAAAACCTCGTCCAGCGCCTGACGAACACGCTCTACCAGATGGGCTACCTCGGCAAGGATCAGGCCCGGCGCAAATATTACCTCACCCCGCGCATCCTGACCCACAGCTTCAACTACCTGCGCTCGCGCAAGCTGTTCGCCCTCGCCATGCCCGCGCTCATCGACCTGCGCGAGGATCTGCATAAGGCCGTCAACATGTGCGTGCTCAACGGCACAGACATCACCTACGTCGTCCGGCTGTGGCTGAAATACTACCACGAGGCCTCGCTGTTCGGGGAAAGCCTGCCCTCCTACAGCTCCGCCGGGGGCCGGATGCTGCTTTCGTTCTTTTCCGATGAGGACGCGCTCGCGCTCATCGAGGGCATGGAACGCCGCAAGCTCACCCCGCATACGCGCGTCGACCCCATGGAACTGCTCGACGAGGTCAGGAAGGCCCGTGAGCAGGGGTACTGCTGGCAGGCCGGGGAATTCATCGAAAAGGAAATCAGCGTGTCCGCTCCCGTCTCCGACGCCGACGGCAAGCCCGCTGCGATTATCGTCACCAGCCTGCTCAAGAAGGTGACGCCGGAAACCTGTCAGGATTTCATCGACGAAACCCTGCCCTCGCTCCTTGCCACAGCATCCTCCATCTCGCGGCTGGCGGGCGCTCCGGCATAATCCGGAAGAAACCCTTCCACCGCAGCCAGAACAGGCATGAAAAAGCCGCCCGTACACTCCCCCGGGCGGCTTTTCGTCCCTTCCGGCCCTTGAAAGGGAAAAAACGGGGGAGAGGAGCCTTTCTTCAGAAAGGTTCCCCTCCCCAGGCCCCCCTCCCTTCCCAAGGCATTCGAGTTTATCGAATCCCTGTTTGCAGCTTTCCCGGTGCGTGCGGGATTCTCTTTCAGGCCTTTTTTCCCGCCGTTTCGGCAGTACCGGCATGGGGCCGGAACGCGCCCAGAAAAACCCTCCAACGCCTTCCCGGAGAATGTCCTTTGTCGACGCAGAACTAGCGTTTACGCCGGATCATGGAGGGTTGCACCCGCCTTTTTGCGGCCTTGCGGCTCCGTTTCAAAACACGTAACGTCATCGCAGGCCGCCTCCGGGCGGGCCGCAGATCCCTTCACGGCTGGCGCGTTGCCAGGCCGGAGAGTCCGGGAGGGCTTTCCGCCTTTCGCGGACAACACAAAGGAGCCCTGATGCGCCGTCGCCTTTGTCCCAAAGAGGCGTTGTTCACGCCGAGCTTTATTGCCGTTTGTTCCGCGAACCTGCTGTTCTTCATCGCCAGCTTCATGATGGTGCCCGTCCTGCCGATCTACCTGCTCGACGGCCTGCACGCCTCCAAATCCGTTGTGGGCATCATCCTCTCCGCGTACATGATCGGCGCGCTGGTCATGCGTCCCATTTCCGGTTTTCTGGCGGACCAGTTCCCGCGCAAGATGCTGTTCCTCGTCTGCGGTATCCTGTTCGCCGCCCAGTTTGAGGGATACCTGCTGTTCAACGCGCTGGCGCTCGTGGGCATCGTCCGGGCACTGCACGGCATGAGCTTCGGCGCGCTTTCCACCTCCGCCGCCACCCTCGCCGTCGACGTCATCCCCATCGCCAAGCTCGGCACGGGCATCGGCCTGTACGGGATGATGGGATCGCTCGCGATGGCCCTCGGCCCCATGATCGGTATGCTCGTCCTTGAGGCCGGATCATACGACGCCGTGTTCATCACCGCGATGGGCTGCGCGGCGGGCGGCATCCTGCTCGGCCTGCTGGTCAAAAAGCAGCGCGTGACCGTCAGCCGCGGCGAAAAAATCTCGCTGGATCGCTTTTTCCTGAAAAAAGGCACCTATGCCTTCATCGGGCTGGTGCTCATGGCCTTCGTGTACGGGCTGCTCGTCAACTACCTGTCCGTCTTCGCCCGGGAGCGCCACGTCATGGCGAACCCCGGCTACTTCTTCCTGCTCATGTCCCTCGGGCTCATCCTCAGCCGCCTTTTCGCGGGCGGCATGATCGACAAGGGCTACATCGGCCGCCTCATCCTCGGCGGCAAGGGTACCATCCTGCTGGCCTCCCTGCTCTTCCTCTTCGTGCCCACGGAAACCGTGTTCTTCGGTTCCGCCGTGGCCTTCGGGCTCGGCTTCGGGATGATGTCGCCCTCCTACCAGACCCTGTTCATCAACCTTGCCGAACCCACCCGGCGCGGCACGGCCAACGCCACCTACCTTATCGCGTGGGACGTGGGCATCGGCGCGGCCGTGCTCCTCGGCGGGCTCATCGCGGAAATATCCAGCTTTGACGACGCGTTCATCCTCGGCCTGATCATGCTGTTCTTCTCCGCCGTGCTGTATATGAAGGTCATCGGCCCGCAATACGAGAAAAACAAGCTGCGCTGAGAATCCCGTCCTCCGTACGGCCTCCGCATGAAAAGGGCGGGGCGCATCTCATAATCTCCCCCTGCAAAACAAAACGGACGCCCCCGCCAATGCGGAGGGCGTCCGTTTTTCCACTTTCCCTGACTCAAAAGAAATCGGGGAATACTGCGAACAGGGATTCGATAAAGTCAAAAGTCTTTGAAAATTGGAGCGCCGGCAGGTTTGGGGAAGGAAGGGAAATGCCTTTCTTCAGGAAGGGTTCCCCCCCTTTCCCTATTTCCTCTGTTTTCCGCTTTAAGGAAGCTGCCCGTGCACGACCCTGTTGTCCACGATGGCCGCGGCGAAGGTGATGCCCTTGAGCCGCCCGGCCGGGGCTTCCAGAATGTCTTCCGAGGGGATCACGAAGTCCGCGACCTTGCCGGGCTCGATGGTGCCCCGCCACGCCTCGCTGTGGCTGAACAGCGCCGCGTAGGAAGTGTAGGCGCGCACGGCCTCCAGCGTGGAGATGCGCTGATCCGGGCCGAGCACCGCGCCGCCCTTGGTCTCGCGGTTCACGGCGGTATGGATGGAGAGCATGGTCATCTGCGGCAGCACCGGCGTGTCGGCGTGGAGCGAGAAAGGCAGGCCAGCCCGCACCGCGCTTCCGGCGGGATCAAGACGCGCCGCCCGATCCGGGCCGAGGAAGATGTCCCGGTGCCGGTCGCCCCAGTTCCAGACGTGCAGCCCGTAGAACGAGGGCAGGATGCCCGCCTCCTTCATGCGCCGGACATGCTCGTCGGTCGCCATCTGGCAATGGATGATCAGATGCCGGGCGTCCTTGCGGGGGCAGCGGGCCTGCGCCCGTTCCACCGCCGTGATGATGGTTTCGATGGCCCCGACGCCGTTGCAGTGGATGGAAAGCTGGCGGCCCCGCGAATGCCAGTGGTAGACCATCTCGTCCCAGTAGTCCTGCGTGCCGATGATGCCCGGCCTGAGCGAGGGGTCGAAGAAATACCCTTCGGGGATGGCGGCGGTCCCGGCCTGGATGGAGCCGTCCGCAAGCGTCTTGACCGCCGAGTACTGCACGAAGCGGTTGCCCGGCCCGTCGAGGAGGCCCGTGGGCTCCAGCCTGCGGAAAGGCTGCTCCATCGTCGCCAGATAGACGCGCATGTTCAGCTCGCCGGATTCGTAGAGCTGGTTATAGGTGCGGTACACGGTTTCGGCGCTCAGGTTGCCGATGCCCACCGCCGAGTCGTGCGCGGAAGTGAAGCCCTGCGCGTTGTACTCCGCCACGCACTCGCGGACGAGGGCCTTGTGGCGTTCCTGATCCAGCGCGGGCATGAGCTCGCCCATGGCCTTGAAAGCCATCTCTTCCGCAATGTACCCGTTGGGCAGGCCGTCCTTGCCGAGGAACACGTTCACGTCGTCGAAAGGCGCGTCCGGGTTGACGCCGATGCGCTCCAGCGCCTTCGAGTTGGCGTAGCAGGTATGCCCCGAAATGTGGAAGACCAGCACGGGACGGTCGGGCATCACCGCATCAAGCTCCCGCTTGGTCGGGCCGCGCCGTTCGGGGATGTCGGTATCGTCGAAATTGTAGACCACAATCCCGTCGTCGCCCCGCACCCGTTCGGCCTGCCTGCGGATCAGGGGGTACACGTCCTCGAGGTGCGCGATGCCCGGACAGCGGCAGTGCGTTTTCCACATGGCGTACAGCGAGGCGTGGCTGTGCGTGTCGATGAAGCCGGGGTAGAGGGACGCGCCCTTGAGGTCGACGGTCCGGCAGCCGGGCCCGGCCAGCGCCGCCAGCCCGTCCTTCGAGCCCACGGCTTCGATGACGGTCCCGGCCACAAGCACCGCCTCGGCGACGGTCCCGGCGGCGTCCATCGTGACGATCCGCCCATTCGTGTACAGCGTCTTTTCAATGCACCGCATAAGGAACTCCTAGAGGATAACACGTGAAAGCCGTTCAAAAAGCCAACACAACGCCGAACCCCCGGCTTGCGGCTCCGGAGAGCCTGCCGCAAGCGATCCTGAAAGAATAACCACACGGTACAGACGAAGGCGATGGGCCGCAAGCTGAAAAAGGGCGCGGCGGCCTCGGAATGCCAACACGGGAAACGGGCGGGCCCGGCCCCGCATGGCAACGAAACGCACATTCCGTTATCACACGATACGGCATAGTATGCGGAGTAAGGGCACCCCGGAAGCGTCCTCCCTGCCCCTTCCGCCCTCCCCGCCAGCCGGAATTTTTGCGGGAGGGGTGCCGCGCGGCGGATCCGGGGGAGGGAGCCTTGAGTTTTCCTCCGGGCATCCCACCCCCACTCACCATACCAGCCAACCACAACGTGACGCCACGATTCACGACAGGAGAAAACACATGCGCACACTGCTCGCCAACGCAACCGTCATCACCATGAACCCCGCGCGGGACGTCCTGGACACGGACATACTCATCGAAAACGGCGTCATCGCGGACATGGGGCCGGGGCTGGCCGGACGTCCGGAAAACGCCGATGCGGAACGGATCGACCTTTCCGGGCGCATCGTCATCCCGGGCCTCATCCAGAGCCATATGCACGTCACGCAGTCGCTGTTCCGGGGGCTGGCCGACGAAATGGAACTCATGGACTGGCTCCAGCGCCGGATCTGGCCCCTCGAAGGCGCGCACTCGCCCGAAACCAACGCGGCCGCCGCCCGCCTCGCCGCCGCCGAAGGGCTGCGCAGCGGGGTCACGGCCTTCATCGACATGGGCACGGCCCACTGTCAGGACGCCATTTTCGAAACCATGCGCGACGTAGGGATGCGCGGGCTGTTCGGCAAGTGTATGCTCGATCTGGGCGGCACGGACGTTCCCGCCGCGCTCATGGAGGATACCGAAACCTGCCTCCGCGAAAGCGAACGGCTCATGAACCGCTGGCACATGAGCGCGGGGGGCAGGCTCCGTTACGCCTTCGCGCCGCGCTTCGTGCCCTCGTGCACGGAAACGCTCCTCACGCGCACCCGGGACATGGCGAGGGCCAACGGCGTGCGCCTGCACACCCACGCCTCCGAGAACAAGGGCGAGTGCGCCTATGTGGAAAGCCTCGTCCACATGCGCAATCTCCGCTACCTGCACTCCATCGGCTACACCGGGGAGGACGTGATCCTCGCCCACTGCATCTGGATCGACGACGACGAGCTCCGCATCCTCGCGGACACGGGCACCCATGCCGTGCACTGCCCGTCCTCCAATATGAAGCTTGCGTCCGGCATCGCCCGCATCGACGAGATGCTTGCCGCCGGGTGCCGTGTGGCGCTCGGGCTCGACGGGGCCCACAACCATATGGACGCGCTCGTGGAGCTGCGGCAGGCGGGCATCCTCCAGAAGGTGCGCACCAACCGCCCCACGGCCCTGTCCCCGCTTCAGGCGCTGGAAATGGCCACCCTCGGCGGTGCGCGGGCGCTGGGGCAAGAGGATGAGCTCGGCTCCCTCGAACCCGGCAAGAAGGCCGACCTTGCCGTCATCAACCCGGACAGGCTGAACATGGCTCCCCGCATCGGGCGCGACCCGGTGGCGCAGGTGGTCTATCAGGCCACGCACGAGAACGTGGAGGCGACCATGGTCGACGGCGTTTTCCTGTACCGGGACGGGAAGTATACGACCCTCGACCTCGGGGAATGCCTGCGCGACGCGGAAAGCGCCTGCGCCCGGATACTCCGCAGCCCGGACGTCGCGCCGCTGTTCGCGCACTAGCGGGGAGGCCCGTTTTGCCGTCCGTTCGGACGGGTGCCCCATACCCCGGCAGAGGCTCCGCCTCTGCACTCCGCAAGGGGCGCCCCCTGGCCCGGCATGAAGGTTTTGACGTTGGGATATCGCCGGCTCCTTTTCCGAAAGATCCGACAGGAAACCGCCCAAGGAAATCCAGCCGAAAGCCCCGCCTCTCGCGGGGTTTTCGCGTTTTCCGGGGAAGGCCGTGGACAAGGAAGGCTGTTTTTTCATCAAAAAACAGAGATGGATGGGAAATCTAAAAATATTTTGGGAAAAAAGGAACGCAAGCCTTGTGCCGAGTAATATATTAGTATACTAGTATCTCAACAGTAAGGAACACCAGCATGATCACACTGAATACAAACTCCGGCCTTTTGAGGACGGCTGTTTACGAGCGGATCCTCTCGGATCTCCAGCAAGGGGCCATCGCCCCCGGCGAAACCATCAGCCTCAACAAGCTGGCCGAAACCCTCAATATCAGCAAGACGCCGCTGCGCGACGCCCTGTTGGAACTTCAGGCGGAAGGCTTCGTTACCCTCTATCCGCAGCGCGGGGTCATGGTGAATGCCCTCTCCGAAGAGGAGAAGCGCGAGATTTACGAGGTGTGCGGCGTGCTTGACGGGCAGGTCATACGCAACGTGTTCCCCCGCGTAACGCCGGAGCACATTGCCCGCCTGAAGGAACTCAACGCCCGGATGTGCCCCGGCACCCAGGACATTTCCAACGACGAGTACAACCGCATCAATCTGGCCTTCCATGAGACGTACCTTGAGCTGGAAACCAGCTCCCTCCTCAAGAAGCTCCTGCGCATCAACCGGCTGCGGCTGTTCCAGTTCTCCCTGAGGGACTGGGGCAAGGCGTTCTGCGCGGTCAACCACGCCGAGCACGACCGGATCATCGAGCTGTTCGAATCCGGAACCGCCGAAGAGCTTTCCCGCTACGTCACGCAGGTCCATTGGTCGTTCAACTGGCAGCAAGGAACCGAGTCATGAGAATCAGAGACATCGCGCGCATCGGCGGATTCCCGTGCGGGGAATACAACGCCGTCACCGACGTCAAGGGCGTGCGCGTGGGGCATTCCACCGTCATCAAGGACGGGGCCGGCCCCGTCGAAGGCATCGCCCGCACGGGCGTCACCGTTGTCCTCCCCGCCGAGGATATCGTGGAAAACGCCATGTATGCCGGCGTGTTCAGCCTGAACGGGAACGGCGAGCTTTCCGGCTGCCACTGGATCGAGGAATCCGGCCTGCTCACCACGCCCATCGCCCTGACCAACACGCACAGCCTCGGCATCGTGCGCGACGCCATGATCGACTATTACGCCCGCCGCCAGCAGACCGACGGCTCCTCGTACTGGATGCTTCCGGTCGTGGGCGAGACGTGGGACGGCTGGCTTTCCGACATCAACGGGATGCACGTGCGGCCCGAGCATTTGTGCGCCGCGCTCGATTCGGCGGCGTCCGGCCCGGTGGCGGAAGGCTGCGTCGGCGGCGGCACCGGCATGATCCTCCACGAATTCAAGGGCGGCATCGGGACCAGCTCCCGCGTGCTCCCCGAGGAGCTCGGCGGCTACACCGTGGGCGTGCTTATCCAGGGCAACTACGGCAAGCGCGAGGATCTGCTCATCAACGGCGTGCCCGTGGGCAGGCATATCCCCACCTCGCGCATCCCCGGCAAGGAGCAGGCGCTCCAGCCCACGCCCAAAGAGGACGGCTCGATCATCATCGTCGTCGCCACGGACGCCCCGCTCACCCCGGACCAGTGCAAGCGGCTGGCCCGCCGCGCCGGGCTCGGCCTCGGGCGCACCGGGGGCCTCGCCTTCGACGGATCGGGAGACATTTTCATCGCCTTTTCCACCGCCAACCGGCTTGGCAGCAACGCCGGGGGCGGCCCCCGGGAGCATACCGTGCGCACCCTGTCGCACGGGTGCATGGACCCCCTCTTCAGGGCCACGGTCGAAGCCACGCACGAGGCCATCGTCAACGCCCTGTGCGCGGCGACGGACACGGACGGCATCCTCGGGCGGCGCATGTACGCGCTGCCCCTCGACGAGGTGCGCGGGATCATGCGGCGTTACGAATCCCTCTAGAGGCCGCCGCGCCGCATCCCCCGCAACGGGCGCGGCGGCCCCCCTTGTTCCCCTGAAAAGGAACGGGCGGATGTTTTGAAGCGTTTGAAGAGTCAGGTTTTCATCGTGAGACAACCCTCTTGCCGAAAAAAGGACGCCCCGCGAATGGGAAGCGTCCCCCATGAACAAGGAGTTCCTTATGTGGAAGCGCTTTTTAGGCATCATGGCCGCGGCCCTTTGCGTGCTGAACCTGACCGTAGGCAGCGCCTTCTCGGCTGATCTCGTCAAAGTCCCCACCGCGTGGCTGGACGAGCACGAAACCTTCCTGATGTGGTACGCCAAGGAAAAGGGCTGGGACAAGGAAGCCGGGCTCGACATCGAGATGAAGCTGTTCAACTCCGGCCCGGACATCCTCAACGCCCTGCCCGCCGGGGAATGGCGTTTCGCCGCCGTGGGCGCCCTGCCCGCCATGCTCGGCAACCTGCGCTACGGCACCTCCATCATCGCGCAGGCCAACAACGAGGCCGCGCTCTGCACCTCCGTCGTCGTCCGCGCCGACAGCCCCATCGCCAAGGTCAAGGGCTGGAACAAGGACTACCCCGAAGTGTACGGCAGCCCCGAGACCGTGCGCGGCAAGACCTTCCTCGCCACCACGCTGACCTCGTCGCACTACGCCCTCAGCACGTGGCTCAACGTCCTCGGCCTCAAGGACAGCGACGTGGTCATCAAGAACATGGACCAGTCGCAGGTCGTGGGCGCGTTTGAAAACAACATCGGCGACGGCATCGCCATCTGGGCCCCGCACACCTTCATCGTCCAGGAAAAGGGCGGCGTGGTCTTCGCGGGCGACATCGTGCACTGCAAGAAGTCCAACCCCATCGTGCTCATCGCCGACACCAAGTATGCCGAAGCCCATCCGGACGTGGCCGCGAAGTTCCTCAGCGTGTACATGCGCGCCGTGGATCTCATGAAGAATACGCCGCCCAAGCAGTTCGTCGAGGAATACCAGAAGTTCTATCTGGAGTTCGTGGGCAAGGAATACAACTACAATCAGGCCCTGCTCGACCTTGAGACGCATCCTCTCAGCAACATCGACGAACAGCTCGCCATCTTCGACGACTCCAAGGGCCCGAGCCAGGCGCAGCTCCACCAGTCCGACATCGCCGCCTTCTTCTCGAACGTGGGCCGCATCACCGCCGATGAAGCCGCCAAGGTTGCCGACGGCAAGTATGCGACCAACAAGTACCTGAAG
>OGCM01002128.1_pt1 | contig 19723 bp, 16 predicted proteins | sample 1570151 | NCBI WGS metagenome assembly OGCM01 (sample SAMEA4370582, study PRJEB24528) | human gut metagenome
GGCGTAGTTGTTGCGCCAGATGTTGCGGCCGTTGATCACGCCGGCGAAGATGGTGGTGTTTTCTGCCACGCCGTACTTTTCGACGGCGGCGAGGTTTTCGTCCTTGCCTTCGTTCAGGTCCAGGCCGATACCGTCGAAGCCGAGCAGGTTGACGGTTTCGTACACGTCGGCGATATGTCCGAAGTAGGTGTTGAGCAGCACCTTGACCTTGCCTTCGCGGGCGGGCAGGATCTTGGCGTACAGGCTCTTGAACAGTTCGACATCGCCCGGCTCCTTGTCGAGCACGAGGTACGGTTCGTCGATCTGGATCCACTGCGCGCCCAGTTCGGCGAACTTGGCGACGACTTCGGCGTACACCGCGGCGACCGCGTTGACGAGGCCCTTGTCGTAGTCGAGCTCCTCGGCCTGCGGATTGCGGGCGAGCTTGAGGAAGGTGTACGGGCCGATGAGCACCGGCTTGGTGGCGATGCCGAGCGCCTTCGCCTCGTTGAATTCGTCGAACGGCTTGGTGCTGTTGAGCTTGATGTCGGTGGCGGAGTCGATTTCCGGCACGAGGTAGTGGTAGTTGGTGGTGAACCACTTCTTCATCGGCAGGGCGGTCACGTCGCCCTTCTCGCCCTGATAGCCGCGGCCCATTGCGAAGAGGGTCTCTTCCGGGTTCTCGAAGGCGAGACGCTGGTAGCGCTGCGGAATGACGTTGAGCAGGATGGCAGTGTCGAGCATCTGGTCGTAATAGCTGAAGTCGTTGCTCGGAATCAGGTCGATGGCGGCGGCCTGCTGCAGCTTCCAATGCTTGGCGCGCAGTTCCTTGGCGGTGGAACGCATCTCGTCGAGGGTGGTGTTGCCCTTCCAATACGCTTCGATGATTTTCTTCAGCTCACGGTTCTGGCCGATGCGCGGGAAACCGGAGACGGAAGTAAGAGCGGACATGAATCCTCCATCTGATATGAACAATGCAACCCGCTCAAGCTATCACAAAACCGCCAGCTATAAGACATCAAGAAAATTTGAGTGTCGTTATAAACTGTCCTTATAACGGTGAGGTTTCTGCATGCGTTGCCACGCTTGGAGTTTCGTGTTTCCACCACCTGAGTGTCACTCAAAGTAGACTCTATTTTTTGCTTTCTCCGTATGATACACCCGCCGGAAACACGAAAACGCCCCTCCCCCAGCATAGAAGCTGAGAGAGGGGCGAGTGCGAGTCTCACGCCAGAAAATTAATCACTGGTCGTCGGTCACGGTGATCTTGAGCTTGTCGAGCTTGGCCTTCACCGCGCTTTCCACGGCGGCAGCGATCTAGTCGGGGTCGGCGCCCTTGGATTCGGCCAGGGTCTTGACCATATCGGTCAGGTCGGCGACCTGACCGGTCAGGTCGGTGATGAGTCCGAAAACGTCACGATCCACAACCTGCGAATTTTTATACGCCATCACGTCGTGCGGCATATTGGTGAGCAGGTTATACGCGTCTCGGTTGCCGTTGATGCGTGGATTCTTGTACTGCCACACTGAATCGGTGACCGCTTTCGCGATCTTGTTGATGTCGTCGTTGGTCAATGCCATGTCTACTCCCATCAGTATTTGGTTTGCCCTGTTGATTATCCGGTCCACCGGCAAGGCGTTGACGCACCTGTCGGGGCATCCGAAGTGGTCGGTGCCCGGCACCTCGCGGTGCAGGACGATGTTCCCACAGCGGTTGCCGCTGTTGTCGTGCCACAGCACGCCCCACCCGTACCGCCGCGCGATGTCGGCGCATAGTCTCGCGGATGCCTCGACCTCCGCGTCCGTGACCGGCACTCCGGCCATGCCGCCCTCATGTTCGATGGTGATGCCGGAGCAGTCCGAGCGCCAGTTGGCGTCGGCCCACGAACCGTTCACCTCGTCGACCCACTGGTAGACGGCACCGGTGCCGCCGACTCCGTAATGGCTGGCGGCCTGGAAGCTGGATCGCTGGAAGCACGAGTCGGTGCCGGACAGTCGGCCGACCATGATATGCAGTGTGATGTGGTTGACGCTCAAGCCCAGCCGGCCGTCGTAGTGGTTGGGAGAGCCCCTCCATTGCGCGAAGCTTGCCCCGGTCATCAGTCCTCCGAAGTATCGTCGGTCTCGGAGCGTTCGGTCTTCGGCGTGGTCTTGGCCACGGCGGAAGCGGCGCTCAAGGCCGCGCTCTTCGCCGCGCTGATGCCATTGACCACGCCCTCCTTCTTTAATGCGTCCACAAGCTGCTGGCCCGCAAGACTGGCGCGGGTGATGTTCTGGTTTTTCCACCAGCCGTAGATCGTGCCGATGACGCCCACGACACTGAAGACAGTCGCGGACACCTGCTCATTGGTAAAGGGCAGGGTATTGTAGCCGGCCAGATTCAGGCCGGCGTTAATCAAGGCGTAGAGGGTGACCACGATGGTCACTCCGGCCTTGACGCGCTCTCCGGTCAATCCCGGCAGATTGGTGGTGGTGTTTCCATTGGCGTGTTCCGCCATATTTGCCTCCTTAATAAGGAAGGCCACCTCCGAAGAGATGGCCTCATGTTGAAAATGTCAGTCCTTGTGCGCCCCGTGGTTGAACACCAGGAAGACGACGCAGAGGGCGGCGTAGATGCCGATTGCGAGATAACCCATCAGTCCTCCAATGTTTCGGGTGCCACGTCGGCGCGGAGTTCGTCGGGCAGGCGCGGCTTCGGATGACGCTTGAGGAAATCCGGCTCGATGATCTCGCAGAACAAACCTAGCCAATGGAAAAGGTCGCGGGTGTAGGCCGTGAGCGTGAAATACTTCCGCTGCTGCTCCTCGAGGTGCTTTATCTGCTCCTCCTGCGATTCCACCTGCTCACGCAATGGCTTGATGACCGAATCGGTCAGAATATCGCATGCCTGGGCCGCGATCTGCGCCGTGTCCTTGCGATGGCTGGAGATGGCGCCGATGATCGCTCCGACTCCACCGCCGCCGACTAGGGCGACTATCACCGCCGTCCAAAACTCCGAGCTGGAAAAGAGGTCGATGGGTGGCATCAGTCCCCGGCTCCATCACTGCGCCATGTCTTGATCTCCATGACGGTGGCGAGCTGACTGGCCGTGATCGTGGTCTCGTCCCTCGTGTCCATATCAGCCAAGGTCACGTCCGTGGCTTGACGATCGGCGAACGTCGCGCTCAGCCCACGCGTGTAATCGCACCACGTCTCACCTGACGCATCCTTGTGATCGAAGGTCAAACCAAGCCTGAGCAATTGCCTTACAAGACTGCCCTTCGGTGGACGCAGGTCGAGGATTCCATCCTCCGTCGTTACGGTCGTCGTGTTTTCGTTTTCGGATGCCATCGCATCCTCCTTCCTTTTAATCGTGGATCATCCGATGACGTTGTTGCCCATCGGGATCTGCAGATTGTTGAGATCGATCCACATGGTGTGTTTTCCGCGGGTGGGGTCGTACCACCAGATGTCGCGGGTGGTGCGTGGGATGAACAATGTGCCGACTGCGAGGAGGTTGTTGTCCGAGCGTTTGAAGGTCGCAGGCCAATCCCGCTCGTCATCATCCACGTCCAAATACGGGTAGACGCTGTATTTGCCTTGTATGGCCCGATACCATTTGTCGCCGTCGATGACGCGCTGGTCGCCGGCGGCGTTCGGATTGGTCAAAGCCACGCGGCCTTTGAAGCACAACAGCCCGCCGCGCGCGCAAGCGTAAATGTGCCGCGTATGGTCGCAGTCGACCAGATAGTCGTCGATGCACAGCCATCCGCTCGTCCAATTGCCGCCGGCCGGAACGTATATGCCGCTCGTGTTGTGGCTGGACTTGCCAAGATCGAGTCGTCCGGGCGAGAAGGTCGCCTGCTTGGCACTGGCGCCATCGAAGATGTCGTAGCTGCCTTCCGTGTTGACAAGCGCGCTCCATCCGGACCATTTGCCGTTCACCCGTTTACCGACGCGCACACCTTGCGATGTCATGTTGATGCAATCCTCAAGACTGCCGATGCGCGACTGCGCGTCAGAAGCGTGGGAGTTGGCCGTGTTGGCCGTGTCCTGAGCGTTCTTCGTCTCCGTCTTCGTGGAAAACTTCACATCCAGACTGTTGTTGTTCTGGGTGATTTTCGACGAGATTTCCTGCGTGACACCAGTCTTGGTGGCATACGTGCTGCTCACGCTGCTGGTGATGCTGGTCTTCGCGACCGTGATATCCGACTTCGTGGCGAGACCGGACCCGTCACTGCCTTTGTAGGATTGCACCACGCCAAGAGCCACGCTCTTGGCCGTCTGATCGACATACGACCTTGTGCTGAGCGTGTCGTAGGCGAGGTTCTGCGCGGTGCCCGACGTGGGTTCCGCGTCCTGGATCCTCGTGCCACCGCAGTTCGGACCGTCCTGCCACGACTTGTAATCGCCCTGCAGCGTGTAATGGCCATTCCAATACGTCCACGGCATGTACGCCCAGATGTTGCACGTGGTGGAGCTGAACGCCATCACCTTGACCTTGACATCGTCGGCGTTGCGGATGCGGCTCACGGAGACGCCGAAAGCACTCGTGGCGGACGCTGACTTCTGCCATCCGTCCTTGACGAAGATCTCGAACTCCGCGTTCTGGGAAGCCTGGCCGTTGTACCCGTCGCCGGAGTACACGTGGATCAGGACGCTCGAATTGTCCCCATTACTGGTGAGATAGCCGAGTTTCACCCACTTCGCCTTGCCGGCCGCGCCACCAATCGTGAACGTGCGGGTCGCGCTCTTCCTCAATGCCTCGGTCGCGGTCTGCGTGGTGTATGTGTTCGCGACTTCGCTTTTGATCGAGGATGCGGTCTGGCTGATGCTGGATTGCATGTCGGAGCGGGTCGGATAATCACCTTTCGGCTGATACGACTGCACCACAGTGGTCTTGAAACCGCTGAGATTCTGTTCCAATGAGCTGACGCGGCTCACGTCGGCCTTGCCGTCGATCTTCTGCGACAGGGTCGTGTTGATCTTGTCGGCCTTCTGGCTGACCTGGCTGATGGTGGTCGTGTTGCCTTGGGTGGTCTTGGCGACCTCCTGCACCTTGCCTGTGATCTCATTCGCCTTCTGCGTCAAGGCGGAATTCGTGGCGTAAGAGCCCATACCGTCCTTGGACTGGTATTTCTCGCTCACTTCGCCGCGAATCTGATTCGCGGTCTGCGTCAGCTGCGACTGCGTCGCATAGCTGCCCATGCCGGATTTCGGCTGGTACGTGTCCGCCACCGAGGTTTTGAATCCGTTGAGATTCTGCTCGACGGATGCCACGCGCGTGCTGGTGGCCGCGACCTCGGTGATGTCCCGGAAGCTCACGTCATCCCACATGATGGTGCCATTGGTCTGATGCATGACTTCGATCCGGACCGAAGTGATCGAACCATCATCAGGACACTTCCAATCTACATGCGTTTCCGCCCATGACGTGGATTTGCCGCATTGAGCATCGGCGATGTATGTTCCGTCTGGTTTTGCCAATCTGAGTTTTTCAGCGCCCGGATTGACGTTCGACGGGACCGACCCGTACCAGACGCAGTAGCCCGACAGGCGATACGTGCGTCCCTTGGTGACCGTTATCGCGGTGGCTGTCCCAGCCATGCCTTTCGCATGGGTCAACGGGCATCGGTTGTCTCCGGTGGCCGCATCGCAGACCAGGACATGCGCGCCGTGGTAGAACGACCCGACCGAAAGCCTGAATGGGGCCTTGAGACCCATCCACCATGCGGTGGATTCGAAACCGCCGTCGGTGATGAGGTTGTCACCTGCAAGCGCCGCGTTGACGAGGTTCGAGGTCTGACTGATGGTGGTCTTGTTGGAGTCGGCCGTCGATTTGGCCTCGTTCGCGGTCTTAACGGTCGCGTCAAGCGTTTTCGCCTGCTCCGTGATCCTGGTGGACAGGCCGTTGGCGGTCTGTTCCACCGTGGTGGCCTTGCTCATTGCTCCGGAAGCGGTCTTCGACACCTCGGCCACCTGGGCGGTGATGCTGTCGGAAGTCTGTTTCAGCGCACTGGTGGTGGCGTAAGCCGACATGCCGTCCTTGGGCTGGTAGGTCTTGGCGACAGTGGATTCGAAACCGTCGAGGTTCTGTTCGAGCGAGCTCACGCGGCTCACGGCTCCGTCGGCGGTTGTTTTGACCTGTGAAATGGTCTGCTTGTTACTGTCAGCGGTCGACTTGGCCTCGTTCGCGGTCTTTGTCGTGGCATCCAGCGTCTTGCCTTGGGCGGTGATCCTGGTGGACAGGCCGTTGGCGGTCTGTTCCACCGTAGTGGATTTATTCATTGCAGACGTAGCGGTCTTAGAGACTTCGGTTACCTGAGCGGTGATAGAGTTCGCAGTCTGGGTCAGAGAACTGTTGGTGGCATAGTCTCCGGCGGGTTGAAGGTCTTCAGGGGCGGGTGACCAGTCAGTGGGCTTAGTGCCTTTTTCGAGTTTGATATGCCCCTTCTGATTGGTCGGGAAGGATGCACGCATATAGGCGGCATTAGTCGGGACAGTCAGGATTCTTGACCATGGTGCAGCAAGATTAGTCATCGCGCCAGTCGGTCGGCTGATGAACTTCTTATCCATATCATAGAATGCCACGCTCACATATGTATTGCCTTCGACCTTGATGTCACTGGAAAGCACATAAGCAGCTTGAGCAACAGACACATAGGCTGAAGTCCAATGCGTTCCCGTATCAATAGAGCCGGAGTCACCACTCGTGTCGATTCGTCCGGCTACGCCACCCGACAGCACGATACGATTCGTTCCACCGATAGAGAGATTTGCAAATTCTGTCTTAGTGGTATATGTCTGGCTGACAGTCGTCTTAAAACCATTCAGATTCGCTTCGAGATTCGTCGCCTTATCGACGGAGCTCTGTGCGGTCTTCGCGGTCGAATTGATACTGGCGGTCAGGGAATCCGAAGTGGCCTTCAGGCTCGTCTGAGTCGCATACGTGGCGTCCGCCTGAGACTTCGTCGCATAATTCTTCGACAGGTTCAAAGACACCACGTCGGCGGTCTGCTGGGCCTTGGAGGCGGCGGTCACGGCGCCGTCGGCGGTCTGCTTGACCGAGGACAATGAGGAGGATAGTCCGTCGCTTGTGGCCTTCAACTCCGCCTTCGTGGAATACTTCTCGTCCGAGGCCTTCGCGGTCTGATAATCCTTGCTCAGGGTCGCGCCGAACCCATCCGCTGTGGCCTGCGCCTTATTCGCGGCGGTGACGGCACCATCGGCGGTCTGCTGCGACCTCGTGATATTCGCCTGCAAGCCGTCGGCGGTGGCCTTAAGCTCCGTCTTCGCGGCATACTTTTCATCGGCATCGGCGGTGGTGGTGTAATTCTTGCTCAGGTTCGCGCTGATGCCGTTGGCGGTCTGCTCCACCTGCGACACCTTGCTCATGGCATCCGAAGCGGTCTTCGTATTCTGCGATACCGTCGAGCTGAGGCCGGTCACGGTCTGCCGCAAGTCGGTCAGGCTCTTGACCGTGGTCTGGCCATCCGAAGCGACACCCTCGATACGCGTGGACAATTCGCCCAGCTTCGTCGTGTGCCCGTTGACGGTCGTGGTCACGTCACTAATCTGCCCGGCCAGCCGGTCGCCCTTGTCACTCGCGGCCTGAGCCTTCGCGTCCACGTCGGCGATGCTCTTGTCCAAGGCGGCCTTGTCGGCATCCACCTTCTGCGACAGTTTGCCACCGGCGGCCTTGACCTGATCCGCTTTTGCATCCACGGCGGCGATACTGGATTTGAGCGCCGTCGTCTGCGATTCAAGGTCATTCTGCGCTTTGTCAGCCTTCGCGTCAACCTTGGCGATGGCCGCATCCGTGGCCTGCTTGTTCGCGTCCACCTCTGCCTGAAGGTCGGAGCGCACCTTGTCGGCCTTATCGCCAGCCGCCTGCGCCTGTTTGCGCGCGTCATCGATACCCGCCTGCGCATCCTGCCGGATCTGCTCGCCATGCTTGATAGCCTCATCCGCCTTCGCGGCGGCATCATCGGCGGTCTGCTGCAACTTTTCCGCGGTTTCTCTGATTTGATTCTGGTCGACCGGCTCGTCGATTGTGACGACCAGATGGTCGGACTCATCCGACATGTTCGGAGAGGGATTTCCCTGCAGGTCGTGCGCGTTGTCAGCCGCGACGGCCCACAGTTCCACGACGCTACCGACCGGCAGACGGCCGGTAGCGAGCTCTCCCGCCGTGCGCATGCATCCGATGTCCAGCACATCTCCGCCGTCCGGCTGGGCGAAGATCTCGATATGGTCGAAGTCATCGACCATGCCATACTCGAGCGTGCCGTCCCAATGGACGAGGGCGACCTGCATGGTGCTGGTCGCGCTCAGTCCGGTCGGACGTGACGGTGCCTGCGTATCGCCTGCGTTTGTGGCTATCTGGTCGGTGCCGGATCCTCCAATAATGGTCTTCGTACCGTCCGCGTTATCAAAAGACACCATTCCGGAAGGCCGAGTACGCAGACTCTCGACGCCGATCATGGCCTTCACCGCCAATGAGAGCGGGAGGATGCGCTCATCCGGAAGCAATTCGGAACGCCTGACCATTCTTGGTCTCCTTTCCATCAGCCGAGTGGGTCGGCCACTGGGTCGAATTTGAGTTTGACGAGGCTCGTATGGTCGCCGCTCATCTGCATAAGCCTCATCCGATAGGTGCCGTCGGGCCAATCCGGGAATCCGTCGATGGCGACGTCGAGGGTCTCGCCCGGCCAAATGCTGCCGAGCGGGTGCAACGGCATTCCGGAGGCGTCCACGTCGTTGGCGTCGATGTTTCCGGACCATTGCGCGAGTGGCCGGCCGTTGGCCACGAGAACCGCGTCGGCGTCGGCCTTGAGCAGTTCCCACGACGTGCAGTCGGTCTCGGATTGGACTGTCTCCCGCAATGGCAGTGGATCGGACGTTTCGGTCTGCGACAGGTCCTCGGCCAGCGCGCACAATGTGGCCTCGTCCTGTCCGCTGCCGGTCATGTACACGCGTTGTATGGCTCCGTCCCTGTCTACCTGTGGGTCATGCAGTGTGCCGCCGTACCGTCCGGTCCACAGGCCGAGGCGGGTGGATTGCAGGAGATGCTGGTCGGCGTCGGAGCCGGCGAGGAGCTGGAAGTCGAGGTGTGTGGAGTCGATGAGGCGTGGACGGAATTGGATGTCCGGTCCGCCGTCGGTGTTGGCGATCCTGTCGAGCAGGTCGCCGCACTTGTGGTTCGCCACGTCGAAATCCTTCCATGTGACCGGTGTTGAGGATGGTTCCTCGGTCACGTGCGGACCGTCCGTGCCGGTGGTCGTGCCGGTCTTCGCGCCGGAATCGTCGAAGGTGTCCACCGTGGTGGTCGTGGTGACGCTCACGCGCGTGCAGTCCGCCTTTCTGACGGTGACGGTCTTCTTCACGGTGGTCTCCCTGCGCAGCGTGATGGTGCGGGTCGTGGTGTGTGTCCGTGTGACCGTGCCGGTCTTCGTGTGCGCAGTGTAGGGCTTGGTCTCGGTGACCTGCCTGGTCTGCGATTTGACGTGTTTTTCCGTCACCGTGGTGGTGTCGCCGTCGACAGTGGTCTCGATTGACCCGTCGGGCAGACTCTGCCTCGTGGTCTTCTTCTCCCCCGTCGATGTCGAGGAGGTGGTCGCGTTCTCGACGGGCAGGTGGTGGGTGCCCTTCTCGCCGAGGTATGGGAGGGTGATGGGCAATGCGCCTCCCGGCTTGAGCTCGGTGCATCGACGGACGATCTCGCAGGCGATGGCCCTCCACGACAGTCCGTCCAATGCGAGGCCGCCTCGGCTGGTGTGTCCCTCGTCCGCGCCGAAGCGTCCCTCGGTGGCGAGCACACGATCGTTGAGGAAGCTTTTCAATCCCATGACGGGGATGGACACGCTGCCGCGCTTGCTGGACCTCACGCCGATGATACCGGCCACGATCGGCCGTCCAAGCGAGTCCGGCTCGTCCATCGTGGTCTTCCAGCACAGGACGATGCCGCGCCGGTACGGTTGGATGGCGCGTGCCTTCTCCTCCGGCGTGTTGCCGGGGATGGCCGTCCATGGCAGGTCGAGCCCGCCGATCTCGTCCTCTCCGACGTCCTTGCTTTTGGTGGTGGACAGGGCGCAGTCGGCGACGGTCATCGACCAGGTGAAGGCCGGCAGGTCGATCTGTTGCGCGATCTGGCCGCTGACGGTGTCGAAAAGATACGCGCGCCACGACATCAGCGGAACACCCCTATGTCGGTGACGGTCAATTGCTGGATGCCGTACAGGGTGACCGGTGCCGTGTTCGCGGCCGGGTTGCCGCACACCCACGCCTCGACGGTGTGCTCGCCCTTGTTGAGGATGGTGTCGTAGTCGACGCCCTTGGATTCCGCGAAACGCCACACGCCGATCTCGTCGAAGGCTCCCTTGATCCACGAGCTCGCCTCGTTCGCGCCGCTGTTGAGCACCTGTCCGTCCGCACGCAACTGCACGAAATAGGAGCCCCCGAGCGAATTGTCCGCGCCGCAGGAGGCGCGCGCCTTCCACGCCACCTTGACGGTGCGGTCGGTGGTCAGGCGCAGGCTGACGCTGCATCGTTTGATCCACTGCCTGTTTTCGGGGATCGTGTACTGCTGGTTGACGTTCTGCGAGGCGAGCACGCCCGCGCTCATCCCATACGGGTAGGCGTAGTCCGCGGAATGCGGTTTCGTGGCCTTCGCGGTGCTCGACGCTCCGGCGGGAAGAAGCATGTCGATGACGCGCGTGCATCCGTCCGGAGTCGCCGGGGCCGCTGGATTCGCGGCCGGCGTGCCTTGGGTGACGCCGACAACCACCTGATTGTCCGAATCACCCTGCGACATGTCGTGAGCCTTGATCCACACGCGGTCGATGCGCGGCCATGTGGAGTCGCCGGCCGCGACTGCCGTGGTCTGGCCGCCGGGCCAATACGCTTCGGTCTTGCCGTCCGCGTCGCCGCGTGAGCAGATTGCCACGCCGGCCGCCACGTCGTATTTCAGGTCGTTGCGTCCGGTCACGTCCAGTCCGGTGACGATGCCGGTCGACGCCCACAGCGCGTCGATGATCTTGCGGTGCGTGAGCGGCGTGACGCCGTTGCCGGAAGAGTCCGGCTGGACCCCCAAAGCGGTAGCCATAAGTGTTGTACCTCCATTAGCTGAAACGTTTATCGGTCACATGTAGGCGTCATGCGTGACGCACGTCACCCATCCAGAGCCCGAGGACTGGAGCGTCACGCCAAGCGAACCGCCCGGCTCGATGACCGGGAAGCCGCGGGCGATCAATCCCCTCGACACGTCCACGCCTCCGATGGTCGCCGAATGGGAGCGCGAGTCGAGGATGAGCGGCGTCACGCCCACGGGTTGTGAATACGCAAGACTCGAACCATCCTGGAAGGCGACGGCCACTCCATCCGGGAAAGGCCCGGTCGCCTGAAAGATCGGATAGGCGCGACTGGTCCCGTCATTGTGCAGCACGCATGCGTTCCGAGAATCCGAAACCTCGACGCCGTACTGCACGGGATACTGCAGGCCTGTGGCCTTGCCACCGTAGCGCAGTCCTCCGAGACCACTGTCGGCCTGCGGCCAGATTTGCACCTTCTGCGGCTGCGATGACAATCGCTCGGGCCGCTCGAAAACGATTGTGATGGTCGAATCCGCGATGCTGCCGGACCGATAGTCAGGCTGCTGGGTAAGCACCATATATCCGCCACTGCAGTAGGTATCCTCATTACCGTCGACCACGCGCATCGTGACCTGACGATGCACGAGTCTGCGCACACTGTCCGTCAAAGCGAGCAGCGCGTCACGGCTGGAAGCGTTGGCATTCCAATGCAGGGTGACGGTGCGGCTGGCGTAGGAGATGTCATCCTCGCTCACGTCGTGTCCACCGTCGCCCTGGCCGCGCGCCGTCACATTGACTTTCGCGGCGGGAGTCGACCACCAGCCCTCGATGCCGCCTTTCGCGATGCACAGGCAATCGAGATCACCAGAGCCCTCGAAGCGCACCGGCTCCAAGCCGGAGGCCGACAATTCCGCAAAATAAGCCACATCGGCCTCCTTTATCGCAATTGGTGTCGCGCTGTGCGCACCAGGATTGACGCATCAGCCCACGGGTCCGAGCGCTCCGGGATGCTCACATTGAGGTTGACGGTCCTATCGCCCTTGTCCTTGACATCGGAGCCGAAGACCTTGAGGATTTGCTCGCGCGTCAAAACGAGCTCCGGCTGCTTGGTCTCGTTGGCCACGAGATGCCGTCCGGGAGGCAGGATGCCGCCGCGATCGTACAAGGTCGGCCTATCGTCTCCGACGATGCCGCCGAGCGCGTAGCCGCCCGCACGATTCAAGGCGGAAAGACTGCCGTAACGGTGCAGCGCGTAATTGACACCGGCATAGATGTTGGCGAGCGGATCCGTGATGCCACGGGACCTGTATTGTCCCGCGTAGGCGGCGAATGTTCCAGGAATGGTCTGCATCAGGCCCTGCGACGGGTGACCGGCCCTCGCGTTGGAGTCCCAATTGTTGATGGCGTTCGGATTGCCGCCGGACTCCTGATTCATTCGGCGCAGCACGGTGTCGGCCCAGCTTGCGGGCTGGCCCAATTCCTTGAGCACCTGCAGGACTAGGCTCCTCCAGCGTTCCACGCCGCCACCGACCGAACCATGATATTGGCCCGCCTCGGATTTGCTGGTCCACTTGGATGCCAGGTCGGACGCCATCGACTTGACCTTGTCGACAAGAGCCGTAGCGGCACTCACCGGCAGTCTGCCGACCATCTGGCCGAACTGGCCGCCGCTGATTCCCGCCACCTGCGATTTCACAGGCGTGAGAATCTTCGACGTGACCCAATCCACAGGATTCTTCACAAAGGCCTGAGCGGTCTTGGACAAATCCTCGATGAATTTCTTTGCTCCGGACGCCGCTTTGCCGGCAGCCTTTCCAATCTTGGAGGCAATGCCGCCTTTGGCGAAGCGTTGGACGCCATCAAGACCCATGTCATCGCGGACGGCCTGAACACCATGGTGGCGAGCCAAAGCGTTCCAGCGGTAGACGTTCTCCGCGCCGACGGCCTTAGTCCATTCCGGCACCATCCACGCCTCGCCCGGCGAAGTCATCGCCGGGATCGAATCGACACCCGGATTGTATCCGGGATTGATGCCGCCGACGGTGCCGCCGGTTGCGAACTTCACCGTCGGAAGTGAGAGTTTCAGGCCGACGGCGCCGGCCACCGAATCCCATACCTTCTTGATGCCGTTCGTGTACACCGTGTTGACGACGAAGGCCACCGGAGCCCTTGCGGCCTTCTTGACCTGATCCCAGCTTCGTTTGATCCAATCCTTGGTGGACTGGAAGGTCTGGCCGATGGCATTGACGGCATTGGAGATAGGAATCTTCACGTTGTTGTCGAACCACGTGCCGACCGAGCTGAAGACGCCGGTTATCCGGTCTTTGGCCGTCTGGAAAATCGACTGGAAAGTGCCCGGAATCCCCTGGAAGAAGCCGGTGATGGAACCGGGAATGCCGGCAAACCAGTCACATACCGCCTGCCACTTGGATTGCACCCATTGGCCAGCGGAGTCAAAGAAACCGCCGACAGCGGCCGGAATACCCGAGAAGAAACCTCCGATTGAGGATCCAACACCTGAGAACCAGTCGCAGATGCCCTGCCATTTGGTCTCAACCCACTGGCCCGCCGAATCAAACCATCCACCAATCGCCGATGGAATACCGGAGAAGAAGTCGCCGATCTTCTGACCTGTGGTCCCGAACCAGTCCTTGGCACCGTTCCAACGGTCCTCGACCCATTGGGCCGCGCCGTCGAACTTCGACTGGATCTTGACCATCAGGTCGCACCAATTGGTGTTGATCCAATCGCCGGCGTCGCCCCATGCCTTCTTGATGCCGGCAAGAGTGTCCTGCTGGGCTTTGACCTGCGCTGCCGTATTGTCGGCCTGTGCCTGCCCTGCCTCGGAGAACGCGCCTTTGATGCCGTTCCAAGCCTTGACTCCGGCATCGCGTTGGCCGGAGCTCATCGAAGCTTGCGCGGAACCGGTATTACCTGCGAACCCCTGCTCGTCGGCTTTCTTTCGAAGGCTTCCGAGTTTGTTCATTCCGGTTTTCGCGGCACCCACGGCCATTGATGGCCAGTTCAGCGGATTCAGGTTGTGTTCCCATGTGGAGTTCTTGATTCCGAGGAACTTGTTGTTTTCCTGTGCGGCCTTGTACCGTTTCTGGTAGTCGGCGTATGACTTGTCGCCCTCGCTGAAACCGGGAATTTTGTTCAGTTGACTCCATGCCCACTTAGGAGTGCCTTTTTCGACGTTCTTCGCAGCTGAAAGCATTGCGGTTCCACCGGCTGCGATTCCAACCTTGCCGACGGTAAGCTTTGACAGCCATTTCGGAGCCTTCAGCCCGCCGAGGAACTTGCCGAACGATTTCAGCGCGTTGCCAGCGGTCTTGATGCCTTTTCCGGCGATGCCGAAGCCTTTGCCGATATCCTTGGCGACACCGAAGATGTTCTTCAGTATCTTGAATCCTTTACTACCTAACCACAGGTAGATGGCCGTATCGAAGATGGTGCCCTGCTGGTCAGCGGACAGACCGTTCCACGCCTTCTCGATTGATGCGAGCAGGTCGAGCAGTGGCTTCAGACCAGCAAGCGCCACATTGGCGGCTTTCAATGCCTTGTTCAAGTTCGACTTGTCGCCATCCTTCGGGGTGTTGAAAAATTCACCCAATCCGGGAAGGTTCTTCAGCACCTCGCTGGCGGAGTCGCGGATGCCGAGGAGGCTGTCTTTGAAGTCGATGAGTGTCTGGCGGTCTGCGTTCTCGAAGGCACGGTTGAACTCGTACGAGAATTCACCGGTCTTGATGAAATCGGTGAGACCTTTATACCCCCACCGAATCCGCTGGTAAGCGTCTTCGATGCCCGCATACGACTTCTTGTCGATGTGGAAAGATTCAGCCAATTTTTCGTTGACTTTGCCGGTCTCGACGAATTCCAATGATCCGGAGACCGCCTTGGCCACAGCCGAGCCGACATCTCCGAATTTCGCCGTAAAGCTGTTAATGACGCCGCTGATGCGGTCGACACCGAACGCCTCGATAATCTTCTCGATGGCCTTCTGGACGCGGTTTTTCGCGTTCTCCATCGCAGTGCCGATGCCCTGTGTGGCGTCTTTTGCCTGCGTCGTAAATGATGCGTACGGCCCGTAGCCGTCCTTATTGAGCTTGACGAGCGCCTTATTGAAGTCCTCGAAGGTGACCTTGCCACCCTTCATCGCCTCATATAGGTCGTTCTGCTTCGCGTTTGCGCCAAGGATGCTCTTGGCCAATTGGTTCATCTGGCCAGGCATTGCATTGACGACACTTCGCCATGCGGCGGCATCGACCTTGTTCGCGCTCAACATCTGGTTGTACTGTTCGATGGCGTCGGCCTGCAGCACTGTGTCTTTGCCGCCGGCCAGGACGGCATTGTTGAACGCCAATGCGATGCTGGTGGCCTCGTCCAGATTCTTGGTCAACGGAGCAAGCTGCTGGACCATGCCGATCATGCTTGATGTGGTGGTCGGCAGGCCGTCGATGCTGGCGCTGATGCGTTTGATGGCTGCGGCAGCGTCATTCGAGTCGTACCCCAAATTCTTCATGACTTTGGGGAAATTGTTCATCGTGTCGGCGCGTTTAATGGCGCCTTCCACATTGCTGGTGATGATGTTTGAGACTTTGCTGAATGCCGACTGCGCGAACCCGCTGATGGCTCCGAACTTCGCGGCTCCCCACGCGGTGAAGAAGCGTTCGGAATCTCCGACTCCCCTTGCGGCAGTGGTAGTGACGCTTGATTGCATGCTACGGAAGGAATTGATGGCATTGCGCGCCGATGCCGCGGCGGACGCGAAAAATCCCGACTGCTTGGAAGTGCTCGCGTTCAGATTCGTCTGAGCGTCGTGGAGCTGCGTCTGAGTCTCTTTCAGGCCTTCGCTGGCGGCTTTGAGTTGTTCCTCAGCCGATGTGACGGCTTCGGTCTTCTGCCTCGCCTTGCTCCTTGCGTCGTTGAGTCGTGCTTGGGCGTTGATGGCCTGTGATGAGGATTGTCCGCTTTTGACGATGGTTTCCTGCAGTTTGACTTCGGCGGCCTGTACGCGCAGGTCGGCGCTTTTCTGCTCGTCGCGCGCTTTTGCGATCTGCGACGTGCACTGGCTGACCGCCTGCGCGGCCTTCTTCTCAGCCTGCTGCAGGCTCTTGACCTGCTCTGACAGCACGTCACGGCCAGCGGCCTGATTCATGGCGTCGGAGAATTTCTTGCCGGCATTCCGTCCTGCGGAGGTGGCCGCGGCCGTCACACCGCTGTTGAGCTTCGTGCCGAAAGCGCTCAGATTCGGGAGCACATCGATCCATGCGGCTGTGCCGGCCATGAGACCACCTCACTGTTCAGTTTTTCGATTGATCGCCCGTGACAAGCGCCATGAGCTCGCTCCGCTCCTGCGCGTGTAAGGCCTTGCTGTCGACAGACGACTGTTCGCGTTTGGACTCAGCCACCACGACAGCCGGAGGCTTGGTGCGAGGCCTGATGTCATCCTCTTCAAGGGGATGCTCCACAAATGGAGCGCACTGGGTGATGGTTAGCTGGATGTCACGGAGCATGTCGCCCAAATCGTGCAACAGCCATTCCGACTCACTCCAGCCATCACCAGCCAAAGCACGAAAGAAGACGTTGTCCGGCGGCATGTGGATTATCAGCGCATGCAATGCGCGGAGACTGATCTTGCGTTGCCAGAACTCTTGGATGGGGTCACGCGGCGCGTAGACCGCGCATAACGCGGCCTCCAATTCCTCCGCGTGACCATCGCCGTCAAGGAGCTCTAAAGCGTTGTAGGGTTTCCCTCGCTGTCCGTCTCATGCACTTCATCGGCCGCGTCGTCGAGCAGGAGGAAAAGCAGGCTGATCTGTCCGCCGGCCTCGATGAAATCATCCCACTGGGCGCCGAGCAGCGCTTTCGCCAAGTCGAACTGGTCGTCGGACTCCTGCGCCTTCGCGAATGCCTTCTTCTCCTCATTCGACTGGAAAATTGGAGCGTGGATGCGGAATTCCTTCGCATCCGGCTCGTCGTCGATGGTGAACTCGATCCACTCCCGAATCTTCGGGTGGGATTCAAGATACTTCGCCTTCACGGCCTTGAGGCTGCGGACCTTACGCTTCTTGTTGTCGGTCATTGTTCAATCCTTTCAAAAAAATCAGTGTTCCTTTCGGCGAGAGAAGAAGGGAAAATCCCGCACCGGTGAAAGGAATCAAAAGCCCGGTGCGGGAAGAATCAATGTCAGTCGGCGACCGGCTGTGACTCGGAGGACGCTGCCTGATCGGACACCGGCTGCGACTGGGAGACATCAGCACGAAGCGCGGCACCGGCCTTGGCGATCTTCTCGCCCTCGTAGAACACCTTGCCGGTCTTCGGATCCTGGAAGAAGGTGAAGGTCTGGTCCTCACCCTCGGCGTCGGAGCGGTTCTTGGTGTTGTCGCCCTGATTGGTGACCTTGACGCGATACCCGGCCTCGATGCGGTAATGCGCCGCGTCGCCCACACCGTCCTGACCGATCCAGATCAGGCGGTAGTACGGGAATTCCGTGGTTTTTTCATCGGTGAATTCGAAGCCCTCATCCTTGTTTTCCGGCCACTGGGAGACGGGCAGGCCGTGGGCCAAGGCCTTGACCCATGCGTTCATTTCCAGGAAGGTGAGCTGCAGGGTGCGGGTACGTCCGGTGATGTCGGAACGCACCGGCTCCAGATCCTGCACCGCACTGGTGTCGGCGGACTCGATGCCGCGACTCATCTTCGCGCCATCAGTGCTGATGTAGCCCATCACCTTGAAATCCTCGGGCAGCTGATTCGGTTTGTTGGTTGCGGTGTCGAAGAAAGGATCCGGCATCGCGGTCGAATAGTCGGCGATAGCGAGCAACTGAGTGCCCCACTTTCGCACGTTTCCGTTATTGTCATTGAGAATGCTGGGCACATCGGTGATGGCAGCCATCATTTCCTCCAATCGTTGTCGTTATTTGAGACTGGTTTTTGGGCGCATGTCGAGAGATGCCGTGGCGGTGCAGCGAAGCACGCCGGCGGCACGCTCGTATGCGATTTGAGAGAATTCGGTGATTCGGGCGGCGTCAACGTAGCCGTAGCGGTTGCCTCGGCCTCCGAGCCTGAAGATGGAAGCTTCGATACGTCCGGTGATGTCGGCCATCGACTTCCAGTCGGCCGCGTACACGTCGATGTCGACGCTTCGCGTGCGCGTATAGTCGGCACCCTGACCTCCGCCGGGCGCCGGCGTGACCATCACACAAGGCAGATGGTCTTTCATGTCATCCGGCAGCTTCGAAACCGCCGAGATGCCGACATCGTCCTTCAGCCAAGCGATCAGCAAAGGGAGCGGGTGGGGCCATTGGCCTTGCAGGAGCATGAGTCAGTCCCCCATCTCCGCTATCGCGCGGCGCAGGAAGCCCTTCTTCGGCAGCTTGCCTCCGAACTCCTTCTCCGTGGCCTGCTCGTCACCGACGATGACGCGGGCGAAAGGCCTCTGGATGTGGCTCGGCGACTTCGTACCGGGACGTTTGCCCTGTACAACGCGCACGCTTTCCGCATAATGCCGATCACCTTCCTTGAGGGCGATGCGCTTCACAACCGGAGCGAGCCGACGTGCCTTCGCGTTCAAAGCTGAGGTGACAGCCGGATTGGACAGCACGTTTTTGCGCATCCAATCCTCATCGACCATGAATTTCCCGCTCATGACGTCACCTCCGTCATCCACCACTCGGTGTGGTTGCCTATCCCGTCAGGCGTCACATAGTCGAATGCCGCCGAAGCGGGCTGGAAAATGCGGCCATTCCATTCGATGCGCGAATCGCCCGTGAGCAGACTCGCGACGAGATCGCCGGAATGGCTGAAGCACTTGAATTGCGGCAAGTGGTTCGCGTCCTGGAAGAGCGGCAGGTCGGTCACTGCGACCGGCTGCACGTTGCACCCCTCGAGCACGGTTTTGCGCGTCGCATACTGCTGCTGGCCGAATTCGTCCGGCTCGCCGTCCACGACTTTCGTCGTGATGGTGAGCGTATGTCCGTGGATACCGTCCATGTCAGTCCACCTTGTATCGTGCGACCATCGCCGCCCACTGGGCCGTCGTGCCGACCGTCAGAGCGGACGAATAGGTGCGCTGTTCGGCGCCGGTGGTGTAGGACACGAGTCCGGGCAGCGTCTGGTAGATGGCCGCGGCCTGTTCGAGCACGACATCCTGGATGCCTGTCGGTACCGGGTCGTAGCCATGCCGGTACGTGACCTCCACGCTCCGCCACTTGTCCGGAATCGGCCGGTCGAGGCGTATCGCGCCAGACGTGGACCATTCGAAATCAGTGACCTGCCGGCCGTCGATGACCAGCTCCGTCACCTCGTGCACCGGGAGGCATGGCAGTGTGAGAGCCCTGCCTCCGTCGGAGTCGAGGATGATGGTTTCTGTCATCATGCTGATCGGATTGTTGGCCTGTTCGCGGAATCTGCCGGAGGCAAGGTCCAAGGCGAGTTTGAGTTTCTCGTCATCGGCCTTGCCTCCGGTCTTCAAGGCGAGATCATAGATGGAGGCCAGCGGATCAAGCGTCGACTCCGCCATCGGTCACCTCCGAATCACTTGTGGTCTTGGCTGGAGGAGGAATCGGTGGCGGAGAGCTTGACCACGGCGATGCGCTTCGGTTCGCGGATGAACAGCATGTTGCGTTCCTCCGCGCGCACGTAGGTCAGGTTGTGGCGCGCGTCGTCCTCGTT